>TARA_R110002020_G_scaffold291063_1_pt1 | contig 21954 bp, 15 predicted proteins | sample TARA_R110002020 | Tara Oceans TARA_R110002020 (sample SAMEA4396489) | marine metagenome | biome: Westerlies Biome; feature: [MES] marine water layer (ENVO:01000295) within the mesopelagic zone...; material: water (ENVO:00002006), including particulate matter (ENVO:01000060) such...
TTTTTTTTAGCCGCGCTTGGGAACCGGTTTTTCATATATCAGAATCTAAGCTTTACATAGTGTTCGGATTGGAGCCAGTCATTTACATTTATGAAAATCAAGCTCCTTTTAATCTTATATCAAGTATCCCTATTGAGCTTCCCGATTATCATTATTTTAAAGGATCAGAAAAATATAATAATGAAGATGTTCGCTTCTTTGGACATAGGGTTACCTCAGGTAAAATTTCCAATATAAAATATGTAGATAATTATTTTGTTCTCTCGTATTTTCCCGGCTTTGATGCTGCAGATACTGAAATGAGTATTTCAACCAATACAGGTCCGGATTTTTGGAATGCGATGCGGAAAAAATATACCACTCGTATTGCAATTTTGGATAGCCAAGGGAAAGTTCTCAATGACTTTGTGCCTGAAGGGCTGAGTGAAACTTCTATGAAAGTTAAAAATGGAGAGCTTTGGATGATGGGTAAACCCAATGGGGAAGTTGAGCTTGATTATTTCCAACTTTTTAAAGTAGGGTTAACAACTAAGGGGCCTTGAAAATTTGATTAAATAGAGCTCTTGGTACTTCTTTCAAAAACCAACTGGTAAACTACACAAAAGCCTCCCTTAAATACTTCGCAGTATAATTTCCCTCTTCTTTCATCATATCTTCTGGGGTTCCTTCGAAAGTCAGGTATCCTCCTTTATTTCCTCCTTCCGGTCCTAAGTCGATAACCCAATCTGCAGATTTGATCACCTCGGTATTATGCTCAATGATGATAACTGAATGTCCCTGATCGATCAGTGCATTGATGGAATGCAGGAGTTTTTTGATGTCGTGGAAGTGAAGTCCAGTCGTCGGTTCATCGAAGATAAATAGGATATGATCACCCTGTTTAGTTCCGCCCTTGCCTAGGAAGGAAGCCAGCTTTACCCGCTGAGCTTCACCACCTGAAAGCGTATTGGAGCTTTGTCCCATACCAATATAGCCAAGCCCAACTTCCTGTAGTGGTTGCAGCTTATTGATAATCTGAGTCTTTCCCTTAAAGAAATCCAAGGCTTCATCGATGGTCATATTCAATACGTCAGAGATGTCTTTCTCCTTGTACTTTACGTCCAATATCTCGTTCTTAAATCGCTTGCCTTTGCAGGACTCGCAAGTGAGATGTATATCTGCCATAAACTGCATTTCAACAGTGGTGATTCCTTCTCCGGCGCAATTTTCACAGCGACCACCATCTACGTTGAAAGAGAAAAAAGCAGGTTTATAGCCTCGCTGCTTGGAAATAGGCTGCTCGGAGAAAAGCATACGAATTGCGTCATAGGCTTTCACATAAGTCACAGGATTAGATCGGGACGACTTTCCTATAGGGTTTTGATCCACAAATTCCACTTGAGAAATGGATTTGTAGTCTCCCTCGATCTTGTCGTACTTTCCACTTTCGTCGATGACAGTTCCCAGCATTTTTCCCAAAGCAGGATAAAGCACTTTTTTGATCAGAGTAGACTTGCCTGAACCGGAAACTCCAGTTACACAGGTGAGCGTGTTCAGCGGGAATTTTACAGAAATGTTCTTAAGGTTATTTTCCCTAGCACCTTTTACCGTAATTGAATCCTTCCACTTGCGATTGCCATCTTTCTGGAAAATTAACTCTTCCCCACGCAAATATTTGGCAGTGTGCGTCTGAGCGGAGGTCATGAGTTCAGCTATTGTCCCTTGGAAAAGCAACTCTCCTCCATGTACACCAGCATCTGGGCCAATATCAATGATCTGATCAGCAGCTTTCATTACCTTTTCTTCGTGTTCAACCACGATCACGGTGTTGCCCAGATCTCGAAGTGACTTCAACACTTCGACCAAGCGATCGGTGTCTCTTGGATGCAAACCGATGCTTGGTTCATCTAAGATATACATGGAGCCTACCAGCGCAGAGCCCAAGGAAGTCGCCAATTTGATACGCTGAAATTCCCCGCCAGAAAGAGTAGAGGTCAATCGATTCAAAGTCAGGTATCCTAATCCAACCTGATCCATATACTCCAATCGACTCTGGATTTCCTTCAGCAATCGGTTGGCAATTTTCGCTTGATGTGGAGGAAGATCTAGGGTATTGAAAAACGGCAATGCCTCGTCTATCGGCATCAGCACGATATCCTGAATGGATTTATCTTCGATTTTTACATAAGAAGCATCTTTGCGCAAGCGCGTTCCCTTACAGTCAGGGCAAGTCGTACGACCGCGGAAACGTGAAAGCATTACGCGATATTGAATCTTATGAGTTTTGGTTTCCAGGTCTTTGAAAAATGCGTCCAGACCTTTGAAATACTTGTTCCCCGTCCAAAGCAAGGCTTTTTCCTTGTCATTCAGATCCTCATAAGCTCTATGAATAGGGAAGTCAAACTCGATTCCTTTTTTCAAAAGCGGTTCCACCCAAACTCGTGAGGATTCCCCTCGCCAAGGAGCAATTGCGCCTTCATAGACTGAAAGGTCCTTTTCGGGAATAACCAGATCGGGGTCAATTCCCAGCACATTTCCAAACCCTTCGCAGGTACGGCAGGCACCGAATGGATTGTTGAAAGAGAAGAAGTTGACCGAAGGGATCTCGAACTGCATGCCGTCGAGTTCAAAGCGATCTGAGAAACTCTTTGTCTCTTGACCAGGAATAGTGATTTTGCAGTCACCATGGCCTTCGAAAAGCGCAGTTTGCACCGAATCAGCAATACGGAATTGATTGTCTTCATCCTCTTTGTGAACAGCCACACGGTCGATTAAGATCTCATAATTCCCCTTTTGAATCTTTTTTTCCTGAAGCAAATCTTCGACAAAATAGGCTTCATCGTCAATTAAAATCCGTGTATATCCTTTTTGCAAGAGCAATTCCAACTCTTGGTTGATCTTCCTTCCACGCTCAATTTGAAGCGGGCAGGAAATCATGACTTTTGATCCCTCTTCAAAAGATTGAATGTAATCCACGATGTCTGTGACGGTGTGATGCTTTACTTCTTTCCCAGAAATAGGCGAGATTGTTTTCCCTATTCTGGAGAAAAGTAGCTTGAGGTAATCGTAAATTTCTGTTGTTGTCCCTACGGTGGAGCGAGGATTTTTTGTATTGACTTTTTGCTGAATAGCGATGGCCGGAGCTACACCCTTGATGTATTCCACATCGGGTTTTTCCATCCTGCCGAGAAACTGGCGGGCATAAGAACTTAAGCTTTCCACATACATGCGTTGGCCTTCGGCAAACAGCGTATCGAAAGCCAAAGAAGACTTTCCAGAGCCCGAGAGCCCGGTTACAACAACAAATTTATTTCTTGGAATTGCGACGCTCAGGCTTTTCAGGTTGTTCACCCGGGCGTTTTTGATGATAATGAATTCCTTGGGATCGAGGGAATCGATGGATGTATTGGCTGTTAATGTACTCAAAGTCATAGGGGACAAAGTTACGAAAGGAACAGAGGAACTCCTTGGAAAGTTTGAAGCTTGCAGCAAATTGTCGGATATGGATAGTAATCCTTAATTCGCGATATGTTAAGAGATACTAATTCGTTTAGGCGAATGGCTTGGAGGGAAAAAGACAAATTTGCAGTAGCGTTTGTAATGAAGGAACCGTCATATACTTGTGAATGATATTTCAAGGTTATTTAATTTATCTTGGCGTGTCGCTTTATCCATATTTTGTAGCAGTTTTTTACATAAAAATGAAATTATGAAAATTTTCAGCAAACGTTTTTGGGTTCTAATTCCGGTAGTTTTGGTACTGTTTTCTTGTGAGGAAGCAGAAAAGCCTTGCGGATGTACCAACCTTGACGTGGCCTTCCTTTTCAATGTAGTAAATCAAGAGAATGTTGATTTACTGGACCCAAGCGAGCCAAAACACATTGAAGCGAGCGATTTGTCAGTTTCTTTTCTCCTCGATGGAGAGAAAGTTGAGGTTTATGACTCTAAGATTAACCAGTTGAAAAGCTTTCCTAGGATAGTAGAACCAGAGCCTTTGGCGGGTGTGGATAAGTACGTACTAAATGTGATTTTAAATTCATCAGAGGATGAAGCTATACCAACCACCTATTTGGAGTGGAAAGATGGATCAATAGATGAATTGCAAGCTGAATTTAGTTATAGTGGCAATTCTGTAATCGTTAAGAAGCTTTGGCTGAATGGAGATCTAATTTGGGATATGCAAAGGGATGGAGAAAAGCCTATTTACCCACTTGTTAAGGACTTCTAAGAACAGCGATTATCAAAGTTGCTTTCCATTAAAGATGCTTCCCATGGTTGGGAGGCATTTTTATTGGCTGGATATTTCCGCTTTTGGTTAAGTATTTTCCTGCCAGGCAATTCTCCAATCTGCCACTGCGGACAAGTACTTACAATTTTATTCCTTTTCTTCGCATCATGGAATTCCAATTTTTATATAATGGAATAAGGGAAGGCCTTGCTGCGATGACTTGGCTGGAAGCTATTGCTGTGTTTTTCGGAATAGCTTCTGTGATTTATTCGATGCGGGAGCACATTTGGGTATATCCCACGGGCATTATTTCTACGCTCATCTACGTTTGGATTTGTTTGCAATACAAGCTCTACGCCGATATGGGGATTAACGCTTATTATTTCAGCATGTCTATTTTCGGCTGGTATGTGTGGACTCATCCGAAGGAGGGAAAAGCGGAGCTGCCCGTGACTTGGCTCAAACCTTCGGGTTGGGCGGTTTCATTAGGAATATTTGTGTTGTCTTATGTTGTTCTGGTATATGTCTTGGTCAATTTCACAGATAGCGATGTGCCTTATTGGGATTCTTTCACGACCTCTTCGGCATTTGTAGGCATGTGGTTGATGGCAAAAAAGAAGGTCGAAAACTGGATTTTCTGGATTTTGACTGATTTGGTGGCTGTTCCGCTTTATTTTTACAAAGGCCTAATCCTGACCTCATTTCAGTATCTTTTCTTCACAGTGTTGGCGATTATAGGATTAATTGCCTGGATCAAATCAGCGAGAAGATATGAGATTTATGCTTTATAATTAGATATTATTTCGCTCTTTCAGAGCTAAGGGAAACTAAATAATTGCTAACCCAGCCCGTTAGGCTGGGCTTTGGTATCTTGGGCTTTCAGCCTTATTCATACCACTAAAAATTCTGCTTTGCGCCACTCCGTGTTGACCTCCGTGGCCTCTGCGGTAAAAAACCTTATCAATGCCCAATCCACAACGAATCTTAATTCTCGGTCCAGAATCAACAGGCAAAAGCACACTGGCAGAAGATCTGGCTAATCACTTTGGGGAGCCTTGGGTGCCAGAATATGCTCGGGAATACTTAGATCAGTTAGGTAGAGAATATCGCTACGAAGATTTGATTGAAATAGGAAAAGGGCAGGTTGCCTTGGAAGATGAGATAGCTAAAGGAGCGGAAAAGTATCTTTTTTGTGATACAGATTTGCGAGTTATCCACATTTGGTCGGAGCATAGATTTGGGAAGACTGATCCTTGGGTATTGGAGCAAATAGCTGCGAGAAAGTATGCTAAAATCTTTCTTACCGATACCGATTTACCCTGGACACCAGACCCTTTGCGGGAATATCCAGAATTGGAGATGCGAAATTACTTTCTTGATTTATACACCAAATTGGCGAAGGAAAGCGGTTTTCCTTTTTATCTAATTTCTGGAAATAGGGATGAGCGGCTTACAAAAGCCCTTGAATTGCTTTAGTTTCGAATTTGAAAACACATTGCTATGACACGAAATATTCTCTCTCTAATTCTAGTACTCTCATTTTTTTCTTGCCAAAAAGTTGAAGATCAAAAGCCCACTAAGCCCAATATAATTTTTATTCTGGCCGATGATTTAGGTTTTGGTGAGGTAGGTTATCAAGGTCAGAAGAAAATCAAAACGCCGAATATTGATGCCTTGTCAGAGAAAGGAATGATTTTTACGAATCATTACTCCGGTGCACCAGTTTGCGCTCCTGCGAGATCCGTTTTGCTTACAGGAATGCATATGGGGCATTCCTATATACGCGGAAATGATGCTATGAAAGAGCGTGGAGATGTATGGGATTATGCCAAAGCTTCTGCAGATCCAAACCTTGAGGGGCAGAGAAATCTCCCTGCAGAAACAGAGACCATGAGCAAGATGCTTCAAAGAGCTGGTTATAAAACAGGCATTGTAGGTAAGTGGGGTTTGGGTGCGCCATTGACGGAAGGAATTCCAAATAACTTGGGTTTTGACTATTTCTACGGATACAATTGCCAGCGTCAAGCTCACAATCTCTACCCAACTCACCTTTGGGAAAACAAAGAAAAAGTGATGTTGGATAATGACTTGGTCGTTCCGGCCACCAAACTTGGGGAAGGTGATGATCCAAATGATCCGGCGAGTTATGCCAAATATGAGCAGAATGATTATGCGCCGGATTTGATGCATGAAAAGGCGATGAATTTCATCCAGGAAAATAAGGATGAGCCATTTTTCCTATACTATGCTTCTCCGCTTCCACATGTTCCTTTGCAGATTCCGAATGAAGAGCGACAGGAATATATTTCCGAATTTGGATCTGAAGAACCTTATAATGGAAACAAAGGCTATTTTCCTAATCAATATCCAAATGCTACTTATGCGGCGATGATCACCAAGCTTGATCAGCAAATCGGCGAGATCCGAGCAAAAATTAAGGAATTGGGTTTGGAGGAAAACACCATGATTATCGTGACTAGTGACAACGGGCCAACTTACGTGGGTGGAGTGGATTATGATTACTTCGAAAGCTCTGCTCCATTCACGAATGGATTTGGAAGAACAAAAGGCTTCCTATACGAAGGAGGAATTCGAGTTCCAATGTTGGTAAGCTGGCCAGGAAAGATTGAGAAGAGTACCTCGGATCACATTTCAGTTTTTTACGATATTTTCCCTACCCTGGCCGAGTTGGTAGGCGCATCTGTTCCTGAAAATTTAGATGGAAAAAGCTTCCTTCCGGAATTGATGGGGAAAGAACAAGAAAAGCATGACTATCTCTATTGGGAATTTCCCGAAACTGGAGGTCAGCAAGCCGTAAGAATGGGAAACTGGAAAGCCGTACGTCAGAATATAGTTAAGGAAAATAACTTGGAAATCGAGTTGTATGATCTTTCAAAGGACATTCTGGAGCAGAACAATATTGCTGCTGATCATCCGGATTTGATTAAGAAATTTGAAGAAATCATGGCAAAGGAGCATGAAACTCCAGTGGTGAGTACTTTTAGAATGGCTGCTTTGGGAGATTGATTTTGTAGGAAGAAGTTACCATTTCCCCAAAGAAAGCGTAGCTGCTTCCACTAGTCTCATCATATCTGGATGAGCGTTATTGTTAAGGATGATGATGGTTTTATTTTCTTCCAAATAGCGAACGATGATCGTCGAGTATCCAGGGTTTCCTCCAGTATGCATGACCATTTTCCCAAAGGGACTTTGAGGCTTTATCTCCCAGCCAAATCCATAATAGCTGCGTGTTCCATCGTTTAGCTTGAACGCACTATAAGCCTCTTCCATGGTCTTTTTGGAAACTAGTTTTTCGGTATAGAGCGCCTGATCCCATTTCAATAAATCTTCTGCATTGCTGCTGACTCTTCCCGGGCCTTTTCTATTGCCCAGCCAAATTGTGTAATCGGAGGAGTGGAATGTATTTGCATTTACATAATTGCCGTTCCCATCTTTGATGTGTCCTGCGGCAAAATTCTTAACCTTCGCTTTTTCCTCCAAAGATCGGATGTCCGTGTTTTTCATGGCAAGAGGCTTAAAAATCCACTCCCGCATAAGTTCTACGAAATCCTCTCCAGTTGCTTTTTCCACAATGCTAGCAAGAAGAACATAACCTGTATTACTGTATTCGTATTTGTCGCCAGGGTCAAATGACTTCGCTGGTTGGTATTTGCGCAGGTATTCAAGAATCTCAGGGTTTCCGGCTACTTTGCTTTTATCCCAATGCTCATCCATTACGGACTGATAATCCGGTAATCCGCTGGTATGTGTAAGAAGATTACGAATGGTGATGTCTGGATAGGGTGTTTCTACATACTTTGATGCCATGTCGTCAAAATCCAACAACCCTTTTTCCTTGCAAATCATAACCATCATCGCAGTGAATTGCTTAGATAGGGAAGCTAATTCGAAAATATCGCTTTCATGTAGGAGTGCACGATTTTCATAGGTCCGCATTCCCATTGCATCTTCGAGAAGTATTTTGCCATCTTCTGCTACGAGTATCACTCCAGAAAAGCCCTCTTTCTGTGCTCTATCAATTGCTTCTTTTAGGATTTTTTGCTGCGCAAAAACACTAGGTTCTATAAGGATAAAAGCCAGAAGAAAGAGTGCGAGAAATCTATTCATGAGAAGGGGATTTATCAGGAATTTACAAAAGGTTTTGCTGTTCCGCTAATATGGGGTGGAAATGAGGATATTGAAAAATAATATTAACCGCAAAGCCCATAAAGTTTCGCAGAGTTGACAGAGCTTAATTTCGAGGGTGCGGCATTTAAATAGGATTGCTTTTGCCGCGAATTCTGGACGGCAGGTTTTTATGATTTTATTTTAGAGTATTCTTACTTAAGCTAAGTGATTTGGGCTTTAACCTAATTCTCTATGTGGGAGAGAGGGTGTCGATTGTGCCCTCCTATTTAAATAAAAACAAAAAAGCCACAGTTTCCCGTGGCTTTAAAAATATAGATAAGAGGTTAATACTATTCTACTCCACCTTTTCTAGTAGGAGATCTTACTGCTGGCCATTCTGCCGGCTCACCACCTCTTCCGAGTGGTACACGTACTTCTCTGGATACCATATCGTCCTCTTCGCTCGCCATATAAACCATGATAGCTGCCATGATCACGTTATTCTGAACGTCATCAAACACAATTTTATCATAGGTATCTAAATTGGTGTGCCAAGTGTAATTGAAATAAGACCAGTTCAAAGAGCTCAATGAAAATGCCGGAACACCAGCTGCCACGAAGGAAGCGTAGTCAGATCCGCCACCGCCTGGATTGCCAGGAAAAGTAGTTTCCACATCTCTGGTGATCTCGCGAGGTACTTTGGACATCCATCTACCCAAATACTCATAGCTATGAATGAAGCCTTGTCCAGATACGTTGGCCACACGACCGGTTCCGTTATCCTGGTTGAAAAGCGCCTGGATTTTAGGCATCATCTCAGGGTGGTCTTCAACGAAAGCTCTAGAACCGTTCAGTCCCTGCTCTTCAGAACCCCAGTGACCTACCAAGATTGTACGCTTAGGGTTTGGATAGACTTCTTTCAATACTCGCATCACTTCCATCATCATGATTGTACCAGTTCCGTTATCCGTAGCACCAGTACCGCCATCCCATGAGTCAAAGTGTGCAGAAAGCATCACATATTCGTCCGGCTTCTCAGTTCCTTTGATTTCAGCAATTGTGTTGAAAGTCGGAACCATGCCGTTTTCTTTAGATTGCGCATTAAGGTTGATCATTGGTTTTTCGCCACCTTCAGCCAATCTGAAAAGCAAGCCATAATCCTCCAAAGAAAGATCTACAGTAGGTACTTTTTTAGTTGATGCGGAGAAGATTTTGTTTGCTCCGAAACCTTGAGACCAGTAAGAAGTGATGATACCTAGTGCCCCTGCATCTTCAAGTGCGATAGGTAATTCTCTTCTGCCTTGACCTGTTTTTTGAAGTCTCTGGTTCCAAGCTGTATTAGATTCAGTGCGTTCTTCTTTCATTTTCTCGAAAGATTCTTCAGTAGCGAATTCCTCCCAGTTGTAATCAGGACGGCCTGTCACCTGCGGAGCGGAGATCATTACATATTTGCCTTTTACAGAAGGAAGCCATGCTTTGAAAGCCGCTTCATCTGCCAGTTCTGGTATTACTACTACTTCACCTTGAGCGCCACCTTTTGGAGAAGATGGACTCCAAGCCAATTGCTGCCCTGCCAAGGATTTTGTCCAAGGAGCCACCATATCGATGTGGGTAATTCCTCTTTCCCAGCCTCTCCATTCGCCCCACTTCTCATTGCGAGCTTCTATGCCCCAGCCTTTGTATTTTGCTACTGCCCAATCGTGCGCTTTTTGCATTTGAGGTGAACCTACCAATCTTGGGCCGATACCGTCCATCAATTCGTGACCGATTTGCTTGAGTTGGGAGTTTTCCGTTTCCTCTTTGATGATCTTTTCAATCACCTCATCTTGTGCTTGGACATTGCTGCCTAGAAGCAGCATCAAGCCCAGTCCTACTAAGTATCTCTTTTTCATGTGTATATATTTGGTTTGCTTTGGTCGCGCTGAATCTTATATGATATAAACAGCTCAATCTGTGTAGGATTGATCCTGCTCTCTTTCATAGTTGGCTATTTTATTTTTAAAATTATCGCTTAGTAACGTGATTTCCGCACCGTTGGTGGATTTGTGGGCGTGCAGAGATGTGCTTGTCCTAGTGATTGAGCCCTTAGCTTCTGACTGTTTTTCTGTATAAAGGGGGAAATGTTTGGGATGACCCCTAAGCAAATAAGTTAATCAGATTCTTCTTAAAATAGGTAGCGTTTTCTTTTACACTTTGAATAGGGTTTTGCGCGAAATTCCCTCCTTGCTCAATGTAGTAGTATTCCATTCCGGAGAGGGTAGCATCTGGGAGAATTTTGGTGTAATCAATTGATCCATTCCCCATTTCGGTATAGTCTCTCGAACCTTTATCCATGTCTTTGATATGCCACATGACAAATCTTCCTGGAGCTTTCATGAAAAGTTCCTGGGCAGTTAGTGGAGAGCTATGTGCGACCCAATACAGGTCGATCTGAAGTTTGACTAGCTCTGGATCTGTATTTTGCAAAATGATGTCATAGCCTATTTCACCGTTATGGTCAATAAACTCAAAATCATGATTATGATAGGCAAAGCCAAGTCCGGCTTTGTTCACTCTTTCTCCAATCAAATTCAGCTTATCAGCTAAGATCTTGAATTTTTCAATGGAGCGGGACTCTGGATCTAGCCATGGCCAGGTAATATACTTTTGATTTAGCGCATGAGCTCCTTCTATGCTTTGATCTGTATATTTCATTAAGTCCTCGGATGACCCGTTGAAATACTTGATAAAATCGTAGTGACCAGAGGTGCTTACCAGAGAATTATCTTCCAAAACCTTCTTGAAATCAGTAGCCGGCATTCCATAGAATTTCTGATTTTCTCCATCATAACCATATGTTTCGGTGTCCTGATAGCCAAATCCAGCAATTGTTTTTAAAGCTAGTTTTGGATCTTCTGCCATGGGAGCTCTGATCGTAAAAAGTTGCAGCCCCATTTTGTAATCTTTAGCCTTAGGGGAATTGAATCCAGCTAGTCCAAAACTTGCTGCAGATATGGCAAGTCCGGTTTGCTTTATGAAATCACGGCGGTTAATCATTGAATGAGAATATTAGGTTTATTGGTGAAAAACTAAGTAGGAAGATAGGCTATTTTGCTTGCTCAAAATAGTTATGAAAAAACAGCAATTGGTATTGTACTGCATCAGCCCAATATTCCCAGGTATGGCCCCCGGGACCTGTCGTAAAGGTATGGGGGATATTATTATAGGCTAGTTTTTCGTGGAGCTTCACATTGACATCGTAGAAGAAATCTTCTGTACCACAGCTGATGATTATTTTTAATTTGTTTGGAATCAGACGATTGCTTTGGTACATCACAGAATATTCTTCCCAGCGCTCAGGGTTTTCTGCTTTGGTCCCTAAGTATTTTTTCATTTCCCAGTTTTCTGGAAATGGACCAATATCTACTCCTCCGCTTAAGCTTCCAGCTGTTCCATAAGTGTCTTGATGACGAAAAGAAAGGTAAAGTGCACCATGACCTCCCATACTTAAACCCGTGATTGCCCGTCCTTCACGACTTGGGATGGTGCTATACTTTTGGTCAATAAACTCCACTAATTCCTCGCTCACGTAAGTCTCATATTTTGAGTCTTCCACTTCTGGACTGTCCCAGTACCAGCTTCCAAAATTACCATCGGGTGTTACGATAATCAGATCGTATAAATCTGCAAGGCTTTCTATTTGAGGGACTTTTTCGATCCAATTCTTATAGTTTCCTGAATAGCCATGAAGCAGGTAGACCACTGGATAATCCTTGGATGCGTGGTAATTTTTTGGCGTGATCACTACAGCGTTGATTTCTTTTTGCATGGAAGCACTGTAAGTCGCGACGGTGTCTACACTTGCCAGCGTATGAAATGAGACTATGAAGAAACCGAGGAAGCCTAATAGAAAAGAGTACTTGGATTTCATTACTACGGTTATTTTAGGTTATAAGTAAGGTAAATATGGTGAGGATTCTAAAGAGTTGTACACTCAAATCTCAAGAGCTTAATTTTTCCTTAGCAAGAGCAAAATGTGTCATAAGAACTAAGAAGGAAAGTAACTATTTTAAGTTGAAATAGTAACAAATCTGTATTTAAGTCCTATTTCTGTTTAATCGGTATCAGGGGGATGTAGTAATTAACTGATTAATATTCAGCATTATATATTTTAATTAGGACTTTGGCCCAATTTTCAATTACCGATCGTATAAGTATATAGCCATTTATAACCGATAAGTGAATTTGATATAATCCGCTTGGTAAAATTCAAGTTAAAGCCCCACCTTTTTAAAAAATTTTAACAAACCACATCAAAATGACGAAAATTATACTCAAAGATTGGGTTTTTCGATCGAAGATCTTAGTAATTATTATTGGCTTAATTTCATTCTCGGCCAATTCTGAGACTTTAACCGAATTATCTGTATCAGAAGCAAACAGCTTTGACATGAATAAGAAGCTAAATTCCGGTGAGGCAGTGGTGACCATCACAGGTAAAATAGTAGATGCAGAGGGGTATCCTCTTCCTGGAGCCACTGTCACCGTTCAGGGCACCACGAGAGGAACTGTGACTGATGGAGATGGGAATTATACCATTTCAGCTGATGAAGGAGCTACTTTACAATTCTCTTTTATCGGATATGCCACTCAAACTGTAGTGATAGGCAATTCAAATGTGATAAATATCACTATGACTGAAGATGCGCAATCATTATCTGAAGTAGTAATTGTGGGATACGGTACACAAAAAGCAACTAACCTGACTGGTGCTATTGACGTGGTAGATGGAAAAATGATAGAAAGCCGGCCTTCACCTTCTGTATCACAGTTGCTTCAGGGTACTTCCCCTGGTCTTACTTTCAGTGTGGGAAATAACGGTTTTCAGCCAGGTGCTAACTTGGGCGTTCAAATTCGTGGGATGGGATCCCTGAATGGTGGTGGCCAACCTTATATAGTAATTGATGGTATTCCAGGTGATATGAACCGCCTAAATCCGGATGATATCGAGTCAATTTCTATTTTGAAAGATGCTGCAGCTTCAGCAATATATGGAGCCAGAGCACCTTACGGTGTAATTGTAATCACTACTAAATCTGGTAAAAACCAAGACTTGCGGGTAAGTTACTCAGGAAATGTCTCCGTGGCTACTCCTCAAAACCTTCCAAGTATGGTTAACTCGTTGACATTTGCAAAGGCTATTAATGAAGCTGGGGTAGCAGGAGCTGGTGGTAGATTTTTCAGAGATGAGATTGTTGACAATATCATTGCCTACCAGGCTGGAGATTACGAATTTCTCAGAAGCCGTCCCAATTTCCCACAGGATGCGACTTATTTTGAAACTACTCCGAATCTAAACAACCAGAATCAATGGGGGTTCAATCAATTTGGAAATTCAAATAGAGACTGGTTTGATGAGTACTATGGTACTGGATTTATTCAAAAGCATGACTTGACTCTATCTGGAGGAAACGACAAAACAGCTTATTATTTCTCCGCTGGCCTATTTGGTCAGAACGGGGTGCTGAATTATGGTACAGATACCTTTGACCGCTACAATGTCATGGGTAAAATCACTACGTCAATCACTAAAAACTGGGACTTCACCTATCAGCCTCGATTTTCAAAGCAAATACGTGAGTTACCAAACATGGATCGTCAAGGTTCTTATGATCTGATATTCCACCAGATTGCTCGTACAATGCCTACTAACGCACTTTACGATGGCTATGGAAATATCATGATCCAATCCAAAATTCCTTGGGTAAATGATGCGGGGACGGATAGAACTGAAACTACTGAAAATTGGCAAAATTTCTCTTCTGATTTTAGACCAATCGAAGGATTAACTGTTCATGGTGATTTTGCATTTAGAAATGTGGATCAATTCTATCAAAGTAAAGAATTGACCGTATATGATCATCTGGTCGACCAAACTGTAATTCCTAGCGGTAATACCGTACCAAGTAATTACCGTGCGACACACTATTCCAATATTTATTGGACTACAAACATCTTTACATCCTACGAATTTAAAGCTGGAGAAAAAAACAATTTTAAGGTTTTGGCTGGTACTCAGTTTGAAAGAACTAAACTTAGAAACCTATCTGGATACAGAACAAACATCCTAGTGCAGGATGTACCGTCATTGAATACTTCTGATGGAGAAATCCAGATGACGGAAGGCTTACTCACCTACAGTACGCAAGGTTACTTTGGCAGATTCAACTACAACTTTGATGAAAAGTACCTTTTTGAAGCCAATGCAAGGTATGATGGAACATCTAGATTTAAGGAGGGAAACAAATGGGGTTTTTTCCCATCATTCTCAGTAGGCTGGAATTTGGATAAAGAGAATTTTTGGGAGTCTATTCAGCCAGTAGTGAACAAATTCAAAGTACGTGGATCCTGGGGTGAGCTAGGAAATCAGAATGTTGATCCTTACCTGGATCTGTTACTTATCCCTCTTTCCGGTAATGCAGTCAACTGGATTTTTGAACAAGGTGGAAGTAGACCTATTGGATTTGCAGGTACTCCTTCACTAGTAAGTAATAGTCTTACTTGGGAGACAGCAAGAACGCTGGATATAGGAGCAGACATGTCCTTTTTGGATAATCGTTTGAAAGTTGTCTTTGATTATTTTGAAAGAACTACCTACGATATGATTGGGCCAGTTCAGCCTGCGCCTGGAGTATTAGGTTCTGCGGTGCCGCAAACCAACAATGCTACTCTGAGAGCCAGAGGGTGGGAATCTTCTATCAACTATGGTCATACCACTAACAGCGGCTTCACTTATAATGTAGGTTTCAATATTTACGATAGTAAAGCAGTAGTTACTAAATATTCAAATCCAGAAGGAGTGTTGTCCACCTGGTATGAGGGACGTGAACAAGGCGAGATCTGGGGATATTCTGCAGATGGTCTTTACCAGACGCAAGAAGAAATTGACACCTATACTTCTCAAGTTGATCTTTCAGACCTGACAGGATTAGCATGGAATACAGGTGATGTAAAGTATCTTGATACCAATGGAGATGGTAAAGTGGATAACGGATCCAATACGCTAGATGATTCAGGAGATCTTCACATAATAGGAAACAGTACACCACACTTCCAATATGGCTTGAACCTTAGCGCTGCTTACAAAGGTTTTGACTTTTCATTGTTGGTGAGAGGAGTAGCTCGGCGAGATCTTTGGTTTGGGTCAGGAGAAAATATGTTCTGGGGCTTTAGAACAGGCAATCAATCGACTCTTACAGATTACCATTTAGATTACTTCAGAGATCAAGTCGGTGATACGTATACAGGTCTTGTAGAAGGGGAAGCCAACTTCAATACCGATGCCTATTTCCCTCGTCCATATATCAATAACGGTCAGAATGATAAGAATAGAATTACGAGTACCAGATACCTTCAAAGTGGTGCTTATATGAGGATTCAAAATGTGCAACTGGGATATTCCTTCCCTAGGCCATTGTTGGATAAAATGAAGATTAGTAACCTTCGAGTTTATTTCTCAGGAGAAAACCTATTCACTTTCTCAAGCTTACCAGACGGAATAGATCCAGTAGCCGTAGGCGGAAGTTACGGTGTGGGTAAAACATATGGTGCAGACCGGATTTTTTCATTCGGGTTGAAAATCACCAATTAATAAAACCACAATAGACATGAAAAAACTACAATATATACTATCCTTTTCTTTACTACTCTTTATCACTATGGCATGTGATGAGTTTATAGAAAATCCTCCTGAAGATCAGATCTCAGTCAATGAGTACTTCAGAACTAGCAATGATATTGAGAATTACGTAAAAAAATATTACGATATTTTCCCACGTCATGGAAGCGCAAATCAGCCTCTATCGGAGAATAACTCTGACAACCTAATCGTGGCTACTCCGAACGCGGTGATAAATGGTACTCGAGCTCCTCGAAACGGACAATGGACCAACGAGTGGTCAAACGTTAGAAGTATTAACATCCTATTTGATAACCTTGAAAATGTGCAAGATGATATCAGCTCCTATGGCCAATTCTTAGGAGAGGCACATTTCTTCAGAGCTTGGTTCTATTACGAATTGTACAAAGACTATGGAGATCTGCCCATCTACGATCATCAGCTATTTCCTGGCGATGAGGCACTACTTGACCCTCGTGCGCCTCGAACTGAGGTAGCGGATTTTATTATTTCTGAGTTAGACAATGCTTTCCAATACCTTGGCACTAGACAACAAGTCGGAAATTCAAGACTTAATAAAGAAACTGCACTAGCATTCAAAGCTCAAGTGGCACTCTATGAAGGAACCTGGCAGAAGTATCACGCCGGTACTGCATTTGGTACGGATGGAGCAGATCCGGATAAGTATTTCCTAGAAGTAATTTCGGCATCCGAAGAGCTAATGAGCGGGGGCTATACCGTTGGCTTATTGAATACTGGCCAGCCGGAAGTTGATTATTACACACTTTTTGGATTGGATAATATGTCCAACGTCGATGAAGTGTTGTTTTACAGAATTGCTAGTACAGCTGAGCAACTCGGACATGAATTGCAGTTTTATACTACGCGCAGAACGCGCGATATGTCACTCACCTGGTCGTTGATTAGTTCCTATCTAGGAAAAGATGGCAAGCCATACGACTACATGGACCTTGCGGAGTCAGCTAAAGGAAATGCGTTTCTAACCCAAATAGTCAAAGATGTCGATCCTAGATTACACGCTACAGTCTGGGCTCCAGGAGACCTTAGAGTGGGGAGTTCTAATCAGCTATTTAGTAAGCCATTTCTAGATGGTGGATCTGAGGAGCTTGCTGCTACAGGCTTTCAGGTGAAAAAATTCTCTAATCCATATTCTTCTGGAGCAGGTGCAGATTTCGGTGGATACAGTCAAACTGGTAGGATTTACTTTAGATATGCGGAAGTACTTTTGAATTATGCAGAAGCTAAATATGAATTGAATCAAGAAATAGCATTGACTGAGTTGAATATGATTAGAAGTCGCGCAGGAATGCCTGATTTTGAAGTGATTCCTCAATCAGAATATGGTTCGAGCTTACTAGATTATGGATACGCAATAGATGATGCACTTTATGCGATCAGAAATGAACGTAGAGTAGAACTTGCGCTGGAAGGTCAGCGAGTAGATGACTATAGAAGATGGGCAGCACATGGATTATTCAAAGGTCAGCGACCTCTAGGATACCCATTTGAGCAGTCGGAATTCCCGACGCTCAGCGTGAAAGTCAATGAGGATGGTTTAGTGGATTACTTTCAAACCGAAATGCCAAATGGATACGGTTTCAAAGAAAATAGAGATTATCTCATTTCCATTCCAACCGATGAGCTCACACTTAATCCAAATCTAACTCAAAATCCAAATTGGTAATTTGACTAAAGGAGAAGCATTTCGCTTCTCCTTTTTTATTTTTAAGCTTATGAAAATACTCATATGATGAAATTAATTCTACTCCATGTTCCGATCCTTCTTCTATTTTCAACAGTAACTAAAACTGAAGCTCAAACTAAGCAGCCAAATATCATCCTGATCATGGCTGATGACTTGGGTTTTGAAACATTGGGAATTAATGGATCTGATGATTATTCCACGCCCAATCTGGATAGGCTGGCAGCAGAAGGAATGAACTTCACGCAGACCTATTCCATGCCGCTATGTACTCCATCCCGAGTGCAAATCATGACAGGCAAATACAATTTCAGAAATTACATAGGCTTTGGATTGCTGGATCCTAACGAACTTACATTCGCTGATTATTTGAAAGAAGCTGGATATAAAACCTTCATTGCTGGCAAATGGCAGCTTTATGGAAATGAAAATCAGCAAGAGTTGGCAGGCGGAAAAATAGGGTCGCTTCCTGAAGAAGCCGGATTTGACGAGTATTTTTTGTGGCAAATCAAAGAGCTTGGCAGCAGATACAAAGATCCTCTGATTAGCTCAAATTCAGGCACCCAAACCTATACGGGTAAGTATGGACCGGATCTTTTTACCGAGCAGGTTAACCTTTTCATGGAGAAAAATAAGGAAGAGCCATTCTTCATCTATTATCCGATGGCCATCACTCATGACCCATTTGTACCAACTCCATCAAATCCAGATTTTGAAGACTTTGATTCCAAATCCAAAATCAATGACCCGATTTACTTCGGAGAAATGGTGAACTACATGGACAAGTTGGTTGGTTCAATCGTAGCGAAAACCGAAGAGCTCGGCATCCGAGAAAATACTTTGATACTCTTCGTGGGAGATAATGGTACAGATAGAAAAGTGACCAGCTCTCAACTTGGGACTTCCATCAAAGGAGACAAAGGTTATACTACTACTGCTGGCACGCATGTTCCTTTTATTGCAAACTGGAAAGGGAAAATCAAGCCGGAAAGCATAAATGACAACCTGATAGACTTCTCTGACTTTTTGCCTACACTTTTGGAAACAGTCAATTACCAGAACTCATCTGCTATTCAATCTGATGGATTGAGCTTTTATTCCCAGCTTTTGGGAGATAACACTAAGAAACGGGATTGGATTTATTGCTATTATGCTCCAAACTGGGGGAAATTTGAAAATGCTATTTACGTTCAAAACGCCGATTGGAAGCTCTATGCAGACGGTAGAATATACTCACTTCAAGAAGATCCACTTGAGCAAAGTATCCTTGAGAAATCGAGTCTGTCAAAAAAAGCGAGAAAGAAGGTCTCATCATTCGAGCGAGTAATAAAGGGATATGAAAAAATGAAATAGCCAAGGAATTGCGGGCTTCAAAGAAATTCAGTTCGCCTTTTATAAAGTAATTGTTCTGCAAATCTGGAATCAGATTGTTTCCCTAGAACCTAAATTTTAAATTAGTCTGGACTTTAGCCTTTTAGGAGGCTTTCCTTTTCTAGATTTTATTCGATCTCACCTGATGAAGAAATTACTTGCTTTTACTGTCTTATTCTTAGCGTTTTATGCTTCGGTTGAAGCACAAACTAAGGATAAAGAGCCCAATATTATCCTGATTTTCATTGACGATATGGGCTGGGCAGATTTGTCTTCCTTTGGAAATACGGATGCCCAAACTCCGAATATTGATAAGATGGCCAGTGAGGGAATTTCTTTCGAGCAGTTTTACGTCAATTCTCCAATTTGTTCACCTTCACGGGTGGCAATTTCTACTGGCACCTATCCGCAGCGCTGGAATATTACCTCTTATCTGGATCATGAAAAGAACAATAACGCTAGAGGAATGGCGAATTGGCTGGATCCTTCAGCACCTATGCTGGCAAGAAATCTTCAGTTAGCGGGCTATTCTACCGGCCATTTTGGCAAATGGCATATGGGTGGACAGCGGGACGTCACTGATGCTCCGCCGATCACTGATTATGGATTTGATAAGTCTTTAACAAATTTCGAAGGAATGGGACCAAAGCTCCTTCCCATGACCAAAGACGAGACAGGAAAAGTAGGGAAGATCTGGCAAGATGCTGAGATTTTGGGTGAGGGGTATACTTGGGTGCAGCGTTCTGAGATCACCACGGGATTTGTGGATGCTGCATTGGACTTTATTGAAGAAGCGAGTGGAGAAGGAAAGCCATTCTATGTGAATATATGGCCAGACGACGTTCATAGCCCATTTTGGCCACCATTTGAAGAGTATGGATTGGCAAAGGAAGCTGGCAAAAGAGCGTTGTATTTGGCGGTATTGGAGGCGATGGATCAGCAAATGGGAAAGCTTTTTGAGTACATTCAGGCTAATGAGGAGTTAAAGGAAAATACCTTGATCCTTCTTTGCTCTGACAATGGCCCGGAATTAGGAGCTGGAAAAGCAGGCAACTTGAAAGGCTATAAAACTCATCTTTACGAAGGAGGAATTCGCTCTTCGCTAATAGTGTGGGGACCTGGATTTATCGATAAAAGTGCGGTAGGTAGCCGAAATAAGGAATCCGTATTTTCTGCCATTGATTTTACACCTTCACTTTTGGCTTTTACCAAAAGTCCGAAAACTAGCCTCTCGGATGGGGAAAATGTCATTAAAACTATCCTTGGAAAGTCTAAGGATTCCCGTCAGGCACCTATTTTCTATAGCCGTCCTCCTGATCGAAAGAACTATTATGGAATCGAAAATCTTCCGGATCTCGCTGTACGAGATGGAAAATGGAAACTGCTTTGCGACTACGACGGCAGGCGACCAGAACTCTACGACATGGTAAAAGATCCAGGAGAAACAACAAACCTAGCTGACGCAAATTCGGATATTACAAAAAGACTAGTCCGTGAAGTCACTTCTTGGTATGCAACCATGCCTCAGCTGTAGGTGAAAAAATTTAATTAAGCTTAATGAAATACTCATGAAATCTATTCCTTCATTCCCATCGATCATCTGTTTATTTTCAGCAATCATATTTTTTTCATGCCAGGAAAAAACAGAAAATGCACCTACACTCAATGAGCAATTACAGTCTCAGCTAGACTCTATTCAGGGTGATGTCGCTGTAGCTTTTTACAATTTGTCAGATCCTTCCGACAGTTTACTTATCAATGCCAGTGAGGAATTCCACGCTGCCAGCACGATGAAAGTACCCGTTATGATTGAGCTTTTCAAACAGCAGCATGTGGGTAAAATCGATTTGAATGATTCGATTTTGCTTAAGAATGAATTCAGAAGTATTGTGGACAGTAGTTTGTATAGTATGGATATCGGAGTAGATAGTGATGATGTGATTTATAGTAAGATCGGAACGACCGTCACTCTCACAGATTTGATGTATTCCATGATCACCGTAAGCAGTAATTTGGCCACTAATGTTCTTATAGAATTGGTAGGAGCAAAAAATGTAACTGCCACGATGCGCGACTTGGGAGCGGATAAAATCGAGGTGCTAAGAGGAGTGGAGGATACTAAAGCTTACGAGTTAGGATTGAGTAATTCCACTACTGCGAATGATTTGATGCAGATCATGAAAGCAATCGCTCAACATACTGCTGGGACTAAGGAGGATTGTGAAAAGATGATTGCAATCATGAAGGATCAGAAATTCAACGAAATCATTCCTTTTTACTTACCGAAAACAGTGAGCGTTGCTCATAAAACAGGATCAATAACTGGTGTTCATCATGATGCCGGAATTGTCTATTTACCTGATGGAAGATCGTATGTGCTTGTACTACTTTCGAAGAATTTACAAGATTTTGATACCGGAACTGAGCAGTTGGCGGGGATGTCTAAAACTGTATTTGAATATGTGGTTAAGAAAGGAAATAATTAGCTTTGTCTGCACAAGTCAGGACTAGGCATACGATATCTCAGCTGTGCGCTTTGTGCGTTCTTTGTGTCCTTTGCGGTTTAAAAAAAAACTAAAAAAGCCATCCCGATTTCTCAGGATGGCTTTCTACTTTTACTTCGTTCCAAACTTATAAATACAAGTTTGTTCATATTTTTCTCCCGGTTTCAAGATAGTTGACGGGAAATTCGGTTGATTCGGAGAATCAGGATAATGCTGGGTTTCCAAGCAGAATGCAGATCTCAGTTCATAGACTTTTCCTCCTTTTCCTGTGACAGATCCATCTAGGAAATTTCCGCTGTAGAATTGGATCGCTGGCTCAGTAGTCCAAACTTCCATTTCTATTCCTGTTTGAGGGGAAGATATC
>TARA_R110002020_G_scaffold318266_1_pt1 | contig 21950 bp, 16 predicted proteins | sample TARA_R110002020 | Tara Oceans TARA_R110002020 (sample SAMEA4396489) | marine metagenome | biome: Westerlies Biome; feature: [MES] marine water layer (ENVO:01000295) within the mesopelagic zone...; material: water (ENVO:00002006), including particulate matter (ENVO:01000060) such...
AACGACGTAAAGGAAGCACTCATTGCTTATGTATTAGACACAGCAGATGACCCACACGATCAAAAGGCTCATAGAAGTCGCTTACGTTTAGAAGCACTTAAAGTCCTAGCGGACATAGTTAAAGCTGAATCAAAGATAAAAGGCGATGATGAGGATGCCGATATCTTAAATATCATTAGGGGTGATAGTGATGACTTCTCCGAGGGGAACGAGGATTGAAGAAGGGGACTAAAAAGCTTGTATTACAAGAAATAGAAAAATGCAAAGGAGACTTTGATTATTTTGCAACAAAATACTTACGCATTGTAGATAAAGATAACGCCGTAGTACCGCTTAATTTAAACAACGCACAGCGGGAAATCAACGAAGCATTAGACGACTACAACTTTATCAAGATTCTTAAAGGACGACAGTTTGGTTCAACTACCTATATTGCTGCACGTTTCTTTTGGGAAGCACTCTTTAACGCAAACATTCGTGTTGCAGTTGTTGCGCACTCTGCAAAAGCCGTTGGCTCTATATTCTCTATCTACCAGTTTTACTACGACAATCTACCGCCGTTTCTTAAACTTAAAACGGTTAAATCATCAGCAAATGAAATTGCTTTTGAATCAGGCTCATTTATTCGCATTGGCACAGCCAATAGTCAAAACTTTCGTGGTTCTACATACAAGTTAATCCACGCATCAGAAGCTGCTTTCTGGGAAAGTATGACAACAACCATTTCATCTCTTTTCCAAACAGCCTCAAACAACCCTACAATCATCGTAGAAACGACGCCTAACGGCTTAAATGATTTCTTTACATTCTGGCGTGATAACAATGGTTACCACCCTCTATTCTTATCGTGGCTCGATCACGTTGAATATAGAAAAAAGCGCCTAGACAAAGGTCAGAATCTTACTGGTATAGAAAAAGACTTTACTAAAAAGCATAACTTAACAAAGGAGCAACGCAATTGGTTTGTTTCAACGCTTCGTACTAAACTAGCAAATAATATTGAATCGTTTAAAACAGAATACCCAACTAGTGAGGAAGAAGCTTTCATCTCAACAGGTGCTTTTGTATTCCCACAGTTAGTATCAGGTGAATTAGTCAAGCCCAATAAGCTTGGATGGCAAGTCCATCGTCCACCTGCCGCATATAGAACTTATGTTATCGGAGTTGATACTGCTTCTGGTTCTCCTAACGGGGATTATTCTGCTATCACGGTCATTGATGTAACGCAGCAAAACAAGCCGCTTATCTGTGCAACCTATTATGAAAGAATAACCTTAAAGAGATTTTCAGAAGTCCTTAAACGTGCCTTAACTAAATGGGAAGGTATGGTTGTAGTTGAACGTAACTCTTATGGTCTAACCATAATTGAAGAGTTGCGGCAAGCTAATTATCCTTATCTTTATCGGGAAACAAAATGGGACAAGTTCTCAAACAAGTTTGTTGATAAGTTAGGGTTCTATACTTCTGCGCAATCACGACCACTTCTTATTGCAAGACTAACTGATTACATTAACTCTAATCGGTTACAGATTGTAGACGACAGGCTACGTTATGAAATAATGAACTTTATTTACAAACCCAGTGGCAAAGCTGAAGCAGAGAAAGGTTTCCAAGATGACCTTATTTTTGCTACGGGTCTTGCTCTTATGGGATTGGACCAGTCTTTTCTTGTAGCAGAGGATATGAAACTACACAAAAAACCCACCAATGTTCGTGAAATGGTTCAATGGGAAATGACCCACGGAACTAAAATGGACCAACTCCCAGATAATTACTGGGATTCTTCCCCAACCTTAATGGATCTTTACGAACAACTGGATGGTAAGAAAGAGTAATCTGGACAGCAAACCAGTATAAAAACTGTAATTTTACAACAAGAGGCGTAAATATGAATCTTCTTCAAGGAGACCGTATGGAAGAACTCGCCAGCTTCCTAGACGGCAATAATAATAATCAGGTAGGCGAAGCAGCGGTTGAACAAACTGAACCGAACGAACCAGTAGAAGCAGTCCAAGAGACTGTGGAAGCACAACAGGATGTACAAGTTGAGGCATCATCCCCCTCCGAAGCGGAACATCAAGTTCCTTATGGTCGGTTCAAAGAAGTAATTAATGCGAGGAACGATCTACGAAATCGTAACGATGACTTGGAGCGTCAGCTACAAGAACTACAAACGCAACAACAAAATGTTCCTACCGAGCAGTCAACATCACAATACCAAGGTGAGTTTGATAACCTTTATGGTCAATTAGATGAGCAACCGTATGATGATGAATACTCCAAACGCTTTCAGAGTATGGAGTCTCGTATTGAGGAATTTGAGGTATTCCAAGAGCAACAGAAACTTGAAACAGAGCTTTCTTTTGCTGCTGACAGATACCCCGGTGTTCCACGAGAAGCACTGCTTACCGCTGTAATAAACAACCCTAATACAGATGTGCTTGACATTGCAGAGCGATACAACACATTCGTATCAGGAATCAGGGAATCAGCAATAGCTGAATATGCGAAAACCAATGGCGTACAACAGCAGGAACTACCGCCAGCAGTTCCACCTCGTGTAACTCCCGGTCCTTCGGGGCAAGTTGCAACAGGTTACGGTGATCAACCAAAACCTCGCAATCTCAATGAAGCAAAAGATGCTTTATTTAAATTTTTACAAAACCGATAATAACAACAAAAGGAGAAAATTATGGGTGCAACAGCATATGTAGCAAACGCAACACTAGAATCCGTATTAAAAGAGTTCTACGTTAAGGCGATTGCTGAACAATTAAATCAAGAAGTCCTAGCTCTCGAAATGTTCGAGAAGGCAAAATTAGATTGGTCCGGTAAACGAGTAGTCGTTCCTGTCCACATCAGCCGCAATGCCGGTGTTGGATTCACCACAGAAGGTGGTACTCTTCCAACAGCAGGTAACCAAGGTTTCGCAGACCTCGGCATTACTGCTAAATTCCTCTATGGTCGTTTCCAGATTACTGGTCCAGCCATTGCTGCCGCCAAGGGTGCTTACTCTTTCGGCAACTACATCGATCTTGAACTACGCAAGCTAGTTGAAGACGTTCGTAAATCAGCCAACCTCGCTACCTTACACGGTGGTGGTGTTAAAGGTTACGTTACTTTTTCTGGTCAGATCGCCGCAGGCGCTAACGACACAGTAGATTTCTACGGTAACATCCAGCAGATCAAAGATATTCTCGATGCTCTTCCCGGTACCAAGACTCTACGTTGTAACTTAATCCGTACTGATACATACGCTCGTATCAATGCTGCTCCAGCTTCCAAGAACAACGAGCTACAAGTTTCAGCCGTTGACGTTGCTGCTCACACAATCACCATTGGCAACCCTGCTGCTGGTAACGCTGTGGACACTCGTCGTGACCAAGCTGCTAACGCTGGTCTAATCGGTAAGCCACTCGCAGTTGAGTTTTACACTGTCGTTACAGCAACTGCTGCTGTTGAAGAAGAGTTCAAGAATGAGTTCACTGGCGTCTGCCAGAACCTCTCATCACCTGCTCACTTCGGCGTTGATCGTAGCGCTGCTGCTAACAGCGAGCTTCGTGCTCCCGGCGTACTCTGCATTGCTAATACTGCCGCTGCTGGTGGTATCTACGACGCACCACAGGATCTTTCCTTGGGTCGTATGCAGACTTTGAGTGATGAAATTAGCGCCGCTTCTAATATGGAAGCAGACGTTATTCTTATTAACCCACTTCTACGTCAGCACTACACAAGCCTCCTCGTAGGCACTACTGCTGGCAATGTCCGCAAAGACGTCTCTGGTCCACAGGCTGGCGACGGTGGCTTCAAAGTTTCCCAGTTGGGATTCAACGGAGTTCCTTTCAAGACAAGCGTAGATTGTGGTCGTGGTATGATGATGTTCCTCCACACCAAGGTTTGGAAGTGTGCTCAACTTGAAGCACCGGGATTCGCTGACCTTGATGGCAACATCCTCGCCCGTGCCGGTATCGGTACTGGTGGTGTTGATGCTTACGAAGGCTACTACCGAATGTATATGGATGTTTACTGTGAGCGTCCTAACGCAAACGGTGTCCTAGTCGGAATCAAGTTTTAAGTAAATTGGTTGGGATCGTCCTGTCTTCGGATGGGGCGGTCCCTTCTTTTACTATGGGGTAAATTATTAGCGTGGCAGTTTTATATTTTTTAAATTTCTTAAATGTTGGGTTCTTGATTAGTTTTGGTGTAGCGGGTTTGTTGACACTAAATCAGTTAAGAACTTATTTGTATACACTACAACAACTTAAACAAAACGAACTAACTTTGATTGCTAACCAAGTACAGTCAAAAAAAGAAGAATCCCAAGCAACACTGCCAATGGATTCTTTAAACACAACATCTATCAATGATTATCTGCAACGAACCCAAACAGTAAATATGGATGACTACGAAGTGGTCACACCAAGGAGATCGTTTTAATGAAACGTAAAGAAATAGAAGAGTTGGGTGGGTCTTTCAGTGATGCCCGTAAAGGCGGCGACAAACGCCGTAAAGCAGCCGAGGCTATGATCCAAGCCAATGCCGAGCTTAATGCTGCTAGTGACCCAGCAGGCGTTATTCTATCGTCGTTTGGCACAATTGGTGAAGCGGTTGGTACTGCTGTTGGTGGTCCTGCTGGTGGTCAAGTTGGACGAGCCGCAGGCGAGATGCTTGGCGATGTTGGACGAGCCGTGGAAACCAGACCAGAGCGTAAAGCCCAATACGAAAAAGACAAAGATGTTTTGGATATCAAACTGTCCGGCAAGAAAAAGAAAAAGATGTCTGACGCAGAAGTAGATTTTGTTGATGACGAATTCGCAGAACTGATGCCTGACGCAGAAGCCCTTATGGGTGGAGGTATGTTCTAATGTATAACGAAGAAGACAAGTATGGAAAGTTTCCAACAAGCTTGAAATCAATGATTGACCTTTCAGTCACGCAAAAAGGTCAGATTACAAGAGTATGGGACTTGTGTTTACTTTACCTACAAGGTAAACAAAATGTTCGTTATGACAAGAATATTCAGCAGTTCCTAGCACTTCGTTCACAGCCCGGTCGTAACAGACTTGTTGTGAATCTTATTTTAAATATTTGGAAAGCAGTTGTTTCACGCCTTTCCATTAATTACCCCAATGTATCTGTATTGCCAGCATCAGGTTCTAATGAAGACATCCTGAAAGCAAAGGCAACAGAGCAAGCTTTGAAGTACTTCTTTCATAAAGAGAATATGAAGGAAACAATGGAAAAAGCTTTTCTTTGGTTAGTTTCCTGCGGCAATGTAGCCTTTCACGAGGTATACAATCCAGACCGTGGGTGCGTAGAAGTTAAGGTGGTTTCGCCTTACGATCTCTTTTTTGAGTCCGGTGCTGATAGTTTTGAGCAGTCATCGTTTGTTTCAATCCGTCAAACGGTTAGAACTGATGATTTAGTCAAGGCTTATCCACAGCACGAAGGAGCTATTAAGGCTGCTTCATCACAAGCAAAAGATGACGATCCTTCTACAATATCTACAACAAGTGTAGGCACTTATTCTACACAAGACCCTTACTCATACGACAGAGTACAAATATTTGAAACCTACTGGAAAGACGGCAAGTATTCCGTTTCAGTTGGCAACACTTATCTTTTTAAAGGTGAAAACCCGACCGGTGACATTATCCCTGTACAACATCTTCGTTATTCAGAGATTCCAATGAACCTTTGGGGTATGGGTTTGATTGAACCAATCATTGATTTACAGAACCAATACAACAGAATTCGTAATCAAATTACACAAAACATCGAGCTAATGTCTAACCCAAAATGGTTAGTACCAAAAACTGCCGGTGTTAATGCTTCCAGTATCCGGGGAACACCCGGAGAAATTATCTACTACAATGCCGGTGGAGGCGTTCCTTCGCAAGTATCGATGGCAGGTCTACCCGGTTATGTTTTAGACGCTCTAACCCGCTCACAGGGCGAGATGATGGATGTTTCAGGTATCCACTCAACGACCCTTGGCAAGCGAGCAGTAGGTATTACCTCTGGTAAGGCAATTGAAGCCCTTGCTAAACAAGATGTTAGCCAGCTAACTCTTACACAAGACACAATTGAGAAAGCATCACGTCAAATGTTTACCGTTGTAATCTTACTAATGAAGAAGTTTTACAGCGAAGAAAAATTTATTCGTATGTTTGACGAGCGAGGCAAGTTTATTTCACGTCGTATTACACAAACTGATATTGTTGATACACCAGAAATCTTTATTGAAGCCGGTTCATTGTTCCGTGATGAGTCACAGGATCGTGATGCCAAGGTACTTGAACTGCTACAACTCGGTCTTATTGATAAGACTGTGGCAGCAAAAGAGCTTACCTTTAAGACGGGCAACAACTACGTTATGGATGCTATGCGAGACCGTAACCACGCCCTTGAAATCCTTGAAGGTGTTAAAGAAGGCGCACAGATTGAGGTCTTTGCTACGGATAACCTACCAGTATTCGCAGAAGTCTTTGGTGACTTTATGAAAGGCACTGACTACTACGAGCTTGATGAAACTACAAGAGACTACATCAGAGATGTTTATGTTTCTATTACAACATACAAGCCAAACCCAGAAGGTAATCCTGCCGAAGCAAGAACCGAACACAAGGTATTCCCAAGGGCTGCTCCTATCCAGCAACCAATGATTAATGCAGCAGAAATGGTTACTATGGGCGACAGAGGACTTGACCAGTATATGGACGAAAACATCAGTGCTGCTCAAACTGCTGGACAATACAAAAGAATATCACAAGGTGCTCGTGAGCTTACAAAAGGACCACAACCATCAGACGTGGACGTTATTAACAGGAGATCACCGTGAATACTAATGAAGTAGCAGTTTTATTTAGAGCATACACAGATGAAAGCGATGCCACATTCTTGTCAGATGCTGATGTTGCAACCTTCTTAAACATTGCTTATAAACAATTCAGACAGTTAGTCCAAAGACAAGACAACTTTTACTTTGCTACAAGAGTGCAGATTACTTTATCAAACAAAAGAGTTTATGATTTAAGTTCAACAGGTGCAGAAGCAGTCACTGTTTTAGGACCATCACCAAGTGCTGAAAAGATGACTCGTCTTCTTCGTGTTGGTACAGACGATAGTTCTGGTAATCTTACATCAGGTGTTTACCTACGTGCTTGTCGTTCAACAGTGGAAGTAACAAACAGCATTTTTAGTTATATGCTGGAAGGAAGTAAACTTTATTTTAGTGGTGATTCAAATCAAAAGTATAATTTAGAGTATGTTCCAGAGGCTCCAACTGTTTTTACCACTGCCAACATCCAAACTGGTGCTGGTGCTGTGATTGACAACCTTTCAGATTATCACGATCTGATTGCTTTGCTTGCGTACAGACAATATGCAATTAAAGATTTCCAACAAAATCCAGTTGTTGAGATTCAACTGGCTGAAAGAAGAGCAGAGATTACTGAATACCTACAAGAAGGCAGAGCATTTAATGCTCGTAGTTCTGTGATATCAGTAGACGAAGCAGATTTTTTCAATCCATAAGACTTAACATTTGATAAAATACGTGGTATATTATAACAAGAGGTACAGTAGATGGCATCTACAAGAAGAACAGTAGAGATAGTTCCACAGGGAATGGTTACAACAGACCCTGTAAATAAGTTTTCTTATGTTCAGAATCTATACAAAAATAAAGGTAGTTTCTGGGAAAGCAGAGATGGTTTTGGTACGATCGCTAGGTTCAGTTGTTCTGTTAGTCCTGTTCCGTGGGTAAATAATACTGCTGCTATTCCATCTGTAATAGACAGTGGATATAAATCACATTTAGGTTCTTATCTTATCAGAACTAAATTTGGACACGATCAGATTATTTCTGTATTCCAATGTAATGGTTACATTACAGGAGACAATCCAAAATTTAATTCAGATGCTTTAAAAGCAAGTAAGAAGTCTGATTACGTTCCTTTCTATGCTGTCAGTATTTTTGACACTACTACAAAGAACAGATATGAAACTATCTTGTATTCACATACTGGTGAGTCAAGAAAACAAGGTGATTACTTTACAGGTCGTTATAATAACGATGCTTATCTGCACGGTTTCTATGAAACACGTTCTGATACTCCCGGTACTTTTCAGAGAGTTATTTTAGCTGAATCATCAGAGTTTTGGTTTCACGAATACCAAGATAGAGTAATCTTTGGTTCAAAAGATTGTCCTACCTATGTTTATGACCCAGTAATTATATATCAGACCACAGGTAAGTTTCTTAAAAATACTTTACAACAAAGTGAAATCAATGATGATATCAGTAACCCAACAGGTGAAGAAAACATTATTACTCCACTTGCTTTGAAAGATGGTCCACTAAAAGATGGTTATGCTTACTTACAACAGAACGATCTACCAAAGTTTGTAGATGCTACAACGATCGCTAACAGAGTTGTTTATGCTGCTGGCAAGTCATTGTTCTTTGCTGATGCTAATATTCCTAACTCTATTATTGGTGACGAACAAGTTACTCTTGATTTAGAAGACGACATTACTTGTATTCAGAACTGGAACAACAACATTATTGTTTGGACCGATTTTGAAATGCAACTTTACCAGCCCTCCCTTTCCTCACAATTGTTGAGTTTAGGTGGAGCAGTAAAAGTTTCTAATAAAGTTGGTTGTATCAATCCTAAAACAGCAGTCGCTATTGACGATGGTGTTTACTGGGCAGACCACAATGGAGTATACTTTACTAAAAACGGTTTAGGTGTCAGTGAAATATCAGAATCTATTGGTTTATTTTTTACAGATTACATTACAAGTCCTGTTTCTAAATTCTTTACAGAGAACGGAAACGTAGAAGACGCCGCTAGTCCAAGCAACTACGAGTACAGCTACCGTAATAGCACACGATTATCACACATTATCTATGACCAAAAGTATCAACAGCTTATTTTTGTTGTACCAGAGTTATCTATTGCTTGGGTTCTTAAAAAAGGTTGGTATCTTTGGAACTTTGAATCAGATGCTAAAACCAATGCAAAGGTCGATAGTCAAAATAAACTTGACCCAATTTACTTGCTTACAAGAGATGAAGAAATCTTTATGATTGGAGCAGAGCAAAGTAACGCCATTCAACAAGCAGTATACAACACAGCAAACAGTCAAGACGTTAAGCATACCGTAGCACAAAATACATCTTTTGCGCTGTTAGAATGGAAGAGAGGCGGTGCTATTGATGGTTCCTACAAGGCTAATAGCAGATTAGAGGATTGGAGACAAACTCACGGCTATCAGGAAATGAATGCAGCCAATCCATCAACAGCAGATGTAAAAATTTATTTTGAAAAATGGATTCCCAAAACAGGAAGGCTTCAAGATGTGACCTCTGGTGGTGTAGAAACAATTGATATTGGTTTAGATGACACAGTTGTTTTAGTTCCTATTAGACTAACTGCTTTGGATGCTAACATTAGAAACATTAGTAAGTTGCAGCTAGACTTTGTTTTTGATGACTTCAACTGGACACCTGTAACCTTTTCCGGTTCAACAAACGTAGCAGCACTACTACCAACAAGACGATCAGCAAACTATGAAGGTTGGGGTATTGGTTCCCCTGCTGCTGATAGTTCAGTAACTTATGATGCAGCAAACAATAAAGTTTTAATTCGTTATAACCACGCTAATGTTACAAGTCCTAACTTTGATGGCATTAGAGTTAGTCACGGAAACAAAAACGATCTTATTTACATTCCTATGCGTAGAGTCAATAACTCTGTACAAACAAATAACATTCCAGTTTTTGTTAGTTTGTTTTTGCTTACAGTGAAAAATAGCAATGGCACTACAACTGACTTTGATGATTTCAGGTCATTTACTTACCAGTGTGGTGTAGCATCCGTGAATATGGCAACTGAACAAGCAGTAGATTGGGTCATTAAGCCTAACTACGTTGGCATTGACGAACTACAACAAATCAAATCAAGAGGTACTTTTACAAAACTTCTTACACACGGCACAGGCACAACACCTGTGGTAAGCTGGGAATATGGCTTGATTAACCAACTTGTAGGTTCAGATTACAAAGATTATACTACCCAGCTTATTGATGTAGGCGTAGGAACTAACTTTATTGGTAATAATGCCACGCAAATTGTAAATAAAGATGGAGTTCGTAACCGAATCGTCAACAGTGCAGGCACCTTGACAAAGACCACATTTAATAATAACATTAAATTTGATTCAAATTACTTGGTAAGGAACGAAGAATACAACACTTTCTCTACGTCAGACGGCACCAGAGGAGAAGAAATCTCGTATACTTTCTTTGGATACTTAAAAAATAAAGCAGAAAAGATTATAATATCAAGTATTAACGCAGTTGTTTTTGCAGTTGGCGGCAAACGCCGTAGGGGTCGATAATGTCTCAAAGAGTAGGAACAACCATATTTGAACGAGATGAGACTCGTATTCAACAAATCAACCGCACTATTGTAGATAGCGGCATTGATATTACAGGGTTTTTCGGATTCTTTATTTTAGGCGGTTCCCAGATACAGGAATCTCGTAAAGATTTTAACACATCTTATTTGGCAAGCGGTGCTTTCAAAGGTGCTGAACTAACAAAGTTATACAGCGAATTCGTTGGCACTGGACAGTCAATCATTACTACACCAGTAACAATTAAAAGCACAGCATCAGTAACTTTTAACAACATAACATTTTTTCAAGATCATCTTGCACCTTCCTTCTTGGTTAAGATTGAATCAGGAGCCAAAGCAACTTTTGTGAACTGTACGTTCGTCAGACGGTCGAAACAAGAGTTAAGGCAGGCAGGTGGCGAAATACCCGCAAACAACTCTTACGTCGAAGTAGAGAGCGCAGGAGCGGCAAATATGGCGAACTTCATTGGGTGTAAATTTATTGAAAGAGCAGCCAGTGGAGCAACAGAAATTTTTAGAAGATCAGCAGCAGCAGGCACAGTCTTTACAATGGGGTGTATCAACCAAACAGGTTTGGGTTACGGCGCAGCAAGAACAGCAGTTGGAGGAGACATTTAATGTCCAATAGACACATAACAAAAGAACAGTTTTCAGACGGAACTACAATTGATGGTAACCGTTTAGAAAAAGCTTACACCGATGTACAAGACCACTACAACGATATTCCGTTAGAGTCTATGTCATCAATGGTTCAGAACCAAATCAACTGGAATACATTCACTCCCGTAGCATTGAGTGCAACAGAAAATTACTATGGTACTACAACAGGCTTTTTAGACCTAATGCTACAACATCCTTGGTTAAAATACAAATTTGATGGTTTAGTAAACCCAGATGAGTATTTAGACCCCGGTAACTTTGACTTACAAAATGTTGAAACCTACAAAGGCGTAGCTACAAACCCACAGTTAAATCCAAAAATTGGTACAGAGAAGTACCAGTATGCGTGGGAACAAACTTTAAGAACAAGTAAACCTATTATTATTAAAGAACTAACTTATTTAATTATGTCAGACGCAGGATGGGGAGCCCGAAGCGGAACAGGTACTGGTGACTCAACTGCATTTTGGGGTGACAAAGATGGCAAAGCTTACTACCCAAATGTCTTTGCTGATTTTGCAGATCCCGCTGCCGCACCAGAAGGATTTAGCAACGTTGCCAAGCAGTTTCAAGCTTTGATTTGCGTAGACAACAGTTTGAATATGGATACAACAGATAGAATGAGCAAAGAAGCACACATCTACAATGTGTCGGCTTTGAGCTTTGCTAGTGACAGTCACTTTAATCCCACTGCTGGCGGTATGAACTATGCTAAATGGACAGACCCCGCACAGACAGGTGAGCAGTTCCTAGAAGCATACCCAAAGACTTTTAGTGGTGGATCTTGGTCACAGGTTGTTAGACTTATTCCTAACGGACTTGTTGTTCAGTTTAAAAACATTATGCTTCCTATTCACGCAGGGGGTAAGGTTCGTGTAGTGTTTGTTATGCCATCCGGATTGTTTAACGCACATCAATACACAACTACTGCGGCTGACGATGGTACAAACCGCACTGGTCTTTCACCAATTACCGGCAACATTTGGAACTGCGGAGTAACCATTTTAGAGGAGCTAGAAAGAAATAATGGCTAAAATAAACAGACAAAAACTAGCAAAAGGAACTTTTTTAAAGTCAAACAAAATTAACGAGTTTGTTAATGAAGTAAAAACTGCTGTAAACAATGGAACATTAGACGATAATAATGTTCAGTTTTTAGCACCAACCCGTTTAGTTTTCAATACAAGATGTTTTAAGGCAAACCCTAACACATCCTTGACTTATCTTGATACAGACCTTGGCGGTAACCCCGGCGTACACGGAGATTTAGGTCACTGGACAGATGCAACCGGTGCCTATGCTGCCTTTCCAAACGGCACAGGTGATATCAACCTATGGCAACACTTTTTGTTTACACTGCCAGAACCACAAGAAAACTTTGATGTAAACGGGATTATGAATGAGAATACAAAAAACTTTTCCTTATCAGAGTTAGCTATTAGTGCTGACAACTTACATAACCCCGCTTCAATATATCCTAACAACACTAGTGCTGACGGTGGATATCACCAAAACTCTTTGTCTGGTACAGACAGTATGGAGATTGTTGTTGTTATTCATAGAAAAACAGCAAGTAGAAAGTCAAGCACTTACCACTGGGAAGAACAGATTGGATCTTGGACAATCCCCTTTACAACCTTTTTAGACGGTTCGCTTTCCCGTAACCCTTTCTTGTTTGAGGGGCTAAACATAAAGTTTGCACCAGATAGCATTTACTTGCTTTCTATTGGTTTCCCAGATAAAACACCCGTAGTTGACAACAGTGTTACTAACTTTACTAACTTTATTATTATGAACAATGTTCAGATTAGTTTAAAGTTTTTATCGGAATTGCGTGCCAACGATACTGTATCACAGGATGGCGGCGGAGTAATGACGGTACAAAACGCTCCTATTAGACAAGTAGAGACTACATCGATTACAACATCAGATATTGCCGCAGATGCTGTTATTACAGAAGCAACCATTCAAGACAACATAGAAAAACTTGACGAAGCAGCACATAGAAAACTGGTTGGCTCTTATGATGACCACGGAAACTTTCCCAACAAGCCACAGATTATTGGTTCTTCTTATGGTATCCAGCAGGTACCTCTTTTTAATAACAATGGTATGTTGTGGAACTGGACTTGGGATGGAGCCCGTATGAGTATGAAAACTCCCGGTGTTGGCAACTCATTGCTTTGGATGCCTTACAGCGGTAACCCCGGTCCTCTAATCCCTTCAACAGTACCAGCAGGTGCAACGACCGTTTGTAATTTTGTTGCTGATAGAAAGTTTATTCCTATTCATCAGCCAATGACAATTCACCACATTTTACTTACTTACTGGACAGGAAGTCCTTTATTTCTAACAGGTAAAAGAACAACTAATGCAAACACAAAGTTTGAAGTAGCTGTAATCTTACACACATTTGGTAGAGGAGATACAATTTCCAGACATCAAATTGCAGAAGCAGAGTTTCAGCCCGTTACTGGTACAGATACAAGAACTGGGAATAACATTATTGTAGATGAAGCAATCTGGTTAGAGCAACAAAACCATCCATCAACGATCAATAGCACAAAAGACAGATGTGGATTTACCGTTCAGATTCCTGTAAACCACGGAGCAACCGCTGCGGGGCAAGGAAAAGGATACGTTGTAACCGGTCCACCTATTTTTGTTGGTCAGGGTGAGTATGGTCCTACTGCTGGTAGAAGCAATTCAAGAACAGGTATTTACCAAAGAACACAAGATAACACAATTGTAAATTACACAAAAGGGTGCGAACAAGCAATTGAAGTTATTGTAAGAATTAAAAACGAAGCTGATGGCATTGGCGTCGATGTATTCAAGGACGACCCCGGTGGTGGTTCATTTGATGCTAGTGTTAAAGTTCAGCAACCCGGTATGATGATGTATTTAATTGGGAAAACCCCTCTACAAAATCCAAGATGGTAAGAACCCAGTGAGTAGGCAAAAAAAATGAATCCAAAATATACTAAAGGACTTTCTAAAAAAACCGCTGCTCGTAGAAAAGCAGCACAAAAAATTAAGTCTGCACAATACAAAAGAGGCGACAAAAGAGCCTTTAAAAAAGATTTGCCGGGTGATAAAAAGAAAACAAAACCTTCCAAATTTAATGAAGGTAAAGGAGCAGGTTCTCTTGCTGACATAGCCAGAAAATACAATGCTCCATTATCTGCCATTCGGAAGATTTACAAAAAAGGACTTGCCGCTTATGCAAGCAGTGGTCATAGACCGGGTGCCTCACAACACGGATGGGCAAGAGCCAGAGTAATGTCGGTGTTGAAAGGTGGCAAAGCAAGAAAAGTCGATAGCAAAGAGTGGGCTCAAATCCAAGCCCACAGGAGATCAAAATGAGTACAAAGAAACAATTAGAAGAGGCAGTATACACACCGGGTGAAACTGTAATGGAGTTTGAAGAACGCTTACGAACAAAAGGCGTTGGCAAAACCGGTCAGATGGAAACACGAGCCGAAGCCGCTTTTAGAGCCCTTGAAGGACGCAAGCGAGCCGCAGGAGCCGCTGCTGATGAAGCCGCCCAAGCAGGTCGTGCTGGTATGAGAATGCAAGCAGCACAAGCATTGCGAGCCGCTGGTAATAGACCCGGTGGCAACATTGCCGCTTTAAGACAAACAGGTATGCAAACCGGGCAAGCATTATCTGAACAGGAAACAGGTTCTGAACTAGCCAGACAAAAAATGATGTTTGGTCTTGAAGAAAAAGTCGGTCAGGCAGGCGTAGAAGCAGCAGCCCAAGGACTTGAATCAGCCAAGTTTGAAAAAGAAGCCGGTTCAAGAGCCGAAGATCGCCAAATGAAAATCAAAGAATACTCACAACAGATCTCTAAAATTAAGAAAGACTTTAAGGGTGGACTTGGTGGTATGTTGCCTGATGATGAAGAGGGAGCCTACCAAGCTATCTTGGCTCTCGCAGCAGGTGAATCAGACCCACAAATCAAAGCCTTTCTCACATCGCAAGCCAACGCTGCAAGGAAGGACATTTAATGGCACGCCTAGTAAGAATCCCCCCCGGCTACGGAAAAGCTTTTAAAGCTAAAAAACCTGAACCAATCAAAATGGAATCTACATCATCTTTTGTTGATGTTAATGCCCAAGATATTATGAATATGTTGACGGTTGCTGAAAAGATTGGCAAATCAGAAACAGTTGGTGCCGTTGTTGGCGGTATTGGCGAAGGTATTGACGCTCTTACAAAAAGCAAAGACGGCGAAACAGAAGTTAAAGATACAAAAACTGTCACCAAAGTCGGACCCGATGGCGTTGAAGAAATCAAAGAGATGAAAGAACTGGTCATTGATGACCCAACCCAACCAGCAGTTACTCCCCCTCGTACTGCTGTGCCCTCTGGTGATGTCACTACTCCTCCTCCGTCATCAGCAGGGCAAGTACAAGAAGCTGCCAAAGCAAGAGCAGCAGTAAAGCGTCGTGATGTTAGATTACCAGCAGATCCAAAAGGAGACACAAAACGATTCTTCCAAGGTGGAGATGAACCAATAAGAGTTCCCAGTGTAGGTCTAATGCAGCCCGGTTCACCAGCAGCAGCACAGACTCCACAGGGCGCTCCACCGCCATCTGCTATTCCCGGTCCAGAAACGACGAGAGGAGCCCCTAGAAGGCGTTCTGTTGATATTAGCAGACCTACTCCTAAAAAGATGAGAACCGCCGCTCTACGAGCAGGTACAGCCTCTGGTGAACAAGCAGCCAGAGAGATTGCCAGAGAAGAACCAGCGGCAGCAGCACCTGTTAAATCATTAGAAGATTTTATTAGTAAATACAGCAAGCAACCAACAGCAAAACGACGTGAAGTACGCCGTCCTGTTGAGAAAGAATTAACATTCGCACAGTTTCAAGCATCACAGCCTGTTGAAGTTGCCCTTGTTGTTCCAGAAAAAGTAACTTACAGACAATTATTGGCACTTTCCCGCAGAGCACAAAGCCCAAAAGCACAACAAGACGTTATAAATGCTTATGAAAGAGCAACTGGTAAGTCTAGACCAAAAACACTTGTAGAGCGTTACAATAGAGCCCACGAACAAAGAGACATTGACCGAATGGTCAAACTGTTTCCAAAAGCTAGAAAGGAACGTTCGCAAGCAGAAGAGTTTTACAAGTTAAAAAGAGCACAATTGCAGGAAGCACAAGCCGCTACACAGCGAGCCAAAGCAAACTTCCTACAAGAAAGAGCACAACTAACAGCAACACAAGAAAATGACTTGCGTCGTAGAGTTGAAGCTGGTTCCCCAGAAGCAAAGGTTGCCTATCAGTTTGCATTAGCACAAGACGCAATCCAAAGGTCAGGAACTTCTGCTGAAAAGGCTCGTCGTACAAGAGAGTTACTTGAATTAGAAAAAGCCGCTATTGCCTCTACTGTATCATCAAAGTTAGCAGAACAATACAAAAAATTAAGAGCCCGTAGAAAAGGCACAAAAGGCAAAGGTCGTAAATTTAGACCACTAACTGAAAATCAAGAAGCACAACTTAAATACAAAGCACAGCAGGATTCTATTACTGCTCAAAAAGCAATGATTAACCGCATTCGTAAAAAACAAATTGACAAAAATAAAGCTCAATCGCTCGTTAATTCTTTATCAGATAATGTTATTAGAGGTTACGATCCAACTATTCAAGGTAAGTTGATAAGTCAAAGAGCCCAAGCCCAAGCGACTCTTACTGCTTTAAAAGCTGATCCAGAAGCAAGTGCTGCTACTTTGGTTACAGCCGTTCAAGTATTAAGGTCAATGCAGGCAAAAAGCAGAAATGAGTTAAATGAAATCATTGGACGCAAAGCAGCAATCCCGCCAGCACAAGTGTCTGTACCAACGACCTCGCCGGTTGAAGGTCCAAAAAACAAGCCAGAAGATCAGTAAAATATGGAAGAACAAATCAGACAACTTCAAGCTATGTTCCCACTGCTTGGAGTAGACACAATTAGAGATATGGTTCAGCAGCGTCAGCCTCCCGAGGTTGATTCTGTTCCTTTACCACAAGAAGCAAGACCGGAAGAGGCTACAAGAGCCCCTGCTGGTCCTGAAACATTTGAACCTGTTGATGTAAAAAGGTTAGATCCCAAACGATTTGGTCCTGTACCAGAGTATTCACCTACTCAACTTATACGTCCGGTAGGTGCTCTTGGCGGTGTCTTTGAAGAAGTTGGTAAACTTATGCTTGAAGCAGGCGGACAAGCCGCTGTTGCAACAGGTCAAGCCAAAGATATTGAAGAAGCCAGACGAACTTACGCAGAAGTACTACCCGGTGTTAAACCAAGCGAAGCACAAAAATTAAAACCTAAAACATTTGAAGCAATTGAAGGTTTTACCAAAGGCATTGAAGAAGATACTGACAAAGGTATTGTCCAGAATGCTATATCAGAAGCAGGTAGTATTATTGGTGGTTTAGCCACCTTTGCTTTCCGAGATCTTGTACCAATTCTTCCTACATCACAACGAACAATATCACAACAGTTTGAATCTGCTCGTGGAGCAGGTCAAGAAATAACAGCAGGAGTGCCTGTCGCTGTTGGTTATATGGGAACATTAGCCAAAGCAGCAGCAACTGGTGATGAAGCAACAGTAACACAACTTATTACTACACGACCCGTAACATTTGCTCTATCAGTTTATCCTTTCTTAAAACAAGGTGTCTTTCGTTTTGTAGATCCAGCCATTAAATCTTTTATTGAAAGTACTGCTGGTAGATACTATGCTCAACACGGAGCCCCCGGCAAAGCAAGAACTGCTGCTGCCAGAGCCAAACGTTTTGTAGATGACCCTTTAAGGCAGCCTACAAAGCCACAGACAGCCGCCGCAGAAGAAATCCTATCAGAAGCCCGTTTAAAAGAAAGAAGGGCACAGACGGCGCTAGAGGCGGCAGAAACTGTACCTACACCAGAGCAGCCTGCACCACTTGCTGAACCCGGTCAAATACCCGGTGCGCAAGAAGTAAGACCACGCCCACAGGGACAACAAGGTCCAGCAGGAGATGTTTTTGAAATAGGTGAAATACCAACTGACCGTAGACCAGCCAGAGTTGGCTTAACTGAACAGGAAGTCGCACAAACCACTCGTGAAGGTATGGGTGTTTTGGAAAGAGGTAGAGACGCTGGTGTAGAAACAAGAGCCGAATTAACTAAACAAGCACAACTATCGCCTGAAACCACTGGTGGTTTTGGTAGAGCAATTGGTCAAGGTATTGATGCAACAGGCGCACCAGTAAGAACAACAGAAGTTGCTATTGGTCGCCGTCCAACAAAAGCAGAAGTAACTATTGAGGGCAATAATATTGTATTGAACCCCAAAGGCTCAACTGCTCCTGAATTAAGTACAAACATTTATGATGCTCAAAGACGATTAGATGTAGCAGGCGCTAAACTACGACGCAGTAAAAAAGATGTTAGTGAAAGATTTACTCCCGGTGAGCTTGAAGCAGTTACTCGTGACCTAGAATTAGTTAGAGACCAAACAGTTGCATCAGAATCAGTCCCTGCTTTACTAGAAGAGTACTCACTACAACGTAGTGTTGCTAAACAAAAGCTTATTCCACCAGAAGCCAGAACAATTGTAGAAGACGCAGTAGCGGCTTTGGAAAACAACCTTTCCCGTAGAGCCGGTCCACGTTTGGGACCAACAGAACAGATTGCAGCAGGCGATAGAACACCATTCCAAATCCCACGAGAAGTCAGAGAAGCAGTCCAAGTAGCCACTGTTGATGCAATTTTAGATAATCGTCGCTACTACATTTACGGTAGAGAAGGTTTTAATCTTGTTGCTAAAAGATTATCTGAAAGAACAGGTATAAATTTAGGACAATCAAAAACAATATTAGGCAAGATTCGTGATAGATATCGCCTTGGTATACCAGACGATGTAGTCTTAACAGGACCAAAGTTTGAAAGATTTAATGTTGGTGAAACTGGAAGAAAAGGTCTTAACTTAACAGACATTATTACAGAGGTTACCAGTGAGAATCCCCAGTTTATGGCAGATGTGGCTTTACAACAAGCCAATAAGATCGTTGGTGACTTCGTGTTTAACCAAAGTATTCGTGCTGGTTTACGATCCAAAGGCATATTCAAAGGACGACCACTAAAAGATGGCAAACCTTTTGAGGGTTCAGCAGTTGAACTAGCCCAAGCATTAGAAGAAAGGATTGCAAACAACCAACCACCACCGACTTTAATTGAAGCAGATGCTGGTGTAATACAATCAGTAATCAATGAGTATCTTAAAAGCGGTGATAAACGCAAAGTTAGAATGGGTGAATACTTGCAAAATTATGTTGAGATTGGCAAGGTTTCCCCCTCAAAAGGAATCAATGCTTTTCAACAAGGCAAGATTGTTTCAGGTAATACCTTTATGGATAGGGGATTTTACGAAGCATTTGAGCCACTTATTAAGGGTGTCAACAGAATGCGCCCCGGTGAAGCAATATTCGGTAACTGGAAAGGTTCTGTAACAGCAAGAAATATTAAGTCTGGTGCAAACAACTACAACTCTAATGTTTTAGTAGAGGCATTAGATGTTGGTGACCCGTCATTATTGATTAGGGCAGGTGCCAGAGGTGCTGTTGAAGCAGCCAAATCATTCCCAGTGTTGGGTCAGTTCTTACAATTTGCCCTTGATAACACAAATCAAATGGGTTTTGGCAACTTTACAAAGACAGCATACGCAAGATTTAAGGCAAATAAACCACAAAATGCAGGAGAAGCAAGGCTTTTTGAAGCAATGCGTGAGTCAGGTGTAACAGATACATCACTTATTGACACAGAACTAGCCGTAATGAGCCGAGATCCTGCTGTTAAACTAGCAGAAGCCTTTGAACAAAAGTTTCTTCGTGGTAGAACTGATGCTCCTAGCCGTGTTATTAGCAGAATTACCAAAGATCAAGATGCTTTTTACAAGTTTGGCGATGAATACTTTAAGTTTCGCAGTGCTTATACACAAGCCGTAAGAATAAACAAAATGCTTTTAGATTTAAAAGACGGTAATTACTTGTCAATTCGTGTATCACCAAACATTATTGCCGATATTACAAAGGTAGGCGATAAGTTTGAATATCAGATAAGAAGAGGCGGTAAAGAAACAAGAGGTATTCTAACAGAAGACCAAGTGTCACAATTGTCCGCAAGAGCAGGCAAGACTGCTGCTGATGCTAAATACGTTGACTATGGACGCAGACCACTAGCCATTAATAAGTTAGAAGAGTTACGTTATGGTCCCTTTGGTGGTCCTCTTATTGCTCCTTTCCTTACGTGGAAGTACAAAGTTATGGACATTCCTTTTGTGAAAAAGGGTATTGTTTCAGCATTGAACTCCGATCCCGTCATTGGTACTAATGATTTCAGGTTGTTCGCACAACTTCAAGCAGATGCTGCTGGTCGTTACTTACGAAGAGCCGCAATGATGGAATCAGCCAACAACTTGTTTGATGATAGAGACCCAATGGTGCGTAAAGCATTAACATTCGACAGAAAAGGAATCAGTCCAGTAGATTATTATGTAAAGTCTGATGCCCCAACCGTAGTGTTTGGCAAAGATTGGTCATCACTTAACTTCTTTGGTCCAACCGAACAAGCATTTGAATCATTGCTTTCCGTAGCCGCTATGGGCAGTGAAGCGATGTTTAACGAAGAACTATCCCGTAGGGTGCCTTCGTGGCTAGGAGACCGTGCAGGTGGCTCTACGGCTTCTAAACAAGCAAGAGCACTTTACAGACAGATTGCAAGAGGCGAAATAAATAAAAAAGCAGTAATGGAACTAGCAGGTTATGGCGGTTCACAAGTCTCGGACCTAATTGAGCAAGCCAGTATTGCTTTTGAAACAGGGCAAGCTTCTGATATTATGAGAGTTGTTGCCCAAGTAGGATTAGTTCCTCTTGTTGGCGACACAAACTACAAAATAATGACAGAGTTTGTAACCCCTGTTGCTTCACTACTAGCCACTGATGCTAAAACCGTAGACGAAGCCATTAGAAAGAATCCTAGATTCAATGGTTTAACTACCAGAGCATACGCATTAACCAGTAGAAACCCAAAAACAGAGGATTTTACTCACCAATTGGTTCGTTCTGTATTAGGACTTGGCTACAAAGCAGTCTTTTTAGAGGGCGGTGTAAGGTCTCGTTACCCATATGGTAAGCTTACTGCGCTTTACAAGGACTACCAGAACGCTTTATTTCGTGGATTGCGCTTAAATATGCGTAAAAAGTACAAAGCAGCCATACAACGTGGTGCTACTGACGACGAACTAAAACAATTACAAGCCAATCACAGACGAGTAATGCGAATTTATTCTGATGAAATGGTAAAGATTAATAAAAGGATGTCAGATATCAGGTCATCCCACTCACCAAGGAGATAATTTAAAATGAGTTTTCAAGATAAACAGATTAACAATAGAGTTACGGCAGCACCTGAACTCGGACCTTCCAGTGACATTGTTATCATCCCAGCTAATGCAGTTGGTGGTACGGCTGAATCATTAATGGCAGCAATCCAAGCAAAGTATGCAGCAGCAACCGCACTAAAATTAGACCCCGGCGGTATTTCAGGTCTTCTATTTTGCCCCGGCGGAGCAGCTTTCTTACGAACAGCCAAGACGGGCGCAGCTAGTGGAGTCCCAGTTGCTACTGGCGAAAGATTTTACATTCCTAACCCCACCAATATGACTAATGAACTAAAATACGAGTGTGCTTCAGCCTGCGTTGTAATGGTATTTCACTGATGTTTGATAGAATATCTGTACAAAGTCAGGGTCTAACAGGAGCGTGTTGTTCTATTAGCCGTGGTGGCGGCGGTGGAGACGATCCTATTGATTTCTCTACTCTTTCAGAGCCT
>TARA_R110002020_G_scaffold524_1_pt1 | contig 21944 bp, 26 predicted proteins | sample TARA_R110002020 | Tara Oceans TARA_R110002020 (sample SAMEA4396489) | marine metagenome | biome: Westerlies Biome; feature: [MES] marine water layer (ENVO:01000295) within the mesopelagic zone...; material: water (ENVO:00002006), including particulate matter (ENVO:01000060) such...
GCCAAAAATGAAAAAGAAAAGCGTTTGTGGGATCAAAAGGTTGAGTTGTCCGCTGCTAAGTATGGACTTGAAAGTGTGGCTTTAGAGGACGCCAAGGAAGAAGCCCTTGCTAAAGAAGGGCGCTCTTACCCGTGGAAACTAATAGCTTCGAAGGATTTCACAGATCCATTGACAGGGAAACAAGTCCTGGCGGGTCAGGCTTACGCGGTTACAAAAGCTAAACTGGACAGTGGCATTCTTCAAGAATTACCCCTGACGTTTACCAATGTTTATGCGGCTAATGCAAAAATGATAAGTGAAACGGCTAAAAAACTGCTAAAAGCCTCGGATAAAGCTAGAGAGCTTAATACAATTGGTTATAAAGAAGCTGATGCTATTAACACTAGGCTAATTAAAACTAGAGAGTCTTTCGTTCACTCTACAGGGGGCCGTGCTCTTTTGGAGAAGGTTATTAAACAACTTGTCCTGAATCCTGACAGCATTACTGGAGCGGAAGGAGCCGCAAAGAAACTTTGGTCGGACGCGTTGAATTTTATGAATATTAAAGATAAACCCAAATCGTATGAAACTAGGGAAAGGCTAGAAGTTGATTTGAAGATGGCTTTCCAGAAGTTAATTCCCGTGGCCTTACGAAATATACAAGCTGGTAATTCTATTTCAAATAGGGACGTGACAAACCTGGCAAATGCTTTTATTGCGGGAGGGTTTATTAATCAAAACAAAGACGGAACCTTTTCAATCAATCGTGAACTAGTAGGTAAAAACCCAAAGGTTTTGGTTTATCAGCTTCAGAAAACTAATGATATTTTCCGTGAAGGCCAGAGGCAAGCATTGGTCACTTTTGATCAGGAAATGTATAACATTTCAAAGTTAGAACCGGGACGATATGACATAAGGTATTTCGAACCCAGGTTAAGGTCAATGCGCCCTGCTTTAGAAAAATATAGAAAAGGTACAAAGTCACCCACACCCACAGCATCCTCAATACTTAATGTTTCTGATTATTTTGATCTAAAAACAGGAAAACTTTTGAAACCGTTGCCAAGGATTCCATAAATGGTACAGATGGCCCTCCCTAGTGGACAAGTATTAGATTTTGGAGACGCTTCAGATGAGCAAATTCAGAATATACTTTCCACCATGAAGGACAGTAATCCAGAACTGTTTGAGGAATCTTCTCCTGATTTGAGTACAGCTTCTTACGAAGAGTTACAAAAATATTATGGGGCTCAAGAATCTACGGAGTCTGGTCGCCCAAAGGTAGAAATAACGCATGCCGGAGAGTTGGAAAGTTTAGCCGCTCAATATGATTATGCCAAAGCTGATACAGATAAAGGCCGCGCCGATTGGATAACCCGTCGATATGGGCCGGGAACTTTTGGTCAAGATGAAAAGGGTCGCTTTTACCTGAAACTTGATAATATAGATGCCGACCTTAAATCTCGTGACAACCTTGAAGACTCTGGCACCATGTACATTAATCGTCCAGATGGTTCTTTTTTAGGTTTAATGGACCTTTCGGATGTAGTTTCGTTTGGAGGTCAGTGGCAAGGCCCTTTGGTAGGGACAACAGCAGCAGCATTTGCATCAACAGGTGTTGGATTACCTATGTCTGCCCTAATTATGGGACTCGGTGCCGCTGGCGGTAAAATTTTTGACGAATTTATAGAGGAAAGCTTTATACGCAACAGGCAAGATCAAACAAACCCAGAGATTTGGGGGGATGTGGGAACAGAATTTTTGTTTGGTGCGGGTGGCGAATTACTTGTTGGTTCAGCCATTCGAGGAATAAGAAAGTTTGTTAAAGGATCTGGTAAACCAGATGCTGCCCGTATTGACGAATTAGTTATTAATGGTATTCCTCGTAAACGTGCTAAACAAATTGCAACACAAGAAGCCCGTGCTCAACTAAGGGGCGACATTAAAGCTGGGGCAGCGCCAAGTATTTATGAGGCTACTGGAAAAACTATTGCGGGGCGTTTACAAGCCGTACATGAAGGTATTTTTGGAAATGTCAAAGCAGCAGCTAAGAATCGAAAATACGTGTCTGGTTTGTGGGAAAGTTATTTAAAAGGAAACCTGGACGAAACATCATTTAAAGCTGCAATGGAACAAAACGCTAATGACGTTACGCGAATAATTCAGAACGCCATGAAGGACCCGGATGAAGCTGTACGGTTGGCTGATAGGCGCCTTCGTAAAACAATCCAAGGAGAGATGGATATTCTCCTCAATGCTTTTGCTTCTGGCAGTAAGCAATCTAACGATTGGCAAAAAGCCATGGGGCAAACAGTTCGCCTTTGGCAACAAGATTCTGCTGTTTTGTACAAAACAGCAGAGGACCTTTTAGGTGATGTAACATTTAGTAAAGCACCCATACAAAAGATAGCCAACGACATTTTAGACAGTGCCGAAGCAAAAATGGGGAACATCGTAGAAGCCCCTTTATTGAACTATATTAAAAATAAAGGAGACGATTTTACTCTTACAGAATTAAATGCGCTTCGGCACACTTTATCGGCGCAGGCTAAACATCCTGACTTGGTAGGCACTGCTTCAGATTTTCAAATAAAATCTCTTAAAGATGCTGTGGACCAAATGTTTTCGCAAAAAGCTTCATCGTTGGCTAAAGAAATTGCCGCTGCCGAAGCTGCTCCAGGGGCTGCTCAGTTTGGTGGAACAGCGGCAGTGAGAGGCCCTGGAGGAAGATTTTTGCCTATTAAAGATATACAGGAAAAAAGAAATGGCTTGGAGAAACTTGTAGAAGCAAACAAACATTACACTGAGGGTGCGGAAGTTTTTAAAACTGGCGCAGCCAACATGATTAATCGAAACATAACAGATGGGTTTTTTGAGGATTTAATAGATGTAGCACAGACCGTTGTTCAAAATAAAAGACCAGAATTGTTGAAAGCACATTTAGCAAGGATAACTCCTAGTAGCTCAACGATAGGGAAGATTCAAAGTATTGAACCCAGTGTTTGGCAATCTGCGGCTCAAATGGCTAGAAATGGAGACATTGATGGATTAAACAGGCTTTTGGTTTCAAATAACATACCAGAAAATGTTGTTCTCAGGCCGCAGGCTTTTTTAAACGATTTGCCTGTTGACGATCTGTACCGTAAACGGACTATGGACCAATTAGCTCAAACATTGGACCAATATGCTGATGATGCAATTGCTCGAGCAGGTTCTTTAGAAAGAAGAAATGTTAACAGGGATATGTTGGCTGGAGCTTGGTTAAAAAACGCTTCCGAAGAATCCATGAAAGGAAGAATGTTTAACCCAGGACAATTTGCTCAAAAGTTTGATGATCTTGGAAAAGAAACTCAAGATCTTCTGTTTGGAGCACAGCAAGCTGCAAGCTTGCGCCAAACATTGGGTGATTTTTATTTAGTTGGAACGAATAAACAAGATTGGTCTAATGTTATTCTGAATAATATTGCTAATCCAAACATGAAATCCGTTGTTTCTTCGCTTCAAAATGATTTACGCATTGCCTCTGACCAAAGCCAAGATGCTTTGTTTAAAGCTATTCGCTCTGGATCTATTGACAATGCTGATGAATTAATAGCAGCAGCAATCAAGAATCCAAGATTAGTTGATGCTTTAAGAAACAGGGTCGGTGACGGGGCTTTTAATGTTCCTGGTGGTTTACAGGATCAGGCTATGCAAAGAATTATGTTAGAAGCTTTTCCTGATGGTGTTACGACAGAAGCTGTTCAATCTGGATCTTTTGGTCCCGCAATGTTATCCGCTATTACAAAAATGAATAAGCAAGGAGCCTTAAACAAAATACTAGGCGAGGATGTTGTTAAGGGTCTTCTTGATGTTTCTAGAACAGCAACAAGAGTTGGCGATGCTTCCTTAAAAGGCAAAGGGGGACTTGCGGCAGCTGGGTATGCAGCGGCATTTGGACTGTCTCTACTTACTAATCCTGTAGGAACATTAGTTGGTGCTGGAGGTATTCTTCTTTCTGCTAGATTAATGCGTAACAAGCACTTTTTAAATTGGATGACAAAACCCACGATACGCGCACGAGATGCTAAATTAGGTATAGAAATTATTGCAGATGAACTTCAAACTATAGCACAACAACAAGGTAAATCTTTGTCCCGCGCTCAAGCCAGAAATCAGGCAAAGAATCAAATGGGTGATCTTCCTATTTCATTAATGAGAGTTAAGGAAGCTTTATCCAGAGAAGCTAGAGCTTCTGGCTTATTTATTCCAGCATCTGGACAAATTGATTCAGAGATTAGGGAAGATATTTCTGAGGGTTTGGAAGCCGTCTCACAGTCGGCTCCGGTAGAGGCTTTAAGAAGCGGCGTTAAGTCTATTCAACAACAAATGCCTGATACGGCAACAGCAGCGCAACAGGTAAACCCGTTGCGCCAAATAGAAATGAATAAACTTATGACGGGGCGTCCGTAATGCAACTGTCCAATCATTTTTCCTTGAGGGAACTTATTAAATCCCAGACGGCTGAACGTATGGAGATTTCTAATTACCCCACTGATGCGGAAATTGCTAATCTTGTACTTGTTTGCGAAAACATTTTGGAACCCGTCCGGGAACATTACGGCGTTGCCATAACGCCTTCCAGCGGATTTCGGTGTATCGAGCTTAATAGACAAATAGGGTCCAAAGACACGTCACAACACACTACGGGGCAAGCCGTGGATTTTGAAGTGATGGGTAACCCTAACCTGGATGTTGCTTTATGGGTCAAGGACAATTGTCAATTTGATCAGTTAATTTTAGAATTTTACAAAGAAAACGATCCCCACTCTGGATGGATTCATTGTAGTTATGCAGAAGGCAACAATCGTAGTCAGGCTAAGAAGTTTGATGGACGTAGTTGGGAGACGCTAGGCTAATGGTTGAATATTATGGACCCGAGTCACCTTGGTCAGGGTATGAATTTTCGCGGAATCCTTTATCTCTTGGTACAGGCACATGGGGTAATAGGTCAAAACAGGACTTTAATATCTATGACGCTTGGGTTGGTGTTGAGCCTCAGGGGCCGGGGCTTGTTCAAATCACACCCGAGCAAAACGCCATTAATTTTGCAAACGCAAGCCAACAAGTTCACCAAGCGGACGTAACTAAAAATGCACCCGGCTTGACAGTTAACTCTCTGACAAACGCTGGTCTAGACTTTCTTAGCCAAAACCTCTCTCTCATGCCAGACGCGTTAAAAGACACGTTAACGACAGGAATTGCTTCACTCCGGGGCAATCCAAATCCAACTTATGAAGAACTTATGCAACAGGAACGAGCGGCTTTACAAGCCGAAGTTGAACCTGAACTTACAGCGGCTGACCGTGTGAAACAAGGCATAGGACTTTTAGCTAACCTTGCTGGTATTCCCCCAATCTCCACGAACCCTATCAGTTTATTAAACGTGCCAACGACTTATCACGCTAATCAAGCAGTTAATAGAGTGGTAAATCCGGGACCGCTTTTTAATAAAGCGGGAATTGGCAGCATGGTTTTAAAATCCGCTGTGGATAAAGTTGACGAAGCAAGAAGACGTAACCAAGATTTTATCACTGGTATGGCTGCACAGGATATACCTGGTTATCAGTCATATACCGTTGACGGCTTTAAGGTAGGAATAGACCCATACGGGCAAATGACCACGGCCCATCCTGGTTTAGCTATGCATGGGTTTTCACCCGACAAAGCCCAGCATTGGGACGAAGTTGCAGACATACCTTCGTTGGATTGGGGGTTAGATGTTGAAAAAACCGATCCTAACTCAATAGACTATGACTATGATTACGAACAAGATATCAGTGATGCTATTGATCAGTCCTTAAATGAGGATTACCAGGATGATCCTACTGGAGATTCCATGTTTAATCGTGGAGGATTGGCTTCACTTCCTCAAGGTCGCCTGAATCTAAACCTTCCTTTCACTTCATGGACAGGGGGTCAGCCTTCTAATGCCCCCTCTTCCACAGGAATTTCTGCACTCCGGGCCAATGTCCCCTCTTTCATGCAAGACGTGTTAGCGAAACAGTCAATCCCAAAACAAAGACGTTCCAAAAAACGTGAAAGAATAGAAGCGGTTCTTTCTACCACACTACAAACTCCTTGGGGAAATAGACGTTTTTCCCCCAGATTTTCAACAGTAGAAGCAAGTGTTGAAAGTCCAATGTTCGGAGGTCTTGGAAGTGCTTACGTAAGACGGAAACCAGGTTCCGAATGGGAAGGCGGCGTTCAAGGGAGAATTCCTCTTCCTTTATCTCGCTGATCCCCAGTTATCTCCCAATCCCACATCGACCTTGGACGGGATGCAAAGATCAGAAGCACAATTCTCCATCAAACCCTTGATCTCTGACACTTGATCGTCGCTCTCTATCGAAAAGCAAAGCTCATCGTGAACAGTGAGCATGGGCCAATGTCCATGGTCCATGCAATCCTTCATGGCTTGCTTCGTCTGATCTGCCGCCGAAGCTTGGATTAATCGGTTAAGTGCCTTATAGACGAACGCAACCTGATACTTAACTGGATCAAAGGTCTTCCATCCTTTTGGTCTTTCACTATCGGGTGTGTTGAGAATGTCCAGCCATCTCTCTTCCAGCTTGTCCACATGAATCGGCGTCTTACGGTCTTTGGAATATCCCTTCAACTCCCGCATGGGAAATCTGCATTTCCTTCCTAGAAGAGTTCTAATTTCCATGCGTTTGGAAGCAGTATCCATGACAGCTGACGCCAGGGCTCTTATAAACGGAACCTTTTCATCATACTCATTCCGCACTGTACGGGCTTCTTCAAAAGGAATATCGCCAAGGGTCTGAGCCAACTTGCCAATGCCCATTCCATACATGATTCCAAGGTTAATTGTTTTTGCGAGGGTGCGCTCAACGCCGGCAATATCGGCAACGAGTTGATGAAAATCAATATCGTCTTTCTGATACTGATCCACGATCTCCCGCACCTTCTCATTGTCCTTGGTTGAAGGGGTCAACGAGGCGTAATGCATTAACCACCTGGGTTCCTGTGCGCTGTAATCAAAGCTTCCCCATTTGCACCCTTCTTCAGGAACAAACAGCCCCCGAATAAGGCTCTTTATTTCCGCGTGCCGAGAGGGAACCTGCTGCAAATTAGGATGACTTGATGAAAATCGTCCCGACACAGTCCCACCTTCATCTGATCGCAACTGGTTAAACTGACAGTGGATACGGCCATTGTGCTGATGGTTAAGAATAGTATCAACGAAAGTCGTATTCGCTTTGTTGTACTCTCTGATTTCGAGAATCTTCTTAGCAATAGGGTGAGCATGGGTTTTCAAAAAGTGCTTGGTAAAACTGGGAGCCTCTGATTTTTCCGTTCTCTCATAACTCAATCCGAGATTGTCAAAAACCATGGCAAGGCTCTTCGCGTTCCACGGCTCAAGGTCAACGTCCGTCTCTCTCTTTATTTCCTCGAGAAGTTTCTTCTCCTTGTTTTCAAGGTAGTCCTTTGTTTCCTGGGCCTTGTCCACATCTACCTTGACGCCCCGCCGCCGCATCTCAAACACCATGGGCAACAACGAAGTCTCAAGGTTCAATATCTTCTCACAATCATCCTCTATCAATTTCTTGTAAAGAACATGCCACAAGCGAAGGGTCAGGGCAGCATCCATCTCCGCGTAGGTTGCGACCCGTTCTGCCGGAAGCTTCCACATTTCCGCCTTTGCATCGACACCGTGCTGGTCAGCGGCTCTTCGCAAATCTTCTTCCGCTTTCCGCTGTCCAAGGTAAGTGGACGCCAACGCATTAAGCGAGTAACTAAACCTGTTTTCATCAAGCAATGGTGCGGCGACCATAGTGTCAAGGATATCACCTTTCACCTCAATTCCTTCGCTTAGAAGCCACCCTAAATCATATTGGGCGTTATGAAAAACCACGGACATGCCGTGGTCTAGCTGGTCTTGGAGCCATCTGAGTACAATATCCTTTGCCATGTTGCCCCCTCCTTCGTGAGCAATCGGCAAATAAGCGTTCCACTCAGAGGAGGCAACGGCAATCCCTATAAGTCTACCATCGTTTCTTACCCATCCTGGCCCCAAGTTCCTTATGTTCGGATCTTTTGTTTCCACGTCCAGAGATATGATCTTTTCGTTCTTTAAATCTGGAAGATGTTCTGGTGGAAACCAGACAGATTCGTCAAATAAATCTTCACGCATTCCTGTTTTCCGATAAAGCTGCCCACAAGGCAGAGTACGCCGCCGCGTCGATCCCGTTATCTTTATGAAACTCACCGATATCGTTACGCGCCACTTTAAGCAAAACCATGCAAAAAGCAACGTCTTGGGGTCTTATCTTGGTCTTGAGATAAACACTCCATAATTCAGCAATGCGCTCGTGAAGAGCCGTATAGTCGCCATATTGTTTTGCCCGATCCGTGCCGACAAGAGATGATGCCGTTTTCAATATATCCGTAGGCTTCATAACGCATAACTCCTGTCCGTCTGGGGCAGCATGATGTGCAAAGAATTTTTCGCCCGAGTAACAGCCACATAGAAAACCCTGTGTTCCGTGGACGGGTTGACCATGTACTCTTTGTACGCGGCGTAAGAAATATCAGGAATAACCAGGATGTTATCGGCCTCTCCCCCTTTCATCGAATGAATCGTACTCACCTTAATGCGGGGGTTCTTTACGTTATCGTTTCTTTTAAGTGCGTTCAGGATGTAGTTCTTTGTATCTAGATCAATTTTTGTCAACGCTCTGTGCCAGAGCATATTACCATCAAGGAGCAACCCAAGCTTTTCCTTTGCCTCAGATATACCGATCATTGCATCAGAATCCAGAGACAGCATAAACTTGGACCTTGGACCAAATCCCCTGGTATAGTCCGTCCCAGGTTTCATAAAAGTGTAAAGATTCCTGACTTTGTCAGCTGGTAAAGTATTTCCCTTGGACCAAAGTTCCCAATCCATTATGGCTTCATAGGTTTTCAACGGCACACTGGGATGTCCATGCCGTGAATATACCCATCCCTCTGACCTCAAAGCTTGAGCATACTGGGATGCAATTTTGTTAGTACGCGCCATAACGCACCAATCCCCCTCATGTAAGGGAACGTCCCAGAGGTTTTGATGAAAGTCCACACGGCCTTCCGAATCTTTGGGGTGCCAGATTTTAGGGGCTCGTCCTTCTATGCGTTTCACAATGTACTGCGCCTCTTTCCATACGGAACGGGGCAACCTGTGCGATTGCTGTAAAACTGTTTTCTTTTCTGTCGCGCTCAGAAAAGCCTGAACGTCGGCCCCCTGAAATCCCATAATGGCTTGATCGTCATCCCCCGTAAAAACCTGTATACGTGGACCGTTTCGCAAAACATTAATCATTCTCCATTGAAGGGTTGACAGATCCTGTGCCTCATCGACAAACAAAGCGTCAATGTGAGGAGATAAATCCGATACAATGAAATTCTCAATCATATCGGTGAAATCAATTTTGTTATACGTCTGCTTGTATTCTTCATACGCTAAAACAAGATGCTTTAACTCAGACCAGTTCACGGAGTAATCAGCTAACTGTCTATGCATTTCCTCGAGAGGGATATCTTTGCTACGGGCCAAATGATACTGGCTCATATAAAAGTCCCCCTTGGAAAGTCCCAAAGTATCAAAGTCGCTTTCTATGGCGGCTCTGCTCTGGCCAAAGGGAATTCCGACCTCTTGTCCGATCTTATTAAGATCACCCTTTCCCATAACCTCATCAGAACTGTACCCCCCAGCCTTGAACGCCATTGAGTGCAGTGTTTGAAAATAAGGCATGTCCCGCTCATCTATACCCCAATCCCGACACACTCTTTCCCGACTTTCCTGTGCAGCCTTTCGTGTAAAGGAAACGCAAGCAATCCTGTCAGGCGCTATGCCGTCCTCTATGCAATCGCGAATACGGTTGGAATTAGTTTGAGTCTTGCCTGTTCCAGGAGGACCAAGAATAGTTTCATGCTGATCAGTCAAATCATTACCTCGTTCTTTTCCACCACAACCACGCCGCAGCTAGTATCGTCATCCACACTTTTCCAACAACCTGACCCGTCAAATAATCTAACGATCCAAAAGCAATCCAAAGAAACACTGCACTGTCCACAACGGAACCAACCACACCGCTAGCAAAAACAGCCATAATCAACCGCTTCTTGCGAAGTGGCGTGTACACCGCCATGTCAGCAAGTTCTGAAAGCAAAAAAGCCACTCCACTAGCAACAACCAAAGATGTAGGAGCCACAAGAGACGATAAAAAAGCACCAACTAAAATTGCTATTATTGCTGTTAAGGGACCAAAATATTCATGGACAATGTCCCGCAAAACAAGGGAAACACCAATTAAGAGAACACCAGACGGAGCCATTAAATTTGGTGCCACGGGAATCAAACAAGGGCCATTTGGAACACAGGTTATCCCTACATTTCCTATCATCCAATTAGCAAGGGGAACGGTCGATAAAAATAACACTAGATAAATAAATTTTGTCATTTAAAAAGCTCCATTTCTTGCGGTTTAAAACGCCATCTAATCGGGTTCTGTACCGAATCAATTCGACGTGCCATTCTCTCTGGACAAAGATTGGAATCTTTAAAATTTCGTGCTACGTTGACACTGTCCGCCGAAGCAAACGGCCACCGATCCCCGCAAAGAGCAAGCCCCCGTAGCATGTGGACCCACGGAATTGCGCCACGATTTGCCATCCAGTTAAAAGCTTCATCCACTCGACGCTCCCAAGCGTTACTTCCAATTTGCCAGTACTGTTTGCTCGAGCCAAAGCACACTTTAGAAAAACCCAAATCCAACAACTTGCCTATTTGTGAAAGAGGTTCGTGCAAATGCCACACCACTCCAGAACAATCCTTTCTGTGTGGCCATTCGTTAGCTAAATTAAAATTATCTTCCGAGTTTCCATTAATTACATCTGGGACAATGGCCCAATGTGGATGGCCCAAACGTGGTTCCACCCATTTATAATAACCGCCCCAATCTGATACCTTACCTTGTTGGTGATATGTAAAGGCACCGTTATCCCACATTACGGACTGACCGTTTAACAAACAAAAGTCAGCGTCCCTCGAATCTGCGTAACTTACACAAAAATTCTTGCCAGACATTTTCAGCAATTCGTTTTTAGGGGTTAAAGGGGTCCCATGGTAATGTATCAAAACGGCGGCTCCTCTGGTTTAAAAGTAACTTCCGGGAAATCAACTTCACCACGGTTCATCTCAGGAACAAACCAGACACGAACCGATTTCCAATTATCATCGTTATCACGAAACCTGTATGTCTTATCTGCCGTGCCGCCGCTGTTCATTTCCTTGAGACGTTCAGTTATCTGACCCCGCGTATATTGCGTGAACCCGTTACGCTTCAGAAAATCCTGTAGTGAACTCAACTTGAAATACGTTACGCCTTCCTCGGTCCATGGTTTCCCCGTCAATAACTCTTCTGGCGTATGCGCCTGTATCCTTGACGTACAGAAGTTCTCCACCAGTTCCACGAAAAGACCCTTTTGTGTTAGCTCTTCCGGGACAGAAATTCTCGTCGCATCACTTAGCAAGCGGTCCACAAGATCGCGCCAATCAGCTTCTTTCATCTTGGCCGGCATCTTGTACATCTGTTCCATGCAAGCCCGTTGAAACTCAACCTGCATCTGTAATTGTTTGGTAGACAATTCGAGCCGCGCACCATCCACGTCGATAAACCATACAGGTGGTTCGGACTCCACTACCGTAAGACCACCGACAGGAACATGCGAGTTGGCATCACCTACCCCAAACTTGCGTGACCGACAAAGAGACTTGTTACAATGTCCATGGAGGGGTTCAGACTTACACGTATAAAAATACTCTTTCTTTTCCAGTTGCTCCTGGACAATGACTACTTCCCGCGCTGGCAAAGGAGGACTGCAATAATCCTGATTATGTTTCTCCAGCAATTCCTTCCAATCGTTTGGCGCAGCTTGCTTGTAGTAAACACCCACATTTAAAAGGGTCATGTTTCTGCCGCCTTCCGGGGTGCCAAACTCGGTAAGTTGCTGAAGGCATGGCGGTCCATCAGGCAACACCGCTTTGTCAGAACTAATTTTTACATTAGCCAAACCCTTGGCGCTTATTTGCATGCTTGCGGCCAGATCCAGAAAACTATCCAGCGTCAAACTTCCGCCATCTTCCTTGAGAGCGTACCGCGTCGTGTATTTCGCATTCTGATACGGGAGATTGATGAAGTTACCAACATCACCACGTTCGACAATGACTTCTTCTTGCTTTGGAAATATCTCGCAATTTCCCCATCCCAGCACCGAAGCAAATTCGGCCAACCTGTCGCGCACTTCGGAAGCGGCTACCTTTTCCGACAAAAACAGAAACAAGTGAGCGCCACCTGATTTCGAGCGGCACAGGACCAAGGGGAGTTTGAACCGCTTGATCTTCGCCAGAAGAACGGGAAGATCTAAATTGTAATCATCTATGTCAAGCGCACCAAACAGACAATTGTTGGTTTCATCAATGGGAATGGACCCGACACCAAGCTTACCATCAAGGTGATCTTGAACTAACTCCACGGTCAACGGTTCACGGACAATCTCATACTTCGCCTGCTGCTTGCCGTGACGTGCTCGTCCTAAAACATTTGTTTGACCGTGAGCCCCTTCACATCCACTAAAGAGGGAAAGGAATTTTTCTGCTAACTCTGACATGAAAAGAAGCGGCCCCCATTACGGGGGCCATCAACTTAGAACGGCACATCGTCAGATGTAATTTGTTCAACAATTTGCTCTTGCGTTGGCGGTGCGATCTGCAATTCACCGGACTTGATAGATGAATGCAACTCACGCGCTTCCTGATAAGCTTCAAGGGAAGGAACGTCACCTTCCTTGGCAATAGACCACGAATGCCAATCACCTTTGTCGTTACCGTCTTCAACGCTCCGCAAACGATAGGTACGTGCGAAACTCGGAACCGTCGTCCCCGACGATGTTTTCTGCATCATCATCATGGACAACCATTGCCGCGACTTTTTCAACTGTGTCTTCTTCATGTCAATGATTGCGTTCTCCAGACTATTGTCTTCGTGAACAATTTTCACATAATGTTGCGCGGTGCGAACCAGTTCATTGCCGTTGTTCATCAACTCCATGCCGGTGTCTTTGTCCCGCGAAGCAGTTCGCACGTCGTCACTTTCAACCGACAACTCACCAACGAATCCACCACCTTGGGATCGTGGCACAAATTCCAGCAATTTCATCTGGAAAAACACAGGAATAACCAGGACGCCTGCATCTGCATCCCAGAGCTTGTTGGTCACGGTGTTAAAAATATCACCCTGAGACGCACCGTCCAGAAAGCCTGCATCGCTCTTCTTTAGTTGCGGTGAAAGAGCCTGAATAATCCTCAGAAAAGGTATCTGAAGATCCGAAGAAGTTACCTCTTCAAAACCAAAACCGGAATCAGCCTCAAAAGCCTTTTCCAAATCAGATTTCGCGCTTCCGTTTCTCTTTGTCGCCATGTTCATGCTCCTTTGATTTTTGCAATGGTTCCAATGTGTGCATTAAAAAGTTCTTGATCGATTTCCAAATCGTTCTCCAACCGCTCACGGATTAGCTTCTTGAGCGTTTGGGGTTCAACCCAAGTTTTGGCAGTGGTGTCAAAGCCTTGAGATTCCAGATCAGCCTGCATGGCTCGCGCAGAATTATCCTCACTCACACCAAATCGGACACTGACATCATTCTTGATGAAATCGGCAGCCCCGATACTCCGCAAATGCTGTAACGCCATATCACGTTGCAAAGGATCTTTTGGCATTGTCCCACTGACATATGTGGACAAAGACACTTTGTTTCCGTCCACCTCAACTTTGTCCAACCCCATTTCCTGCATCTTTGCAGGTATGAGATCGTACAGGTATCGATCACGCTTCTGCCTCGCGCCTTTGACGATTTCTTCCGCCGCCTTCAAGTCTCTTTCGGCTGTGCCAGCTTGGCGAATCAAACCAGAAAGTTCCTTACCAGCTTCGGTTGTCAATCCTTCAAACGCATCAGCGTCCGCTTCAATCGTGCTCCATAAATCTTCTTTACTCATAACGTACTCCCTCGTCAGGTGTTAAATTCTCAATGCCGCCACCGCGTAATCCGATCTTCACGGGGTAATAGGATTTCTCTATCCGATCCCATTTCAACAGGTTCACACGGCCTCGGTTCAGTTCAGCTGCAATTGCAAAAGAAACGCCGATAATGGCTGGGTCGCCCATGGCCAACAGCCAATCGTCATCATTAAAGCCTCGCAGCTTACGTCGAATCTGCGACACAATCCTGTTTGGATTTAAATGAATTTGATCGAACTGGTTGGTTAGAGATTCCAACTCACCCCACTTTTGTGCCGATATGATATCGACGCGGGGATTATCTTGTGTGACGTAAACAGCAGCAGCCATCGATTTCTCACTTTCTTAATAAAACACAACTTATACCATCATTTTACTTATTGCAATACTAAATGTTGGGAGGTATATTCCCATGGATGATGTTAAATTACCAGTATAAAACGGAACCCTACGCGCATCAAAAGGAAGTCCTCGAGCATTCTTGGGGGAGAACCAATTACGCCTATTTCATGGAGATGGGTACAGGGAAATCCAAAGTTTGTATCGACAATGCGGCTATTCTTTATGAGAAGGGCGAGATTGACACTTTTATCGTGGTAGCACCCAAGGGGGTTTACCGCAACTGGGCAACGCTCGAAATTCCCGCGCACATGCCTGACAAACTGAAAGTGAAAACAGTTGTTTGGAAATCGCAACCCAACAAATCGCAAAAGAATGCTTTGGAATCGCTTGTAGAGCCTTCAGAGGGTCTTCGGGTGCTTATGATGAATGTCGAGGCACTATCGACCCCTAAAGGAAGAAAGTACCTCACGGCCCTTTTACGGGCCTCTAAGGCCATGTTGGCGATTGACGAGTCCACTTCGATCAAATCGCCCAAGGCTGCACGAACCAAAGCTTTGATTAAAATTGGCGAGTTGGCCGCGTATCGGCGGATTCTGACGGGATTTCCCGTAACGCAATCTCCAATGGACTTGTGGGCGCAATGCCGATTCCTTGACAAGGAGCTACTGGGGGACTGCGGTGATAACTATTTTCAATTCCAATACCGATATGCGGTGATGAAACGCACAGTGCTTGGCTCACACAGCTTTAACAGAATAGTGGGGTATCGAAACTTGTCTGGATTATCAGAGATTTTAAAAACTTTTTCCAGCCGAATCCTGAAGGAAGAATGTTTGGACTTACCTGACAAAATTTACACTCAGAGAAATGTCTTACTGACAGATGAGCAGACTAGAATTTATGGTGAGTTGAAAGAGTACGCGATGGCATATCTCGAGGGCGACGAATTTATTACCGCTGCCAACGCCCTTACCCAACTGCTAAGAATGCAACAGGTTTTGTCCGGGCATACCCGATCCAACATGGATGCAATTATACCTATCAAGGACAACAGACTTGACGAATTACTTGCCTGTTTGGAAGAAACTGAAGGCAACGTCATTATATGGTCCAGATTTAGGTACGATGTGAGACGAATAACAGACGCCCTTACAAAGAAGTACGGCGAAACGTCCACTGTTTCCTATTTTGGAGACACGTCCGAAGAAGCACGGTCAACGGCCATTGAGAATTTTCAGAACGGCAATGCACGGTTTTTCATAGGAAATCCACAGACGGGTGGTTATGGCATTACACTGACCGCCGCCACTACGGTGATTTACTTTGCCAACAGCTTTGATCTGGCTGTGCGGATGCAGTCCGAAGATCGAGCGCACCGCATTGGTCAACACGAGCACGTTACCTACATAGATTTAATCGCGGAAAATACAATTGATGAGCACATTGTAAAAGCTCTGCGAAACAAAATGGATATTGCCAGCTTGGTGATGGGAGAGGAACTGAAGGAGTGGCTGAGATGACGATAAAGCCTGACAAATCTTACCAGTTAGGGGCCGGACGCCTCATTCGCATGTTTATTGGTGAGATGCAGACCTTAGGGTTTGAAAGGGATGAGATTGTTCAAGCGGTCATAGAGGAGTGCTACCCCGATTATTTAGAAGCCTTTAACGAAATCCAACATCAACTTAATCATTTAGAGGAAATTACAAATGCCTGATATTCAACGATACAAGTCTGTTGCTGTACCAATTCCTACCTGGGAGCAACTTCGGATCTTGGCGAAAAAGAATCATCGTTCGCCGGCACAACAAATTGCTTTTCTGGTGGATGTGTCCGAAAACTGTCCCTCAGACGCCGACATTGTGCAACTTTATGCCAGCGTTAAAGGTGATAAATGAACATGCAGTCCTTTTATCACGAGGCAACGCAACTGGCGGAAACCTGCAATGATCTTCCTAATGCAGCACGGACTGTGGTTTTGTTCCGGGTTGCTCTCGAGACAGGGTCACAGACCCTTGGGATCGTTGGGGCATTGCATCTTGTGTCAAAATTGATAACGATAACGCTTGGCATTATGTGTGAGGATGAGAATTCATCTTTTGATGACGTGCTGGCAGAGTTTGAAGTAGATGACGAGACTTCGCATTGACCACTGGTCCGTTATAATTACGGATATCCGGGAAGAGTCTGGCCTGACCAGGACAGAACTCTCTTCACGGTCAGGGGTTGGTTGCAGCACTATCGAAAATTATGAAAAACAGAAAATCCAGGAGCCTTCGATTTACAAGGTGGAAGACTTGCTTGATGCCATGGGGTATGACCTTGAAGCCATCAAAAGATAAATGCCTTTTCCCTCCCACCGTCTTGGCGACCTTTGTGAACTCATTCTGGTTGAGTTTCTGATCAGGAAAAATTTTTACGTTTATACACCGTTCCTGGCCCAGCGCGGCCCTGTCGATGTCATTGGAATATCGGAAGAAGGAAAAGTTTTTCTGTTCGATTCCAAGGCAGACAGTAAAAGGGTGAACCCTGGACGCCGCCACCCTGACCGGATCTATCGAAAACGCTCAGATCTGCAAAAGGAACTCGGAGTGATCATGGCCTACGTTGACGAGAAAACAAGAAATATATATTTCACGCCTGAATTCAATTGGCGTTAGGCCGAAACCTTGTATGTGTGGTGGACGCGACCTTCGTTGATGTCCCCGACAAAGCATGAACGCACCCATGTCTTTTGACCGTTCGCAAACCGGCGAACATGACCACGCCTGAAGTGGTATCTTATCGGCGTGTAGTCATCGCCCCTCGGTCCTGAACGACCCATTGGAGCACGGTACGGCTTTATTTTCACAACCGTGTGAGAAACCATTTCAGGATGGCCTCTCGAGATGCGCCGTTTATTTAATTTCTCGGAAGGTTGTTTATCTTCTTTATCTACGCCGTCAGCTATTAATCTGTGCAGTAACACAGTAATACCTACGCAAAAAGTTTTGAGAAGAGCTTCCATTCCAGGATCGTTATAGAAGTCATCTTCTGTCAACTTATCCCAATTCTTTTTGTGAAGGTTCTCATACATATACGACCCTCGCATCCACGGCCCCTCGGGATGCTGGTCGCTGCAATTATACGGTAAAACCAATTCCTTACTCATCACAACAGGTCTAATCGCAAGTTTATTGCTTGCGTTTGGGATAGGGAACATTAAAAACGGCGGTCCCCAACATCCGTCCTCTGGGCGTTCAGAAACATACAAAAAAGGCTCTACAAACAAGCTTCCGAACTCGTCATCGCTTGAATGACTCAAAAGAGACAGCCAATCGCCGCCAACCGGCAAACCGCCTACAAACCCTGTGGGCTTGTAGGCTTGGTCTATTCGAAACAACATGTTCCAGGTTTCCGAGCCCAAACCACAACCAGTTATTACTTGCCTACAGCTAAAAATACATCCTGGAGAGGGAAGCTTTGAAAATCCTTCATTAAACGCAATAACGGCGGTCTTCTCTTCATCATTAGGAGCACGACCACCAGAAGCCAACTCGGAAAGGTCGTCCTCAAAATCAAAGATAGTTCTAGAGCCGCCAATATCTTCGCCGGTAATGTGAGGAAGCTCGTCGGTAATATCACCTGGAATGAGGTAACCTTCTTTCAACAACTTATCCACAAGCATCTTAACTACCTCGCTTTCTTTTCCGAGATCCACGAAACGCTGACCGTGGCCCCAGCTTCTTGCGAATGTTAAACGGCCTCGGGCGATTACGTCGTCGCGTTTTGGTCGGTATGTTGTACGTGTTAATTTTTTGCATAGAAAATATGCTCCCCAATTCTGTGTCTTGATTTGTATTTCCGTGACCAGGAAGGCCGTACCCATATCGTATGATAATGGGTCATCCCCCTGAGTGCCTTAATCTCGATCCGGGTGTCTAAAAGCAAGCCAGCCATCTCACGGGCCATGGTCCATGGTTGCATTTCCATGGGCCGTTCATGCTTACCATCACACCAGTAACTAAACTGGCACAGATGTTTAACAGGATTACCGCGCCAGTAACGTCCCTGGCGCACGACACTACAAACGTCTGACGGAAATTTAGGGTCACGCACACGGTTTTGGATGATGATTCCTACGGCAAGCATCCCACGCTGTCCCTGATTTCGAGCCTCGAAATACAACGCCTCGGTCAGGCACTGATGATCGTTTGCTTGGGCCGGCGTCTGGAGTATCGCCAAAAACGCACCAACCACGCCAAGCCGTTTTACATCACCCATCCGTCGAACTGTCCTGTTCTTCCAACTGCCGCTGGATATCTTCTTCGATCTGTTCTTCAAGCAGACGTTCGTCTTCCTGTTCTTCCAGCTGCCGCTGGATGTCGTCCTCAATCATCTGGTCCTCTCTTCGGGCCTCTTCGCGCTCTTCTTCCTCAAGAATAAGGAGATGTTCTTTTTCCTCTTCTTGCTGCTCCTCCCACATTTCTTGCATTTGTGCCTTTTTGGTCGCGCCCATATCAATTCATCCTTTATCCGTCGAAGCCAGAAACCAATCGTATTTAACATGGTCTTCCTTGCAGTGAAGACACGTTAAAGCCGTCCACGCGAAATGGTGAACAAGCGTAGATTCGCCGCATGTGGGACAGATAATCCGCTTGCCATCTTTCCCAGCCTTACACCACTTGGGAACGCGCTGCCCCGTTATGCGTTTTCTAAATAACCATGAAAAAAATTTCATCCTACTATCCCTTTCTCAAATAGTTTTTAAGGAGTTGTTCCGCTTTCAAACGCCAAAGTTTCTTGAAGTCAGGATCTTGCGCTGCCCTCGAAACATTGACCAATTTCCAATACGCCTTGTAGTTAATAACCATTCTATAACCCACACATCCCTTCACACTCATTCAACATCAAGTCATCAAACAATTGTCCCTGGCCCTTCTCTTCAGCCGTGCTGAAATCCACATCGCGTAGCGGTATCCGTTTGGCATGCAGAAATCGGGCTCCGTGAAACCGTCCCTTCGTGTTTCGAAGCTTCTCGTCAATTTGACACGCTTCCTCAAATTCATCTGGCGCATTGTCCTTAATGCTGCGCCACTCATGGTCGTTGTGAAAGGGACACCCGATACAAGCACTCTTTGCCAAAGACCGATCCGAATGGTTTTCATCAAACCATTTCAAGCAATCTCGGCGTGTCATGTCCTTCTCAAGCAAAGGCCAGCGATTGGTAACCCAGGAATCCGCACTGTCCTTAACCCGAAAGATCTCGTCTCGGGATATGCCAATCCACATCTCAACCATAAAACCTTTCGGTGTGCGCTGGCGGGGCTTCAATCCCGCTAGTTCCCGGACCTTCTTGCGAATCGGCTTGAGCTTGTATTCACTGGTGCATTGGCGTCGAGCCATGCCATCGCTGCCATCCTTGTTAATAAGAAAAAACGGTATCGACGCAAACTTGTGGCCCGTCGTATTAAGGTTTGTCTCCAGATCTTTCTTGATGTTGCCCCGCTGTACGCGGTACACCGGAAACGATAGCTGATTCTCAAGCCAATCAAGATGAACGTAAACTTCTTGCGGTTCCCAACCCGTATCCGCAAATACAGCGCAATCGGGCCTCGGACCAATGTCCCCAGCTTCGGCCATCAAAGCCATTACCGAAGACTGAACGCCAGCGCCCAGACTAAGAACTCTCAACGCCGCATTTTCCACGGGCTTGAACCACCTATCCATGAGCCACCTTTATTGCTTCTCCGATTTCTTGCGCGATCTGCGGGACGATGCTGTTTCCCAAGGCACGGAGTTGAGGTACTCGGTTGGGTAGCCCATTAACCACGCGACCCACATCGGGTTCAACTTCCCAGAAGGGAACGCTTCTTCCTTCACCTGTTGTTGCAGCGTTACGCCGCCACCCTTTTCTATACTGGCCTTGCTTCTCCCGCCTCTTTGACTGCATACCGGCGTCGGCCACAAACTCAAACCCCAACTGCCGCTGTCTCGCGTTGCCATCGAAGGCGCCATCTGGTTCGCTTTCGCTGTCGGCGTGTGCAACAATCCAGAGTCGATGTCTGAGGTGCGGGGCGCCTGCCGCGCAAGCTGGAATATCAAACGTCCTTGTGGCGTAGCCTTCTCCTTCCAGGTCAGTGAGTACTTCGTCCAAGCCCAGTTTGATGAGCCCAGTAACATTTTCTCCAACAACCCAAGTGGGCCGGAGTTCCCGGACAAGCCTAAACATTTCCGGCCAGAGATGGCGGGGGTCGTCTTGGGCAAGCTGTCTTCCCGCTTGGCTGAACGGTTGGCACGGAAATCCTCCGCAAATAACATCGGGTCGGGTCGGCAAGTCTGATCCTTTGACATCCCGGATGTCTCCTAAAACAGGCACGTCGGGCCAGTGATAACGAAGCACCGCCTGACAGTATGGCTCATTTTCGACAAAGCACGAGGTTTCAAAAAATCCCGTCGCCTCGAGCCCTCTCGAAAATCCACCGATCCCTGCAAACAGGTCAAGAGTCTTCAGCATTCTGTTTTAACCACACTTCCTCTTCAGGTGTCTGCGCGGTTGTATCATGCACCACCTCCGACTGTTCACGGCCCAAGGGGATGACGGCGATTACTGGTTCGCCGCCACCCTTCCTTATTGGCAATCGAAAAATCACGATAAAGTTACATTAACAAGGCCGGCAATAAACCCGCCTAGCATGACCAACACAAACCATTCCCATCCCATTCTATTCTCCCAATTTTTAGGGTTGTACACGGCAGCAATAACCTTCTTCAAGATTTTTGCCATTCTCATACTCCTTCGCAACATCATCTGAAACTTCGCCCTGATTGCCACATGTCTGGCAATCCTGAAAACCTGCCTCAAACTTAACATAACCATTACCATAACAACTCGGACAAATGTTCAAATTCTCAGACATCAAACCAACTCCCGCAACCTTCATAACCTTCCAACACGTAACCACCACTAAACTCCAAAGCCGGCCATAGCTCCTTGACCTTCTTGATCACGGGGAACGGGGGCGACCACGCCGTCTTAAACCAATAGGTGACGAAACCACTTTTACCGCATCCCACAAACGGCTCGAACGTAACATCATACGCATCCCACTTGGTTCCCCAGTTCTCACAGGACCACTCATGCCAATCGGGGATTCCTTCAGCACGACACTTTTTAAGAAGATCCAAACTCAAATCGCCGCGAACACAATTCTCGGGCATCGGAATGATCTTTTCAAAGCTAAACTCATCCTCACCCATGTGAGATACAAAAGATTTAACGTCTTTGGTTTTACCGCAAACCGTCAACTCGTTTTGAGTGTTATTAGGCATTTCTGAACCTTTGATGTCCCAATTCTTCAACTTGTTTTTTAGTTAATCCGTAATCTTTAATCGGATCAGCTATAAATCTCTGACATTCCGTTACGAATGGATCAGTTATGAAGAATCCTTCAAAATCGAATCCGAGTTTACCCTCGCATTCGTACAGCTTTCTCAATGTTTTTGGCATCAGTGCTTTCTTCCTTT
>TARA_R110002020_G_scaffold95_2_pt1 | contig 21929 bp, 24 predicted proteins | sample TARA_R110002020 | Tara Oceans TARA_R110002020 (sample SAMEA4396489) | marine metagenome | biome: Westerlies Biome; feature: [MES] marine water layer (ENVO:01000295) within the mesopelagic zone...; material: water (ENVO:00002006), including particulate matter (ENVO:01000060) such...
AACGAAGACTATAAGAAACGTAAAAATGATTTTGAAGCTTACGTCAGAAACTCTAAAGAAATTCTAGAAGTTTTAGAAAAAGTTATTAATAACAAAATACGTGAAGCAGAAAAATCTAAAGAAGACGATTATGATAAAGCCAGTTGGCCTTATCTAATGGCAGACCGCCAAGGCCAGATCAGGGCTTTAAAATACATAAGGGAGACCATCCAGTTATGAGTGACATATTTGAAGAACAGGCCAACCCCCCAACAAGTACGCAGACCACAGGGTCTGTTGCGGAGTTGGTCGGTGAAGGTAAAAAATTTGCTACTGTAGAAGACCTTGCAAAAGGTAAAGCAGAAGCAGATATGTTTATCGAGCAATTGAAGAAGGAGCAAGCTGAACTAAGATCAGACCTAGATCAAAGACTTTCAGCCCAAGACCTTCTTGAAGAAATTAGGAAGGAACGTGAAGCACAACTTCAAGCATCTTCAGCACCTTCAGAGGGGAACACCACTCCTTCGTTAGGACAAGATGATATTGCCAACCTAGTTACACAAACTATCGAGCAGAGGGAAACTCAGCAGACCGCTGAAAATAACATTCTAGCTGTAGACCGTAAAATGAAAGAACTCTATGGAGATAAAGCTCAAGAGGTTATGCTTCAGAAAGCAACAGCTTCTAATATTTCTACAGATTTTTTAAAAGACATTGCAGCAAAAAGTCCTAATGCTTTTTATAATGTTCTTGGTTTATCGACACAAAAACCAACTACACCTACGTTGACCACAGGTACAGTTGACACATCTGGTACTCAGACAAATACAAGTTCAGGAAATTCTTGGGCAGACTTTGAAACTATGCGTAAAGAAAACCCTAAATTATACTGGAAGCCTGAAACTCAGATGCGTATTCTAAAAGAAAAACAAGAACAAGGTGAATCATTTGGAAACTAACGTTTATAAGGAGAGACTACTATGATGGATACTGGTAACACAGGTCATCTGATTCGTTCAGAGGTCTGGTCTAGCCAGTTGAAGGAAGTCCTTGAAGATGAGTTGATGGGACAAGGTTATGTAAATTGGATGAGTGAGTTTCCTGACGGAACTTCTTTTACAATTCCTTCAATTGGTCAAGCTCAGACTGATGACTATACTGAAAATGCTTCAGTACAATATCGTGCTCTTGACACTGGTCAATTTCAATTTACAATTGGCAAGTACAAGTCAAGTGGTAACTACATAACGAACAAAGCCAAACAAGATGCATACTACATGAATCAGTTGGTTAGTTCTTTCGTTCCCAAGCAAGCCAGAGCTATTATGGAAACGCTTGAGACTGATATTATGGCTTTGTCTGCAAAGCAAACTGCTTCTAATTCTAACTCCGTTAATGGTGCAGAGCATCGTTTTGTCGGAACAGGAACAAACGAAGTAATTGCTGTAGCTGACTTTGCTAAAGCTCGTTATGCTTTAAAGAAAGCTAACGTTCCAGACAGAAACTTGATTGCTATCGTTGACCCTTCTGTTGAGTATGCAATGAATACGCTTACCAACATAACAAACGTAAGCAATAACCCTCGTTGGGAAGGCATTATCACTTCTGGTATTGCTTCAGGTATGAGCTTCCTTGCCAACATTTATGGCTTTGATGTTTATACCAGTAACTACCTTGCTGATGCAAATGAGCAAATTGGTGGTTCAGGCCCAACAACGGCTGCTGGTAAAGCTAATATGTTCTTCTCTGCAGATCCTACCGTCTTGCCCTTTATTGGTGCATGGCGTCAGATGCCACAGGTTGACAGTGAGTATAACAAAGATTATCAGCGTGAAGAGTACGTTACTACTGCTCGTTACGGTGTTGATCTTTATCGTCCTGAGAACCTTGTTTGCGTTCTCACTGACACAGACCAAGTATAAGGGAGGGTTAAATTATGAGTGCTAATGAATTTTACACGAATAGCGATGGCCTGAACATTCGTTTTGGTCTTGAAAAAGGAAGTGCTGCTAAAGAAGGCGTCATTTCTACTATGGGTGATGAAAGTGTTTTGAAGGTTAAAGTCGTAGGAGTTGACTTAGGATCTTCAGGAGCACCACTAGCTACCCATCCACTAGCAGGTATTCCTACAGGAGCACATCTTATTAGTGCAAGATTGTATGTTACTGAAGCGTTTACATCTGGTGGTTCTGGAACCCTTACTTTGGGTTTATATAACGATGATGGTGACGGAACATTTTCAGTTGTTGATGAAGATGGTATTGATGCCACTATTGCTAAAACAGCACTTGATGCTATAGGTGATCATGTTGACTGTGATGGTGCATTGGTCGGTACTGGTACTGCAGCTATTGCAGGTACTGGTGGACGCCCAGTGTTTGTCTCAGGGCTTTATGCTACAGCTGCATTTACAGCTGGTAAAGCTGACTTGGTTATTAAGTATCGTGTCTAAATAAAGTTGGAGGGGGTTAAGCAGCCTCCTCCTTTCTTTACTTTAAGGAAATAAAATGACAGTCAATCATAAAGACCTTACAACCACAGCTTTACATGAGCCGAAGGGAGCACACTCAGCATCAGCTAGTAATGTCTATGTAGCAAATGGATCAGGTTCAGGTACATGGCAAAAAATTTCTACTTCTGAGATTGGCACTTCATTTAAAAATACTAATAAAATAATTCTTAATTTGTGTATTGATGATATTTCTACAGCTACCTCATATTTTATTGTATCACCTATTGCTGGAGATATTGAAAAAATGTTTTCAGTTATTGATCAGGCCATTGCCACAACAGATACTACTTTAACTGCTGAGATTGCAGGTACTGCTGTTACTAACGGAGCTATTACAATAGCCCACTCTGGTTCTGCAGCTGGCACAGTAGATTCAGCAACTCCTTCAGGACAGAAAACATTAACTGCAGGACAGGCTATTGAAATTGTTTGTGGTGGTCAGACTAACACATCTAATGCTCGTGCTCATGTTTCAATTGTAGTGGATGTATCCTGATGGCAAAATTAACTCATTCTGATTTAACTCAACTAAGCAGTAACGAAACTTCTGCAGTTAATACTATTAATGCTAATGGTGCTTTAACTGAAGCTGCTTTAGAAAATACTTTATCCAGAGATGGTACTTCGCCTAACACTATGGGTGCTAGTCTGGATATGAACAGTAATAAAATTCTTAATGTTGCAGCAGGTACAGTTAGTTCTGATGGTGTAAACCTTTCTCAATTAACTTCTGCTACTGGGCAAGTTCCCGGTTTGAGTATGATTATGGAAACTACTCAAACTGATTCTGATCAAGGTAATGGTAAAATATGGTTTAATGCTGCAGTTGCTTCTGCAACAATTGCATACATAGATGATCTTGATTCGGGTGGTGGGGCTATTTCAACCTTTGTACAAACATGGGATGACTCTACTAACTTAAGTTCTCGTGGATATATCTATGTTGTACAAAAAGCTTCTGCTGTTAACTACGCTGTTTTTGAAATTGATGGAGCTGTAACAGACGCTTCAGGCTATACAAAAATACCTGTAAACTATGTAAGTGGTGATGGCACACTAGCTGACACTGATCCAGTATCAGTACACTTTACCAGAACAGGTGATCAACCTGCTATTCCTGCTCTTAAAATGAAATGGGATACTGCTACTGCTGACTCAGATCAAGGAGCAGGTACAGTATTTCTTAACAATGGCACTATTAGTTCAGCCTCAATTTTATATATAGATGATGTAGATGCTGCTGCTGGTACTTCAATTAATAGTCAGGTTGATAGTTGGGATGATTCAACAAATACTATTAAAGGAACTATAACAGTTACTAAATCTGCTAATGCTGCTGTATTTGCCACGTTTAATGTAACAGGTTCAGTTACGTCTGCTTCTACGTATTCTAAAATAGCCGTTACTCATGTTACAAGTGTAGGTTCATTTTCTGATGGAGATGAAATTTTTGTACAATTTGTACGCTCAGGAGATAAAGGAGATACCGGAAGTCAGGGCGTCCAAGGAGACACTGGCAGCCAAGGTGCAACTGGCCCAGACGGTTTTGGTGGTTTACCTTATACATTTAGTACTACTACTACAGATAGCGATCCGGGTGCAGGTAATATTCGATTAAACAATGGAACACTTGGTTCTGTAACAGCTGCTTATTTAGATGATACATCTGCTGCAACAAGCAACCCAGACGTTAGTGCTTTTCTTTTAACATGGGATGATTCAACTACTACTTCTGATCGTGGTCAAGTTACTATTGTTAAAAAATCTGCACAGCAAAATTTTGCTATTTATAAAATTAGTGGAGCATCAACAGATGCATCTGGCTATGTTAAGCTGGCATTAACTCATGTTGATAGCTCAGGAAGTTTTTCAAATAGTGATGATGTTTTAGTACATTTTGCAAGAACAGGTAATGCTGGAGCAGGATCAGGTGATTTATTAGCAAGCAATAATCTATCAGACGTTTCTTCAGCGTCTACTTCACTCAGTAACTTAGGTGGCGTTGGTGTCGGCCTAACGCTGGCATTAGGAGGGTAACAAATGGCAGACACATTAAAAGGCGTAAACCACGATCTTACTACAAGTTTAGGCGATAGTGCTTTGACTGCTGGTGGATCAGAAATTATCACAATCATTGGATTACAAGTGGCAAATATTCACGGTTCAAATGCTGGGGCATTAGATGTCTATGTAGATAGAGCATCAGGAGATGACGGATATATTGTTAAAGGTATTAGCATCCCTGTGGCAGACACATTGTCTGTTATCCAAGGCAAACTTGTGCTTGGTGCGGGTGATGCCATTCAACTGAAAGCAGATGCTACTAGTACTCTAGAAGCAACCATCTCTTATCTTAGCCAGACATAGGTGAAACCATGAGTTATTTATCTGGACGCACAAGTTTAACAACAGTTGAAACTGCTGATATTGCTGATTCAGCGGTGACAACTGCAAAAATAGCTGATGCAAATGTGACTTCAGCAAAACTTGGTGCAATCATCATTGGTTCATCGTCTATTAATGCTCAGACAGGTACATCTTACACATTGGTATTAACTGACGCTGGTAAAGTTATTACCATGAATAATAGCTCTGCTAATGTAGTAACAATACCGCCTAATTCTTCAGTAGATTTTCCCGAAGGTAGTGAGCTTGAGATTGTTATGAAAGGGGCTGGGCAAACTAAAATTACTGGCGGCTCTGGAGTGTCGATTAATGGTGTATCAACTGCATCAGTTAATGTAACTGGGCAATATGCCAGCATTAGACTTATTCAAGACACAAACAATAACTGGTTTATTAAATCTGGTGAATCAATCATTCAAGGGTCTGTTTCTTTTCACTCAAGTTATGGAGATTCCACAAACGCTACAGCCTTTACCTCTGGCTCACTAAACCTTGGAACAGGCACAAAGAAAATTATTGGTGTACAAGGCGGTGACACTAGTGCTGTTACAGTTTCAAGCGTTGTGGTCGATGGAACTACTGCAACCAGAGCCATCGATTCTATTGTAGATAACAACGCTGACACATCCATGTGGTATGTGGATAACGATACGTCAACGAGTGGCACAGTTGTTGTTACTTGGTCTGGTTCGCAAGGTTTCTCAGGTGTGTTGGTTTGGTCTGCGACAGACATTGCAACAGGTGGACCAGCAGATGAGATCAGAAGCACCGCTTCACCACTTACAGGCACAATCGATTGTAATGCTGGCGGTATAATTGTTGGAATGGCTGGTGGTAACACAGGCCGCACCAACACGTTTACATGGACAGGACTAACTGAAAGGTTTGATGGAGCAATTGGTGATGATGGCAACATGGGTGGAGCCTCAGACAATTTTGCAACGGCTGTTTCTGGCAGAACAATATCAGCCGCACTAGCACAGGACACTCAACACGGGATGGTTGTTGGTGCTTGGAATCAGGTAAGTTAGGAGTAGATCATGAGCCAATATCTTAGACAGGGTGGAACTCCACCAGCGAACAGCGTTACAACTGCAATGCTTAAAGACAACAATGTCACTGGTGCAAAGATTGCAATGGGGTCTGATGCGGCTGGTGACATTTTATACTACAACGGCACTGACTACGTTCGATTAGCTAAAGGCACGACAGGTCACTTTCTAAGCCAAGGTGGAAGCAATGCACCAGCATGGGCAGCGGCTGGTGGCGGTGGCACAGCCGTGATTGCCAGAGCAACTTTTTCATCAGCAAGCACTGTAGCGATAACTGGGTTTGATAGTTCAAAATATGATGCTTACAAAATATTTTACGAAATGACCCCTAGCCAAGATGGTGCAGACGTTCATTATAAAACTAGCACGGATGGCGGTAGTTCTTACGATGGTGGTGGATCAGATTACTATTGGCGTCATATAATAAACGATCCCGGGGCTGTTGATTACAATAGCACAGGTGATTCCAAAGCTACGACAACACGTGGGGCATCAAATGGCGGATATATAATGTCCGCTGGCACAGGTGAACACATGGTAGGTGAGGTGACAATCGTGGCTCCTGATAACACTGGGTACACTTTGATTATGGCTGACCATACAGGATTTCACGCAAGTGCTTTATTAATGTATTCGAAGCTCGTATTCGCTCGTTTAAGTGCGGCTGATGTAGACGCTATTCAGATTGCCCCAAGCGGTGGAAATGTAACTGGACGCTACGTTTTCATGGGCATCAATAACTCTGTGACATAAGGAGATCATATGACTTATTCAATAATTGCGGCTTGGGATAGTGATGGTATACCTACAAAAACTAATGTAGCTGACACTGAAGATCAAGCCAAAGCCTGTGTTGCAACGTGTGTAAGCAAAGGTGATAAAGATGCTTTTTATTTAGAAGACAAAGTTGCTGATGGTTTAGAGGCTTGGAGACAACCTTCTTATTGGAAGGTAGCTGATGGATCAGCAACTTTGCAACAGTCATTAGTTGATACACAGAAAACTAAAGATGCTGCTGATCTGGTTTCAACTAACAGACGCAACAGCTACCCCTCTATTGGCGATCAGCTAGACGCCATTTGGAAAGGCGGAGATGACCAAGCCGCTATGAAGGTTCTTGTTGACAAGGTCAAGTCAGACAATCCAAAGCCGGAGTAATTAAATGGAGTTTGGCGTAAGAGAACTTGTACAATTTGGTACATTACTGGCTAGTTTAGCAGGTGCATTTGCAGTTGTCAAATCACAATTATCAAGAGTAATTATAGATATTAGAACTGTTAACAGAGAACTTCATGAATTAAATGCTAGGTTAGATAGTACAGAAGCAGACTCTGCTGTTGTTAAACATCAGAATGGTGTGTTTGGTACAATACTTTCTCCTGCTAATTTAAAAGATCTTAATACTAGTATAGCTAAATTACAAACAGAAATGAAATCTGCACAAAAAGGTTTAGATAAACTATACTCTATGCATAATGGAAAGCATCCTCCTATTGATTAAAGGACTATACTAATGGCTAAACAAACTCTATTAGAAATGACTCAGCATATACTATCCAGTATGGATTCTGATTCTGTAAACTCTTATGCAGAGACAATAGAGTCTGAGCAAGTAGCTACTGTTATTAAAGATGCTTACTTTAATTTAATAAATAACCTTGACATTCCTGAGCATTCTGGTATAATACAGTTAACAGCATTAGGTAATACTAGTAAACCTTCTCATATGCAGATACCTGCAGGAGTAAGATCTATTACCACTGTTAAATATAATACTATAGCTTCAGGAGAAACAAGGATACAGTATACTGATATAGTTTACAGAGATCCTGATGTATTTCTTAACTCAGTACTTAGCAGAAATTCTACAGATAGTAATGTTCAAACTGTGACTATCACAGGTGGTAATTTATTTATAATTAATGATAAAAAACCAGAGTTTTATACTTCTTTTGATGATGAATTTTTAATCTTTGATTCGTTTGATAACGGTGTAGACTCTACTTTACAACAATCTAAATTCTTAGTAAGAGGTACTAAAGAACCTGTGTTTACCATGTCAGATTCTTTTGTTCCTGATTTAGATGCTAACTTATTTCCTCTGTTACTTAATGAAGCTAAGTCTTTAGCTTTTGTAGAGATTAAACAAAGTAGTAATCCAAAGGCAGAACAATATGCAAGACGCCAATGGACACGCTGGGCGAATGACCGGGCCAGTGTAACAGCAGCAACCCATAGGAAAGGACCAGATTATGGAAGACCATCAGCAGGCTACAGAGTCGTTACCGGAATTTTTGACACCTAGAGGCAACACTCTTACAATGGAATTAGGTGGCCCCTTTGGGTTTTATACAGTGAAGTATAAAGATGGAGGAGAGTTACCAAGTGTACTTAGAGGATCGTATACAACTGTTGGTAAAGCTGTTACAGATATAACAAATTATATTAAAACTATTCCTTCAGTTCGTCCTAAAGGTGAACCAGCACAAATAAAATCTGAATCTTCTACAAAAGCCACAGCAACTAAAGCTAAAAAGAAAGAGGAATTAAAAGAAGTTGGCAAGAACCTCAGCATCTAAAACCTATTCTACTTTTGTAGCTGGCCTCATGACAGAGGCTACGCCTTTAAACTATCCAGCAAATACTGTTTTGGATACGCTTAACTGTGTGTTTGAAAGAGAAGGAAATATTAAAAGGCGTTTAGGTATTGACTATGAAGCTAGTGCTACTCTTACTTCAAAGAGCACTGCAGAGGCTACATGGCAAACTAAAGGTGTGGGTGTATCTAAGTGGTCTAATGTTGCTGGTGATGGTAACTTAAACTTCTTAGTCATACAAGTAGATACCCTTTTATACTATGTAGATATGTCAGGTAGTTCTTTAAGTAGTGGATTAAAAACATTTACTACTAATCTTGCTAGTTTTGCAGCACCTGCAGCCACAGACATAGGCTCTGATCTTGTTTCAGTAGACTCAGGAAAAGGTTTTTTGTATGTGACAGGTAAGAAGATTAAACCCTTCTATGTTTCTTACAGTGTTTCTGGTAATAGTATAACAAATACTGAGATTGGTATACAGATCAGAGACTTTGATGGACTTGATGATGGACTTAATATTGATGAAGAGCCTACATCTTTATCCACAGCCCATTCATACAATCTGAAAAACCAAGGATGGGTAAGTCCGGGGGCATCTATAGCTGATCCTGTTACTACTTATCATGGTGCTGTTAGTAAATATCCTGCAAATAATAAACAGTGGTGGACTGCAAAGAATACATCAGGAGATTTAGACTCTACTCTTCTGACAAAGTTCTTCACAGGTAATACTCTGGCTCCCAGAGGACATTTTTTACTTGATCCTTTTAATAAAGATTATGATACTGCATCAGGTTTAAGTGGTATTGCATCAGTTACTGTGACAAATAGACCACAGGCTGTGCAGTTCTTTGCAGGTAGAGCTTTCTTTGGTGGACCTACACAGTCAGATTTGTCTGGTCATATATTCTTTTCTCAGATTATTGAAGATGAAACTAAAATTGGTAGGTGTTATCAGGAAGCTGATCCTACCTCAGAAGATATTTCTGACTTGATAGATACTGATGGAGGAGTGATTGTTATTCCTGAGATGGGTAACTGTCTGGCTCTGAAAGCAACAGGTTCTTCTTTGCTTGTCTTTGGTGATAATGGTGTATGGGAAATAACAGGATCTGCTGGTCAAGGTTTTTCTCCTACTGACTACGCAGTATCTAACATTACCTCTGTTGGTTTAATAGGTCCTCGTAGTGTTGTAGATGTTGAAGGCGTACCTATGTGGTGGTCTGCTGAGGGTATCTATACTATTGGACGTAACGAGGTTACTGACCGTATTGAGGCTAAGTCTTTAACTGAGTTTACTATTCAAAAAACTTACAATGCTATTGATTCTGTGGCTAAGTTATACTGTCAAGGAGCATATGATCCAGCCCAACGTACAGTAACATGGGTGTACTCAGATGGAGCAACAACAAATTATCGTTTTAAATTTAATAATGTTCTTGTTCTTAATGTAAATACAGGAGCAATATACTTACATAAGATTGGAACTCTTGTCAGTAACAGTCCTTATGTGGCTGGTATCTTTTCACTGTCAGCCCTTACAACAGTAACTCAGACTGAAAATGTTGTTCAGGCTTCATCAGGTAACACAGTAATAAGACAGTCAGATAGTGAAGTTGTGGTGGCTGATGTTACTAACGTATCAGCTGGAGAAATACAAACCAAGTTCTTTACTCCTGTACCAGTAGGTTCAAACTCTGAATGGTCATACTCATTATTTAATAATAATAATTATAAAGACTGGGTAAGTAAAGACTCAACAGGAATTGATTATACATCTTTCTTTGACACAGGCTATCTGGTTGAAGGAGATATAATGAATACTAAACAATCTCCGTATATCTATGTGTACTCTAAAAGAACTGAGACAGGTTATGTAAGTGATGGATCAGGGGGCTTCACAGTTCAGAATGATTCATCATGCTTTATGCAAGCCAGATGGCAGTTTGCAGATAACTCTAACTCATCCAGATTTGGAAGAACTCAACAGATATACAGAAGAGGACATGGCACGTATAACGACACAGCCAATGGTAATCTAGATTTTAATGATGGGTTTCCTGTTGTTGTTACTCGTAATAAAGTAAGAGGTGGTGGTCAGAGTCTACATCTCAGGTTTACGAGTGAGTCAGGTAAAGACTTTAATTTGTTTGGTTGGGTAGTGGTTTATTCAACTACTACTCAGCCTTAAGGAGTATGTAGAATGTCTTTTCTTTCAGGTTTAGCTGCTGCTTTTACTGTTGCTTCAACTGTGTATGGTTTTACACAATCAAGAAAAGCAGTAAAACAAAGTCAAGCAGCCGATAGAGAACGTAGAGCAGCTGCTGAAGTACAGAAAAAAATAAATGAACAAAAATATTATAAAGATCGTATCTTTCGTATAGCTGAAGCTCGTAAAGAAAGAGGAGCTATTGTAGCTAAACAACAAGCTACAGGTATGAGAGGATCTTCTAGAGGTCAAGTAGGACAAATACAAAGTCAAGCTGCTTCTAATTTAGGATTTCAACAAACTATATTTAATCTTGGGCAACAAGTATCAGGTTTGCAGTATAATGCTTCTATTTTTGATTCTAAAGCATCAGGTTATTTAAATAGAGCAAGTATGTCTCAAGGTATAGCTAAGTTTTCTCAACAAGCACCGGGGCTTATTACTGATTTAGGGACAATATTTGACTAATGAGTACATTTTTAGATAAAGACCCAGATAAAGTAGAAGAAAATTTCTTTGACAAAGAAGAATCTTTTACTCCTGCACCTGTGCCTTCAGATAAAGCATTAAAAAGAGTAGCTCCACTTGCTTTTGAATTTCCTGATGATCAAGTAGCAGATTCAATGTTAACTATGGCTGAAGCTAATGCTCAGAATGCACAATCAACTTTAGAAATTGAAGCTTTAATTAAAGATGAAGAAGACCGTCTTGAAAATTTAGCTCAGGCAGCTGCTCAAGCTATTACTGAAGACCCTTCTCCTGAAACTATTGATGCTTATAATGAAATTCTTATAGAACAAAAAGCTATAGTTAATTACGATCTTAAAGAATACGCTGCTAAAAAGCAAATGATGGGTAATACCACAGCAAACAAACCTATTGATGAACGTAGCACTGATCTTGAAACATGGTTTGATCAATCAAAACACATTGCTAAAATACAAACAAATTTTGATGAATCTCTTAAAGAAGAAGGGTTTGCTAAAGCTGCTTCTTTAGCTTCAATTCTTATGGATACTTTTTTACCTACTTCAAGAACAGGAAGATTTCAAGAAATAGCTAAAAAATTTAATCCTGAAGACTATGAGCGTATATACGGATGGACTATTGGTGGACTGCTTAGAAATACACAAGTAGGTACTGCAAAAGAAATTATTGCTAAACGTTTTTTAGATGCTCCTCTTAAAGATAGAGTAAAACTTATGCAAGAGCTTGCTGATATAGTAGCAACAAGCGGTAAAGGTTTATACTTTGATGCTACTACTCAATATATAACAAAAGATGGTGTTAATAAAAAAATTGCTTTTGAAGAAATAGTTGAAAGAATTAATAAAGGCAACATTGACGGTATTAACTGGGGGATGACAGTTGATAATGTTTTAGGTTTTCTTGAAATAGCTCCTTTGTTTCTTCGTAGAGCAGATAAAGTATATAAAGAAATAACAGGTAAAGGACCTGAGCCTAAGCCTGCTATAGAACTACCCCCTCCTCCAAGAGGGCCTAAAGGAGAGCCTACTTCTCCTGAGCATATGGTTGTACCTACTAAAGAAAACTATATAAATCCTATTCAAGATAATTTTAAAGGGGCATCTTATAATAGTCTTTTTGATTATTATAATGTATCTAATCCTTATATTCTTAATAAGATTTTAGGAACACAAAATGAACAGGTACTAGCTGCTGCTGGTCTTAGTTTAGATGATGTAATTAATAGAACTATTCCTAAACCAGCTATGTTTAATTCAACAGGTATATCTAGTTCTGCTATTGAAGCTCTTGATGGTAATTTTAATAAGATTAATAAAATTCTTAATACTGTTAATCCTGAGTATGCTTTAACAACTTTAGAAGTTGAAACAGCTATTGCTACTCAGACAGCAGCATCTCTTAGAAACATAACATCTGCTGTTCCTGTAGGAGATGGTACTAAACTTACATTTTATCCTAATGGTTTTGATGTTGATAATATGTTTGGTAAAAATACTGGACAAGGTTATGCTTCATTAGGTGAAGCTAAAGCAATGGTTAAAACTTATGGTGGGAATCTTGAAAACATAGATATTGTTCATTGGAATCCTCGTACTACACAGTACGATATTGTTAAAAAAGAATTTATTAAAACTAATGAGCATGATATTGTTAAAGGTGATTTCTTTGTTGTTACAAAAGAAAAATATTTTTATACAGACGAGACAGTTCTTGATTTAACTAATCCTAACTTTGGTGGTAAAACAGTTTTACGTACTTCAGAAATAGTTGCTCCAGTTGTTGGATTATTTGGTGGTAAACAATTTACTTTGCCTAGTAAAGTTACACTGCCTGCTTCTAGATCAGAAGATGTTAAATCTGCTTTAACAAAGCAAATTGCTATAACTACTAAACCTTTTCTTAAAGCTCCTATGGCTACTAAAAAAAGAGTAGAACAAGCTTTATCTGATGGTAACAGAGATAAAACAACATATACTCTTGAAGAGTTTATGGTTAAATATGACGCATCTCAAAAAGATTATGATGTGTATGGTCAAATGCGTTTGTTTTATGATGCTCTTTGGCAAGCCAGAGGTACAGCAATATCTGAAGCTCTTCAAGGTAAAGGATACAGGTATATTGCTTTAACTCCTGAAGCCAGAGGCACAGCAATATCTACTGAAATAGGAAGTAACAGTGGCCCTTCTATTTTAGAACACTACATAGGTAAACCTACTGATGTTAAAAATTTACCTAGTACTATAAAAAGAGTGTATGACCCTATTAAAAATAAAAGTGTAAGTGTTAAAAATGCTGGAGCTATCTATCAGTTAGATACACCACAGTCTTTTCAAGGATCTGAATATAATTATATTACTGTAGGAAATTCTGCTAAAGTAACTAAACTTCCTTCTAATGTTTTAAAATATGAAGAAGGTTACATTGAAATTTTTTATACAGACCCTTACAATGTTTATCTTATTAAAGATAAATTTATTGATGGTGTTAGACAAAAGAATTATCAACAGTTAGTAGGTACTTTTCCCGGAAGAGAAGCTGCAGATCTTGCTTTAAAAGCTCACCGTAATACTGCTTTAAATGAAGGAGAAGTAAGACCTGAGTTTACTGTATCTAGAAAAGAACCTGAAGATTACTCTTCAGTAAGTGATATAGGACCTTATACTAAATGGTATCAGAAAAGAGAAGGTGATTTACAAAGAGGACTTTTTGGTGAAGAAGGACCTACTCCTCAAGCATCAGCTATAACTAGTATTGAAAGAACAATCGCTTCATTTTCTAGAATTACTAGTACTGGTTCGTGGATAGATTTTAATAAACAAAGATATATGAAATCATTTGATAAAGATAAAGGACTTCTTGTACCGGGAGAATTTTCACCACCTTCTAAAAAATTGTTAGCTAGTGAAAATGGAGCATTAGCTCAACAAATGTATGACTATCTTGAGTTAATGGCAGGTATGAATATTGATCAAGATAATTTTATTACTAATCTTTACAAGTATTCTACGTTAACTCTTGGAAGATTTCTTGAAAGAGGGCCAACAACTTTTAGTAAAAAAGCAGGGCAAGCAATACAAAATGAAAAAATAGCTGACTTTAAACCTACAGATTTTTTACGTGGAGCAGCTTTTTATATGTTAGTTGGTTTACATCCTTTACGTCAACTTTTACAAAACCCTCTTACACATTTATACTTATCTTCTCTTGATCCTAAGATGGGTTCCCTTGCTGCAAGAGATGCTATAGGTTTAATAGGAGCTATTTCTACTAAAAATTTAAATCCTAAGATATATGAAAAAGCTTTATGGAGTTATGCTAAATCTTTAGGCACAGATCTTAAAACAGCTAATCAATCTGTTGAAGCTTTTATAAATAGCGGTCTTATTTCTGAACTAGATGCAAGACAAATTTATAGTTCTGGTATTACTAACTCATCTAATGAAGTACAAGGAATTGCTCGTAGAATAGCTGGTGTTCCTGTTCGTGGAGTTAAAGGCTTAGCTGAAGGTATTAAGGCTGTTGGTTTTAAAGCTGGAGAAGTAGCTTTTATGGCTCAGATAGCACCATTTACTTTAAGAAATCAAATGAGAGTTACAGGTAAGTCTTTAAAAGAAATTTTAAATTCTAGAAATGATATGGATGAAGTCTTTGCAACTGCTAGACAACTATCTGGTAATCAAAATAAAGCAGGTATATCTAACGTTCAAAGAAAGTTACCATTACTTACAAACTTAACTAGTTTTGTTATGTCTATGTCTTTAAACATGGCGTTTGATAATGCAGCTTCAAGCACATTTAGAACTTTAGGTAAAGGTTCTAAAAAGAAAATGGACTTTATTAGATCTAAAAATAATCAAACAAAATTTATACTAGGTAGTTTAATATTATATGGTACATCAAGTTTTGAACCTATTGTTGATACATTTGAAGAATATGTAGGACCTATTAATCCTGTTGTTAAAAAATTATTATTCTTTAATTTAGTTAACACAGCTTTTAATGGATTTTTAGAAACAGTTACAGGTGAAGAAAGTACAGGAGATTGGTCAAATTCAGTTAACCCTGCTTCTATTATACCTTTAATGGCTCAAGTTTGGAGAACAGCAGTTGAAAGAGCAGCAATAGATTTTCATTTTGGTGCTGCTGGATCTTCTGTTCGTAAAGTAGACAGTATGTGGGCAATGCTAAAAATGATGATGATTGATGACACTGTCAGTCCTTCAGAAGCTATTGTAAAAGGAACAGACATTATAGCAAAAGGAATTTCTAAAGGTTGGCTTGATGCTTCAAAAGGTTATGATGCTTATGTACGTCAACAAGCTTACTTTACTGATCTTTATGGTAATAAAGTAGGTAATGTCACACTTCCTAATACTATTGCTAAACTTTTTGGTGTTAAGTTATACGAGGAAAGAGCTAGACAACGTATAAGACAAACTGAAAAACAAAATAACGATGACTATAGAGAAACAGCTACTTACTTTTTTCAATATATGTTGTATATGAGTAAAGGTGAAGGAATATCTCAAGAAGATGTAGATCGTTTTGACAGTATGGTTAACTCAATGACTCATTGGGATCAAGTTGCAAGAGATAAATTTAATGAATCTATATCAAATAAGTTTGCTGATTACTACAGTAAAGATTCAGCATTGAGAGAAAGTATTGCTAGATGGATGGGTCAAAATACAGCACCAGCCAGAGCAACTCTTAAAAAATTAGTAGATGATCCAATAACACCCGATTATGAAAAAGAAATAATTAACAATTACTTAAAGTTAACTTCAGGAAATGATTAAATGGTACAAATTCTTACTCAAGCTAACCAATACTCTGTAGCACCTCCTGTTCAAAAAACACCATCAGTTAAAAGAGCAGCTACAGAACTTCTATTTAATGGTTTGGATATACTGTCTGATACTGTTGAAGATACTGCAGACACAGTAACTATAGAGCAAGCTCAACAGGCTTTTGATGATCAGGATAAACAAGTTATTGCTCAAGCTGAATCTATAGAAAAAGATAAAAATAGAAGAGTTAAACAACTTGATCCATCTAAAAGTAATCTTGTATTATTAAAGTACAATAAAAGAATGTCTGATTTAGCTGCTCAAAATCCACGTACTGCTGCACAAGTTAGAGCTATACAAACACAAGAACTTAAAACAAATCCTGTGTTAATGGCTGAGATGGCTATTCAGAAAAAGACAAATGAACAAATAGCTACAATGGCTACTGAAGGAATACCACTGGCTATAGCTAATGGAATACCTAATCCTACTAGAGTTGACGCTATAAACGCTTCTTTATTAGAAAGTGTAGATGAGATACATTTAACAAGACTTCAAAGACAAACAAACATTTCTAAAGCTGTTGCTGATAATGCAGCAGAAAGACAACAAACTGATATTACTAATAACCTTATACCTCATCAAAGAGAAACTAACAACGCTTATAATTCTTTTAGAAAACTTAGTACAGCAGATATAGAGCAAGGGAAAAAATTCTTAGAAGAACAAGGTATGGATGTTAGTGGTATAAAAAATAGACAAGATTATTCTTTTGCGTTACGAGATACTTTTATCAAATATATCAGTGATATTAAAGCAGGTGCAATAGAAAGTTCTTTAGGTCTTTCTAGTATTTCTGATATTTCTAAAGCTAACACACAAATAAAATCTTTTACAGATGGATTAGATACGTTTATAAAAAATATAAATAACCCTGATGTTCTTAAAAATATAGAAGATACCAAAAAAAGTATGATGGGTTCACAACAAATTAAAATTTTAACTGATCCTGATTACCTTAACTTACTTGCTCTTATGGGATTTGAAGGAACAAGAGATGCTTTTGGAGATATGGCAGGTAAACTCCTTCAAGCAAAATTAAATAAAGTTCTTACAAATATAATAGACACTACTGTTGATCAAGAACAAGCTCAATCTTTAAAACATGGTATACTTCCTAGTACTGCTAATCAATTTAGAAGAGGAACATTTGCTGGAAAAGATATTGAAGGAGCTAAAAGGGCTGCTATTTCTGTAAGTAATATTTTTAAAAATGAAGGCAAATATAATGGGCTTAGTAAAGAAACTCAAAAAGCAGCAACAGATTATGTTCAAAAATCTTTAGGTAATGTAAACGATAATACCTCTGTAGAAGATAAATCTATTCTTATGGAAACTATGGGACAAAATACTTACTTAAAAGCTCTTCAAGGTAACGATCCTGAAATTAAAAAGTCTGTTGATTTTACTATGAAGTACTTAAAAGATAATATTATTCCTAATATGAAACAAAAACTAGAACCTTTAAAAACTTTATCAAGTAGTTTTGTTAATGTAATGAGTTTTATTAGTCTTGTTCCTGTAAATGTAGATTCTGATACTAATCCTAAAAAAGCTCTTAACATTTCTGTGTCTAAAGATGGAGGAATTATTTGGGAAATAGGTAATTTAACTGAAGATCAAGAAGGAAATAGATCTGAGTTAGAAGAAGTAGTTACAAGCCTTAATAAAACTAGTAGATGGGTTAAGTCAGCTATGAATCTTTTAGCTACTACACAAGATATTAAACCTGCAGAAGCTGTTCGACAATATCTTTATGATAATTTAGGAGTTGTTGCTGAACTTAAAAAAGGTAAACCTAAAGAAACAGGAATAAGAACAATACCCTTTACTGCTCCTCAAGGTAACTAAAAATGACTGAACAAGTAATGCAAACAATTAAAATTACAGATCATCCTACTCATGGTGAGTTTAATGTAGAAGTACCAGAAGGTATGGACGATTCTGCAGTCAACCAGTATGTAAGTAATCTTGACCTTAACTTACTTCTAGGTGCTGGACGTAGTAAAATGAAAGGAGAAGAAGTGGAACAAATCAAGCAGTTTGAAAACTCAAACAAAGCTGGATTTAAAAATGATAGATGGACTCCTGTACCCTCTCTTGAAGGAGGCACAGACACAATAGCCTATGGACATAAGCTAACACCTGAAGAAGTACAGTCAGGAATTATTAAGATTGGAGATACTGAGGTTAAGTATGCTGATGGTCTTACTGAAGAACAAGCTGTAGCTTTATTTACACAGGATGGTGAGTGGGCCAAGGGTATTGCTGAAGATTCATTAGGTAAATCTGGACTAGAGTTAACACCAAACAGAGTAGAAGCTTTAACTTCTTTAATATACAATGTAGGATCTGGATCATGGGGTAAGTCTAAAGCTAAACAGTACCTTGAATCAGGTAACATTGAAGACTTTATGCATGAAGCTTTTGATCCTGAAGTAGGGTTTGTAAAGATTAATGGTGAAGTATCCAGAGGACTTGTCAGAAGGAGAGGCGAAGAAGCTCGTCTGTTTGGTGAGTCGGATATAGCACAGGGGGGTAGTTTCGGGACTATGATATCTGAAGTCCTTAGTAAATTTAACCCAATTAGTGAGGCAGCTGCTGGTACATTACCACCTACTGCAGAGGCTACCCCCCAAACCCTATTAAAAAGAAACTCTAAAGACACAGAAAGTGTAGGTAAGCTACAAGATATGTTAGGTATGGATGTAGGAGAGGACAGAGGTATTTTTGGTCCTGCTACTGAGGCTGCTGTTAAAGCTTTTCAGAAAGAACAAGGTCTTACTGTTGATGGTATAGTAGGTAAGGATACCTTTGCTGCTTTGGAAAGTTCTGAGTCAGAAGGCGAATCTATTTTTTCTAGGTTAAATCCTTTTAGTTCAGCAGAAGCTAATGAAGTTCTTAGCAGTGTAACTATTCCAAACACACCAGACATTCCTTCTGAAATTGCAGGAAGAGAATATAATTTACTTGAATCAGACCATGCAGAGTTAGCAATCAATCAAGTTTTTTTATCTTTGGCAGAACAATCTGGTTTACCTATACCTAAATTTTTAAAAAGAGATATAGTATCAGAAGATTTTACTAATAGTGTTCTTAAAGTTATTAAAAAAGTAGCTCTTGATAAATTTAAAAAAGGTAAAGGAAGTACAACTTACACACAATTTGGTAAAGATGTAACAAAAGTTATATACTCACCAAAAAGATTAAAAGCTGCTAAAGATAATCAATTAGGTGAATTAGGCGTTATAGGTGAAGTTGTTTTAAAATCTTTTATAGACCCTCAAATAGCAGCAGCTTTTGCAATTGGAAGATCTACTAATATTTATAAAGATGAACGTGGACATCTTATATTAACAGATATATATGATTATGAAGATGATGGTAATAATATAATAGGAAAATTATTTGGACCTGATGGGTATTTTCCTGTATCTAAAAAGAATGCAAGGAAAATATATCTTGATTTAGGACCTATAGATACTCCTGAAGTAACAGCATAAGGAAGTAACAATGGCAAAGCCTAGGAAAGGTAAAGCAAAGGTTAAAGTAACAGCCAGTGGTAAGCTTGTCAGCTATGGACAGGCTGGTAAAGCTAAAGGTGGTGGCCCAAGAGTAAAGCCCGGTACTAGTAAGGGTGATAGCTATTGTGCAAGAAGTCTAGGTATAAAAAAGAGACTGTCTAAGAAGAAACAAAACGATCCTAATACTCCTAACAATCTATCTCGTAAGCGTTGGAAATGTTCTGGTGCAAAGTCAAGGAAATAATTATGGCTAAAAATGTTAAACATTATTTTAAAAGTGGTAAAGAATATAAAGGTGCAATGCATAAGATGCCTAATGGTCAGATGCATTCTGGTAAAACACATACTAAGACAAGCAAACCTGTTGTTCATCTTAATAAACTATCAAAAGCAGCAAAGAAAGTAGCGAGGGCGTAATGGCAAAACGTGGTTTATATGCTAACATTCATGATAAAAGAAAAAGGGGAGAGAAGATGAGGAAGAAGGGTGCAAAGGGAGCACCTAAACCCGGAGCGTTTGCTAGAGCAAAACGTACAGCTAAGAAAGCATAGGAGATTATAATGCTACCATTCTTAGGTCCTATTGTTAATGGTATTTTTAGTGTTGGCAAGACCTATTTAAATAATAAAGCTGAAGAAAAGAAAGCCATACATGATCGTAAGATAACTCAGATCAAACAAGATGGTAACTGGGATGAGATACAGGCTCGTAACAGTAACAACTCTTGGAAGGATGAGTACCTTACAATCATATTAACTCTACCTTTTGTATCTATGTTCTTGGCTGTTGTCTTTGAAGCAGATGAAATGATTATAAGATTCAAACAAGCATTTAAAGTGCTTGATGAAGACGTACCTGATGAGTACTGGTATCTACTCAGTGTTGTTGTAGCTGCCTCATTCGGTGTTAAGAAAGTTATAGATGTTATCAAGGCTAAGAAGCCATGACAAATTCTTTAACATTATTATTATCAGTAGTTCTTTTTACAGTACTCTTAAGTTTTAATCATACACCTAAAATTACATGTGATCCTGAATTAAAGGTAAGTTACTGGACAAAAAAACTTAAGGTAGAAAAGCTTACACCACTTAAAGAAGATAAAAGAATTATATTCTTAAGTTACTTTAATAACGAACCACCTATAAGCGACAGTAATCCTAAGTATGTTATGGTGTATGTACATACTCAGTTAAACAGAGCGATTGTCTTATTTAAAGAAGACGGTCCTTGTATTAACTCTGTTCATATGATTCCTGCTAAGATTGTAACACGTTGGTTAACTACAAACGGTATTTAGTTAAGTAATAAATAACTACAACCATAGGTTAAAGCTATTGTCACAGCAAATATAAATAGTATTCTAAGAGTTTCTTTAATCATCTCTTATCTCCTCTATTAATTTGTTTAAGTACCATTGAGCTTTATCTAAGTCTTGCTTGGGCTTATCTTTATAACCATAACGCCATAGATACTTTATAGCGTTGCCCTTAAGGTATCCTTTAAACTCATCATCAGACATGCTGGCTTGTATAGCCTCTATACATTCGACTCCATGCTTGTTATGATTGTAATGAGTAGGATGATTAACTTCATCAACTAACTTATTATCCCACGTTTCTTTTTCTAGTTCTTTAATCACTTCATATCTCACTTTTTAGTCCCTTTACTGCTCCTAGATGTATCCATGTCAGAGTGCTAAGCTTGTCTCTTGCAGTGGTAAGAGCCTCCAGCTTTCTTTCTGCTGTAGTAATATAGTCTATATGCTCAGCAACAGCAACAGGTTTAGTTAAAAATATTTTTAAATCTGTCTCAGCAACTATGATGTCTCCTTCTAACTTTTTAAGTAGAGCTTCTTTAATTACGTTCTTCTCAACCACAGCTTTTATCTCCTGTATCTGGGTCATACACACAAGCATTACCTTCTTCTTCTTCAACTTTATTCAGGATACCAAACCTTTTACCAGAGGCTCTGAAGGTTGTGATACCTTTACATCCTTCTTGCCATGCCTTAAAGTATAGGTCTTTAAACTGATCCCATGTCACATCATCTCCAACATTACATGTCTTAGACACAGCAGAGTCTACGTGCTTCTGAGCTATAGCAAGTACTTCAAGATGCTCATCCATCTTTACCTTTTCAGATACTTTACCTCTGACATTATAGTAATAATAAGCATAGTCAGGTACTTGAACAATCTTAGTACCTTCCTCTGTTTGAATAGTCCTCTGTGTTTCCAAAGCAAAGACAGGTTCAATACCACTACTCACATTATCAGCAGTTAAACTAATAGTACCAGCAGGAGCTATAGAA
>TARA_R110002020_G_scaffold27424_9_pt1 | contig 21928 bp, 22 predicted proteins | sample TARA_R110002020 | Tara Oceans TARA_R110002020 (sample SAMEA4396489) | marine metagenome | biome: Westerlies Biome; feature: [MES] marine water layer (ENVO:01000295) within the mesopelagic zone...; material: water (ENVO:00002006), including particulate matter (ENVO:01000060) such...
TCGGGGATGATGACGACGCTGCCAAAGGATTTCTTGACGTTGCGAAGTGTGATGTTGCCCATGTTCGTTCCCCCGGTTTCTACTTCACGGCGCCGAAGGTCAGGCCGCGGACAAGTTGCTTCTGGCTGAACCAGCCCATGATCAGGATCGGCGCGATGGCGAGCGTCGAGGCCGCCGAGAGCTTGGCCCAGAACAGGCCCTGCGGGCTCGAGAAGGAGGCGATGAAGGCGGTGAGCGGCGCCGCGTTGGTGGTGGTGAGCTGGATCGTCCAGAAGGACTCGTTCCAGGCCAGGATGATGTTGAGAAGCATCGTCGAGGCGATGCCCGGCACCGCCATCGGGGTGAGGATGTAGACGATCTCGTTCCACAGCGAGGCGCCGTCCATCCGCGCGGCCTCGAGGATCTCACCCGGGATCTCGCGGAAATAGGTGTAGAGCATCCAGATGACGATCGGCAGGTTGATGAGCATCAGCATCACGGTGAGCCCGATGCGGGTGTCCATCAGGCCGGTCCGCAGGAAGATGAGATAGATCGGCACCAGCACGGCGACCGCCGGCATCATCTTGGTGGACAGCATCCACATCAGGATGTCCTTGGTGCGCTTGGTCGGAGAGAACGCCATGGCCCAGGCGGCCGGGATCGCCACGATCAGCGCCAGGATGGTCGAGCCGAGCGCCAGGATGACCGAATTCAAGAACGGCTTGAAGTAGTCGTTCTGGGTCTGGACCGCGATGTAGCTCTCGATGGTGAAGGACGGGATCAGGTTGAAGCCAGCGATTGCCTCGGATTCGGTCTTGAGGCTGGTGATGATGGTGTAGAGGATCGGAAAGAAGATCACGAGGGCGATCGTCCAGGCGACGGCCGTGTTGATGGCCTTGGTGCGGGTGGTGACTGCGCGTGCCATGTCGTGTCTCCTAATCCAGGTTCTTGCCGACGGCGCGCATCAGGAAGATGGCGACGAAGTTGGCCAGCACGACCGCGATGATGCCGCCGGCGGCACCCCCGCCGATGTCGAAGTTGAGACGGGCCGCGCGGTAGATCAGGAACACCAGGTTGGTCGAGGCGTAGCCGGGGCCGCCATTGGTGGTGACCAGGATCTCGGCATAGACGCCCAGCAGGAAGATGGTCTGGATCAGGATCACCACGGTGATGGCGCGGGCCATGTGCGGCAAAGTGAGGTAGATGAAGCGGCTGACGAAGCCGGCGCCGTCCATTTCGGCTGCTTCCTTCTGCTCGCCGTCGAGCGATTGCAGCGAGGTGAGCAGGATCAGGGTCGCGAACGGCAGCCATTGCCAGGCGACGATGACGATGATCGAGAACAGCGGATACTGGGCAAACCAGTCGACGGGCGAAACGCCGAAGAAGTTGGCGATGTCGGCGAACACGCCGTAGCTCGGGTTCATGATCATGTTCTTCCACACCAGCGCCGCCACCGGCGGCATTACGAAGAAGGGCGAGATCACGAGGATGCGGACGATGCCCTGGCCGAACATCGGCTGGTCGATCAGCAGCGCGAGGGCGATGCCACCGATGATGGTGATCAGCAGGACGCCCAGGACGAGGACCAGCGTGTTCCAGATCGACTCGAAGAAGGCGGGATCGGTGTAGAAATAGCGGTAGTTGAAGAATCCGGCCCAGCTTGTGTTGGCCGGATTGAGCAGATTGTAGTTCAGGAACGAGAAGTAGAGGGTCATGCCCAGCGGCACGATCATCCAGATCAGCAGCAGGATGATGGCCGGCGCCCGCATGATCGTCGCAAGGCTTTGGGTTTGACGGGTGGCCATGACAATTCTCCCTGCGTTTGAAGATGGGCGTCGGTTTTCGGCCGGGATTTCCGGCGGGAAATGGGCCGCCCGCCATGAGCGGGCGGCCAGGTGCCCCGGGAGGGTGGCGCTACTTGATGTAGCCGGCGCGCGTCATTTCGCGCGTTGCGACCGACTGGGCTTGCGCCAGGGCATCGTCGACCGACATCTGTCCGGCAAGAGCTGCGGAGAACAGCTGGCCGACAGTGGTGCCCAGACCCTGGAACTCGGGAATGGCCACAAACTGCACGCCGACATAAGGCACCTCATCGACGGTCGGCTTGGTGGGGTCAGCCGCGTTGATCGAGTCGAGCGTCATCTTGGCGAAAGGCACCTTGGCGTATTCCGGGTTCTCGTAGAGCGAGGTGCGGGTGCCGGGGGGCACGTTCGCCCAGCCTTCCTTCTCGGCGACCAGTTCCAGATAGGCCTTGGAGGTTGCCCAGGAGACAAAGGTCTGCGCCGCGTCGGCGTTCTTGGTGCCGGCGGGCACTGCGAGCGACCAGGCCCACAGCCAGTTGCCGCGCTTGCCGAGACCCGTGTCGGGCGCCAGCGCATAGCCCACCTTGTCAGCGACGGTGGAGTCGGCGGGATTGGAGACGAAGGACGCCGCCACGGTGGCGTCGATCCACATGCCGCACTTGCCCTGCTGGAACAGCGCCAGGTTCTCGTTGAAGCCGTTCGAGGAGGCGCCGGTCGGGCCGGCCTCGTTCATCAGGTCGACATAGGACTGCAGCGTGTTCTTCCAGGCCGGCTGGTCGAACTGGGGCTTCCAGTCCATGTCGAACCAGCGGGCGCCGAAGGCGTTCGACAGCGCGGTCAGGAAGGCCATGTTCTCGCCCCAGCCTGCCTTGCCGCGCAGGCAGATGCCGTTGATGCCGGCTTCGCGGTCGGTCATCTTGCGCGCCGCATCGGCGATGAAGTCCCAGGTCGGGGCGTCGGGCATTTCAAGGCCCGCTTTTTCCATCAGGTCGGTGCGGTACATCACGAACGAGCTTTCGCCGTAGAACGGCGCGGCATAGAGCTTGCCTTCGTAGGAGAGGCCGCCGGCGATGGCCGGGATGATGTCGTCGACATCGTAATCTTCACCCAGACCGTCCAGCGGCAGCAGCCAGCCCTGCTTGGCCCAGATCGGAACCTCGTAGGTGCCGATGGTCATGACGTCATACTGACCGCCTTGGGTGGCGATGTCGGTGGTGACGCGTTCGCGCAGGATGTTTTCCTCCAGCGTCACCCAGTTCAGCTCGATGTCCGGGTGCTTCGCGGTGAAGTCGTCGGTCAGTGCCTGCATGCGGATCATGTCACCGTTGTTGACGGTGGCGATGGTCAGTGTTTCGGCAAGCGCCGCCGTGCCAAGCATCGACAACGCCGACGCGCACAGAAGCGCGTGTGCAAATCTCTTCATGAATTCCTCCCAATACCCGATGTGGGCAAATGCCAATTAGACGGGCAATTATTCATTCAGACTCTGCCGAGAGTCAATGCAGAATCGATGCTGCACCTGCTCAGAAAGCTGCGCCGGCGAAATTAGCCCAACGATATCAATTGCCTGTATGTGGGCGGATTTGCTCAGTGATTGAGCAAATGCTCCGCGGTGGCTTCATCGGTGATCAGCCCGTTGATCAGTCTGCCGCGCATCGCCGCCAGAATGGCGTCGACCTTGGGCATGCCCACCGCGATGGCGATCACCGGCTTGGCGGGCGGGATCTGCAGGACGGCGCTGGCCACCCTGTCGTTGGTCAGGCCGTCGATCAGCGTGCCGGAACGATCGAAGACCCAGGAGGTGATTTCGCCCACGGCGCCCGCCTTGATCAGCGCCCGCGTCTCCTCGCGGCTGACGAAGCCGTCGACGAGCAGGGGCGCATTGTCGCCGATATTGCCGATGCCGACAAAGGTGACGTCGGCCTGGCGCGCCAGTTCGAGGATATTGTGCACCGCTTCCTGCTGCTGCAGCAGCAGTTTCTCTTCCATCGACCGCGCGAACACCGGCAGCGGCATCGGGTAATGGCGGGCATTGACCCGGTCGGCCATGCGGATCACCACGTTGTAGGGCGTGGCGGCGCCATCCGACATCATGTTGCCGAGCAGCGAGACGATGCGATGCTGCGGGCAATCCATCTTGGGCAGTTGCTCGACGCTGGCGCGCAGGGCACGGCCGGTGCCGAGCGCAATGATCTTCGGATGGTCCGATTTGAGGATCCGTTCGATCTCGCCCGCGGCAAGTTGCGCGACCCCTGTCAGCGCGGCCGGCGCGCCCGGATCGCTGGGTGCGATCTCGCAGGAGGCGAGGCCGAATTTTTCCACAAGCCCGTGCGACAGCTCCATGCATCGGGCGATCGGGTGGTCCAGCCGGACCTTGACCAGCTTCTCGCTCACGGCGAGGGAGACCAGGCGCTGGGCGGATTGCCGCGAGACTCCAAGCTTGCGGGCGATCTCGTCCTGGGTGTTGCCGGCGACGTAATAGAGCCAGCCGGCGCGGGCGGCGTCATCGAGACGGCTGGTTTCGTGATCGCCCGCAGTGCTCATGTGCCCATCCGTTCGTCGGGTTGCCGATTGGCGTGAGGCACCATTTCAAAGAAATGCTCCCATTTGTCAAAGCAGCGTACTTTTCCGGCCAGTGTGAGCGCGTCTTCACTCATGCCGGCAAGATGGCTTCCGCCGGTAAAGCGCAGCACCTGCATGCCGGCGCTGTTCGCCGCCTCGATGCCGGGCAACGAATCCTCGATGACGAGGCACAGGGCCGGATCGGTGTTCATCCGCCGGGCGGCATGCAGGAACAGGTCAGGCGCGGGCTTGCCTCTCTCGACCTCGGACGCGGTGAAGACGCGTTTCTCGAAGAAGTCCGACAGTCCGGTCAGTTCCAGCGACCTGAGCGCCCGCTTGGGCGAACTGCTCGTCGCCACGCAGGACTTGGTTTTCAGCTGCGCCAGCAGCGGCATGATCCCGTGGGTGGTCTCAAGCTCCTGCTCGAACCGGGCCAGGAGTTCGGTGCGGTACTTCTCCTCGAAGTCGGTGCCGGGGAGATAGCCGTGGGAGTGGCGGATCTCGGCTGCGACCTTGGCCCAGCTGCGGCCGAGGAAATGGGTCTGCACATGCGCGGTGTCGACATGCACGCCGACGCTGGCGAGCGCATCGATCAGCACGCGGGCGCTCAGGACCTCGCTGTCGATGAGGACGCCGTCGCAGTCAAAGATGATCAGTTCGGGAGCGGGCGAAATCAGCGTCAGGCCTCGATCAATGGGTCAGGTGCCAGATCCGATAGCATAGCTCGCGCCGCAAAGGCAGCCCGGGAATGGGCGGCGCAGGAGTGGAAGCCGCTCAAGCGTCGCCCGTATCAGGCGCTCTGCCCCTCCGTGGCCTCGGGCTGCCTGTGGTTCTGAAGGCCTTCGGTGAATTCGCCCACCAGCGAGCGCACGACCTCCTTCTGGGCTTCCCGGGCGCTGGCGCCGCCGGCGATCGCCCGTGCATGGATCGAGCGTTGCCGGTCAGCGCTGGTGCCGGCCTCGATAATCCTCCGGATCGACAGAAGTTCGTTCAGGCAGCCGAGCGCTTCCGCATCCTGATGGACGAGGTCGATCAGTTCCTCGAGCAGGATGGAGAAATCGATCACCTCGCCCCGGGCGAAATCGATCAGACCGTTGGATCCGCCATAGCGCTGCGCCCGCCAGCGGTTTTCCTCGACCAGGAACCGGTCGTAGATGCGCCAGCGCTGGTTGCTTGTGCTGAGCCGCCACAGCATGTGCATGATCGACTGGGTCAGCGCCACGATCGAGAGCGCGTCATCGAGCCGGGGCGAGACATCGCAGATGCGGGATTCGAGCGTCGGAAACCGCGCCGAGGGCCGAAGGTCCCACCAGATCTTGCTGCTGTCCTCGATCAGCCCGCTGTCGATGATGACCTGCACCGACCGCTCGTATTCCGACCAGGAGGAAAACCGTGGCGGCAGGCCGGTCCGGGGAAGATTGTCGAACACCGTGAGCCGGTAGGAATTGAGCCCGGTGTCGTCGCCTTTCCAGTAGGGCGAGGATGTCGACAGGGCCAGCAGATGCGGCAGGAAATAGGGGAACTGCGCCATCAGGTCGATGCGGGTCTCGTCGTCGTCCAGTCCCACATGCACGTGCATGCCGCAGATCAGCATGCGCCGGGCGACGCCGCCCAGATCGCGTTCGAGCTCGCGGTAGCGCTGCTTGTCGGTGAAATGCTGCTGGTGCCAATCGGCGAAGGGATGGCAGGAGACCGCCAGCGGCGCCAGTCCGTGCTCTCCGGCGATGCGGGCGATGACCGAGCGCAGGCGGGCCAGATCCGCGCCGGCTTCCGCGACGGTCCTGCAGACCCGGGTGCCGACCTCGATCTGACACTGCAGGAATTCGGGGCTGACCTGTCCTTCCAGTTCCTCGACACACTGCGCCATCAGCGATTCCGGCGCTGCCGCGAGATCGAGGGTCTCGCGGTCAACGAGCAGGTATTCCTCTTCGACACCGAGGGTGAAGCTGGGTTGACGGTAGCTCATGGACAGATTTGACCCGGAAAACAATCGCAGCGCAAGCCGGCACAGCCAAGCCGGTTGTCACAACAGGCGGGCCACCGCGCGGGCGATCACCAGTTCCTCGTCGGCCCTGACCACGAAGGCGTGCCGCGCACTGCCGCTGGCGGTCAGCCGCTCGGCACCGGCGGCGTTGGCGGCGGGATCGAGGGCGAAGCCCAGCCATGCGAGCCTCTCCAGGGCCTTGGCGCGGACCGGCGCGGCGTTCTCGCCGATGCCGCCGGAGAAAACCAACGCATCAATGCCGCCCAAGGCAGCCATCGCGGCGCCGATCTCCTCCACCAGCCGGTCGACATACATCTCGACGGCGAAGGCTGCGTCGGGTTCGCCGCTCGCAAGCAGCGTCCGCATGTCGCCGGAAATCCCGGAGACACCGGACAGTCCGCTCTCATGATAGAGCAGCTTGCCGAGCTTTCCCGCGTCTCCCCCGAACTGCTCGAGCAGCCAGAGCACCGCGCCCGGGTCGAGCCGTCCGGGCCGCTGGCCCATCATCAGCCCGTCGAGCGGCGTGAAGCCCATCGAGGTCCAGCGGCTCACGCCGTCGATCATGCCGCTGATCGACGAGCCGTTGCCGAGATGGCAGGCCACCACCCGTCCCCGCGGTACGCCAAGCTGCGGCAGGGTGGTGGCGACATGCTCATAGGACAGGCCGTGAAATCCGTAGCGGATCAGCCCCTGCCTTGCATAGGCGCGGGGCAGGGCCATTTCGCGCCGGACGGCCGGCACCCCGGTATGGAAGGCGGTGTCGAAGCAGGCCACCTGGAGCACGCCGGGAAGGGCCGCCAAGGCCGCATCGATGCCCGCCAAATTGTGCGGCTGATGGCCGGGGGCCAGCGGCGTCAGAGCCGCGATGCCCGACCGGACCGCGGCATCGACGGCTACCGGCGCGTCGAACTGCTCGCCGCCATGGACGACCCGGTGACCGACGCCGCCAATGACGCCGGCGCGCGGCAGGATGACCTGTTCGATCAATCGCGGCAGCAGGTCGGCATGGCCCTGGTCAGCGGTCCCGAAATCGACCGTATCCTGGCCCGGGAGCCGCAGCCTCGGCGTCTGGCCATGCCCGATGGCTTCCACCAGCCCTGACAGGGTTCGCTCCAATCCAGATGTGAACAGCGCGAACTTGATAGAGGACGAGCCGCAGTTGAGGGACAGCAGGCTGTCATACGCGCTCTCGGTCATGGGGTTGGCGTCCTTTTGCTCAGCGACTGGTACCGGCCGTGACAGGGCCACGTTCCGTTTTCGATTTTCCCCTGCTGGTCTAATATCTGTCGTGCCGGAATGAAAGCAGAGCGCAACCCAAATCCGCACTGGTCTGGCGGGTGTGGCGCAAGTGGAGCGATCGCCTCGAACCGCAAGGCCAAGCCAGCCTGACAAAACTACCCGCGAGCCTTGGAGCTCGCGCCGATAGCGGATTGCAATGTTTAGTAAAAGCTGGTTCACTAAACAAACGACTTAACATTCGCGGATACCGATCCGCCTGGTTCGTCGCACAGGAAGGGGAGTTCCTGTGAGAGGCCGGTCACCGGACCGGCCGGTTTCCTTGGGAGGAGCAATGTCTCAGCTGATATCCGATGACTTCCGCTCTCTCGCACGCGCCATGGCGGTGACGATCGAGGACAATGCGCAGCGTCTCACCGACCTCGACAGCGCGATCGGTGACGGCGATCATGGCGCCAACATGAAGCGCGGCTTCAATGCGGTGGTGGGCGAGCTCGACCAGATCGCCGCCAAACCGCTACCCGATGCGCTCAAGGCCGCGGGCATGAAACTGGTGATGACGGTCGGCGGCGCCTCCGGGCCGCTGGCCGGCACCTTCTTCATGACGCTCGGCAAGGAATTGCCCGAGGATTTCGATCGGGCCGGGTTCGTCGCGGCTTATGAGAAGGCGGTCGACGCCGTCGCCGCGCGCGGGAAATCCCATACGGGACAGAAGACGATGCTGGACGTGCTCTATCCGATGCTGGAAGTCCTCAGGCAGGGCGGCGACGCCGACGCGGTCGCCGCACGGGCCGAGGAGGCTGCGGACGCGACCATTCAGATGCTCGCCACCCGCGGCCGGGCGTCATTTCTCGGCGAGCGCTCGATTGGCCACATGGATCCCGGCGCTGCGTCGGTCGCCTTGCTCGCGCGCGCCGCAGCCCGGACATTGAACACACAGGGAGGAGCGTGAGCCATGAATGTGGGCATTGTCATCGTATCGCATTCGCCGCTGGTGGCGGAGGGCGTGGCCGACATGGTGCGGCAGATGGTGGGCGACGATGTGAGGCTGGCCTGGTGCGGCGGTGATCCGTCAGGCGGGCTCGGCACCAGCGTCGAGGCGATCACCCAGGCGATCGACGAGGCTTGGTCGGATGCGGGTGTGGCGGTGCTGGTCGATCTTGGCGGGGCGGAGACGAATACGGAAATGGCGATCGAATTCATCGGCGAGCCGCGCGCCTCGCTGATCGCCATCTGCAACGCGCCCATTGTCGAGGGTGCGATCATGGCGGCAACGGAAGCCTCGGGCGGCGCTCCGCTCGCCACCGTCGTCGCGACGGCAGAGGAACTGTCGGCGCTGTGAGAAACCCGGAAGGACAGAGTGACATGACGGCCATGGCGGTTTCGGACGTGATCATCACCAATGAGGTTGGGCTGCATGCAAGGCCATCGGTGAAATTCACCAAACTCGCCAAGACCTTTCCCTGCAGCGTGGAGATCGCCACGAAAGAAGAGGGGCCGTGGATCGATGCCAAGAGCATCGTCAAGGTGATGGGCGCCAAGGCGCCGAAGGGAACGCGCCTGTGGCTGCGGGCCAAGGGCGAGCAGGCGACCGCTGCGATCGCCGCGCTCACCGCGCTGGTCGAGCGTGGATTTGACGAGGGCGGCGGCCATGACAGGGCCAGCTAGGATTGTCGGGCAGGTGGCCAGCGCCGGATATGCCCAAGGGCCGGTTCACCTGGCGCGCCGCGAAGCACCCGCCTACACCGCGAAATCGACCCCCGAGCAGGAACTGCAGGCGCTGCAGCTTGCGGTCGATAGCGCGTCCGCAGGGATCGCCTCGACGATGGGCCAGGTCTGCGGGGATGCGAGCGACATCCTGGAATTCCAGCTGGCGATGCTCGAGGACGGCTCCTTCACCGACGCTGCGGCCGGGATGATTTCAGCCGGGGCCACGGCCCATGCGGCGTGGCAGGCTGTGCTCGATGCCGAGATCGCCGAGTACCAGGCTTCGGACGACGCCTCCTTCAAGGCCCGGTCGGCGGACCTCGCCGATATCCGCGACACTGTTCTGTCGGCCCTGTCCGGCGAAAGTACTCAAACCATCCCACCCGGCGTCATCCATGTCGACGAGGACATCGCCCCGTCACGGTTCCTGTCGCATGACTGGAGCCTGGGCGGCGGCCTGGCCTTGCGCCGGGGCAGCGTCGCCAGCCATGTGGCGATGCTGGCGCGGGCGCGCGGCGTGCCGATGATCGTCGGCATCGGCGATAGCGCGATCGACGATGGGGCAGATGCCTTGCTAGATGCGGAGGCGGGCGAATTGCTGGTTTATCCTGACCCGGAGCAGATTGCCGCCTTCAATCATCGCCGCAACGCCAGCCAGACACGTCAGCGAGAGGCGGATGCGCTTGTCTCTCACCCGGCGGTCACGCGGGATGGCGAGGCGGTCGAGGTGCTGGTCAACATTGCCGATCCGGAAGATGCCGACCGGATCCCGATCGAACATGTCGACGGCGTCGGGCTGATGCGGACCGAGTTCCTGTTCGGCGGCGACCGCGGTCTGCCGGATGAGGAGACGCAGCTTGTCGCCTACAGCAAGGTGCTGGCGTGGGCCGAAGGCAAACCGGTGACGATCCGCACCATCGACGCGGGCGGCGACAAACCGGTCGAAGGCTACACGATTGCGGAAGACAATCCGTTTCTCGGCCTGCGCGGAATTCGCCTGTCGCTGGCAAAGCCGGAGGTGTTCCGGGTGCAGATCCGCGCGCTTCTCAGGGCAGCCCCCTATGGGGCGCTCAAGGTGATGCTGCCGATGGTCTCGGTTCCCGAAGAAATCGTCCAGGCGCGGGCGATGTTTGCCGAAGAGGCGGCCGGTCTGGCCAGCGCGGGAATTGCCCACAGGATGCCTCAGATCGGCATCATGGTCGAGGTACCCTCGGTGGCAATCACGCCGGAGCGGTTCGACGGCGCGGCGTTTTTCTCGATCGGGTCGAACGATCTGACCCAGTATGTGCTGGCGGCGTCGCGCGACAATGCCAGGCTCGGCGCCCTTGGCGCCGCCGATGACCCTGCCGTCGTGAGCCTGATTGCCAATGTCGCTCGCTTCGGCCTCGCAAGCGGCCTTGAGACCAGCCTGTGCGGTGACGCCGCGAGCGATCCGGAGATGATCGATGTGCTGCTCGGCGCTGGCCTCCGCCGGCTCTCGGTGGCGCCGGCGCGGGTGGCGGTGGTCAAGGCGGCGGTGCGACGGTTTGCGCGCGGGGAGCAACCGCGATGAAGCCGCTCACCGGCGAAGGGGCGATCCGCGCCTACAAGCAGAAGCTCGGGGCGATCGTCGACAGGCGGCCTTCGGGAACGCGCCAACGGCTTGCGGATGCGCTCGGCAAGAACCGCAGCTTCGTCACCCAGATCACCAGTGCCGCCTACCTCACGCCCGTGCCGGCGCGGCATCTCCCGGTGATCTTTTCGGTTTGCCATGTCAGTCCGGTGGAACAGCAGGATTTCCTGGCGCTCTATCACGCGGCGCATCCCGGCCGCGCGAGCAGGTCGCCGACCAGCAAGCGCACCCGGCAACTGACCGTCACCGCGCCGGATCTCGGCAGCGAGGAGCGCAACCGCCTGTTCGATCATGCGGTCGCCGATTTCATTCACCGCATGGGCATTGTTTTCGAAAGCGAAGCGGACGAGGAGGCCTGACGGCCGCGAAGGGAGGACAGCATGAAGAAACTGATGAATGGCGCCGAGACGATCCTGGCCGAGAGCCTTGCCGGCTTCGCCGCCGCGCACAACGATATTGTGGTGCTGGATCCGTCCGGCAAGTTCGTTCGGCGCAGGGACCTCAAGCCCGGCAAGGTGGCGCTGATCTCCGGCGGCGGGTCCGGCCATGAGCCGCTGCACGCCGGATTTGTCGGGATGGGCATGCTCGACGCCGCCTGCCCGGGGCAGGTGTTCACCTCGCCCACGCCCGACCAGATGCTGCAGGCGGCGCAGGCGGTCGACGGCGGCGCCGGCGTCTTGTTCATCGTCAAGAATTATGAGGGCGATGTCATGAATTTCGACATGGCCGCCGAGATGCTCAGGGACATGGCCGGCGTCGAGGTCATGCAGCTCGTCACCAATGACGATATCGCGGTGGAGGATTCGCTGTTCACCACCGGCCGCCGGGGCGTCGCGGGGACCTTGGTGGTCGAGAAGATCGTCGGCGCTGCGGCGGAGCAGGGCATGGGGCTCGCCGATCTGGTGGCGCTGGGCGAGCGGGTCAACCGGCAGTGCAGGTCCTTCGGCGTGGCGCTGACCAGCTGCACGGTGCCCGCCGCGGGCAAGCCGACCTTCGAACTCGGACCCGGCGACATGGAGTTCGGCGTGGGCATCCATGGCGAGCCCGGCCGCAGGCGGGCGCCGCTCGCCAGCGCCGACGAGATCGCCACCGAAATCTGCGAAGGGATCGTCAACGAGTTCGGCGATGTCGAAGGCCGGAACGGACTGCTGTTCGTCAACGGCTTTGGCGGCACGCCGCTGATGGAGCTCTATGTCATGCACAACAGCGCGCGGCGGATCTTCGAGGCCCACGGACTGACCATCGCCCGGTCCCTGACCGGCTCCTACGTCACCTCGCTCGACATGGCCGGTTGCTCGATCACGCTGACGCTGATGGACGACGACATGTTGTCGCTGTGGGATGCCCCGGTGCGGACGGCTGCCCTCAGATGGGGCGTCTAGGCCAGGGGCGACCGCATCTTTCTTGAGAGCCTGAAAATGCTCCTCGAAAAACATTGTAAACTTGATATTTGTCAAGGAATCACCGCCGCCGATCAGCCATCTTTCTGAGGGAAATCAGGGAGTTTTGAGGGCTTCAAAGCCATCAAGAGTTGTGCATGCTGAGTCTGGCCGGGGACACATTTCACCTTTCGCGTTCGACGCTGCTGCGTCTCGCATCGGCCATCGGCAGCGCCGCCGTTTTCGGGATGCTCGCGGCGCCCGTGCTTCAGGCCGCCTATTGGCCCTCGGCCTTTGCCTTGGCCTTCATCTACGGCTTCTTTTTTGTCGGCGGCACCGGGTTCCGGATCCTCATCGCGGTCGCGGTTCAGGACGCCTCGCGCAAGGCCTCGGCGTCCTGGTCGGGTGCGACCACCGCATCGGCTCTTGCCGTGCTTGCGGTCGCGTTGCTGCTGGGCCCGGGTGGGCAGGAAGCCCCGCTTCTGCTCGCGGCCTATGCGGTGGCGATCAACTTCGCCTACATCCCGGTCAAACTCGCCTGCGTCGAGGCCGGTTGCTGTCACGCCCATCGGCGCGACCGGCTTGTGATCCGCGATCATGATCTGCGCCATGTCGAAATCACCGCAAGCGTCGTCGTGCTGGCGGCGTCATTGGCTACGTTGTGGGCCGGGTCGGCCGGCATGGCAGCCTGCCTGGGCGCGGGAGGGCATCTGGCAATCCGGCTTCTGTCGCGCTGGTCGCGCGATCGGCTGCCGGCGTCGGGACTCCCGAATGAGATCAAGGGTCAGGAGCTCGTGCCTCTGGCGCTTGTGTTCGCCGCAGCCATCTGGCTGGCGGCATGGCAATAAAACCTGCATTGCAAAGGAGACAAGCATGCAACCCCAGTCGGAAAAAGAAACTGTCGATCGTTCGCGTCTCAAACTGCTGGGGGTCCTCGCGGCGGCAGGCGCATCGGGCGCCTGCAACGCGACCGAGCATGGCCGGACAGTCGTGGGAGATCATGTCGCGCGAACAGTCGAAGCGAAAGATCCGTTCTCGACGCTTCGCGGCGTACAGTCGAAGCCTGTGGAACCGCCGGAGCATGCAGGCGGCGAAGGTGGCGGCGGCGGATCGCATTGACCCCCATGTCCATGGACCGCAGAACATTCCTTACCGCGGCAGGAGTTCTTGCCGCGGCGCCTCTGGCGGGATGCGCCACACAGGCAACGCCCGAGCAGGCACTGGCGGCGCAAACCGTCGCGCCGCTCAAGCCGCTCGGCGCCACATCCGTGTATGTGCCGGGATACATGCCTGACAAGGCGCAAGCCAACGGGGTTCCGCTCCGGGAAAACAGCTACTTCGCCCGCAACATCTCCGATCCGGAGCGGCCGTTCCGGCTGCTGACCCGGATCGGGATGGACGGTGAGGTCCGGCAGGCTCTGCTTCCCGCCGCCGCTCATGATGTCGAGATCTCCCCGGACGGTTCTGTGGGGGTGATGTGCGGGTTCGAGGCGACCGATCAGGTAGCGTTCGATCCGGTCACACTCGATCTCGCTGCTGTCGCGCCGTCCTTTTCCAAGGGCTGGCGCGGCGGCGGGCACGCTGCCTATCTGGCGACGGGCAAGACCGTGCTGCTGTCGGAGCGCGCGCCCCGTAAGAATCCCGGCGACGGCAAGCTGGAAGCACAGTACGGCCGGATCACCATCCGCGACACCGATACGCTGGCAATCCTCGGCAGCTATTCCACGCACGGCATCGATCCGCACGACATCCGCCTGATCGAGGACGACCGCTATCTCGTCATCGCCAACTACGGCTCCCTGCCGAACGAAAAGTCCGGCAAGCTGGATATCCCGCGCCACGTGCACGAAGCCTGCGTCACCATCATCGACATGCACGACGGCAAGCTCGTCGACAAGCGCGTCACCGATCGCCGCCGCACGGAACTCAGGCACCTGGCGGCCGGCGGACTGGACCGGATCTTTGCGATCCAGGCGCGGCTCGGCAACGATGCGGATGGGTCGCGGGTGCTCAGCGGGGCGGGCCAGGCCTATGACGAGGACATCACCTCCGAGCCTGGCATCGCCTATATGTCGGCGGCGACGCTGAAAATGGCAAAGGGCAAGCCGCCGCGGCGAATGGGAAGCCCCGGCGACATCGCCGAGATGCGCCATGGCCTGTCGATCCGCTACGACGACAGGCATGACCAGGCGATCGCCAGCTATCCGAGCGCGCACCGGGTGATGGTGTTCGACGGTGCCTCGGGCGCGGTGCTGCAATCCATCGACACACGCAAGATGGGCCTTCGCTTTCCCTGCGGCATCACGCTTCTGCCGGACGGGGTGCATTACGCCGTGACCGGATACTGGGAAAACCTGTTCGTTTTCGAGCGCGGCAGCCACCGGCTCAACCGCGAGGCGTGCCTCTATCCGACCTTCTTCGGCCATAGCCACATCACCGCCGCCTGAGCGTCGTGCCTGCCAAGCGAGCGGAAACATTTTCTGCCACAGGATTGTGCAAAGGCCTGTCGAGGCCTGTTGCCAAGGACCTCGGCGCGTTTTATCATTTGGTCAAAAATAAGACGGGTTCAGTTCACACCATCGTTCAACAGGAGCGTCAGCCATGACCAAAACAACTACAGCCGGCCGCCTCAATCTCCTCAGCCGCCGCCAGGTGCTGGCCGGAGCTGCCGCGACCGCAGCCCTGCTTTCCATGCCCGGATTCCTCACCAGGGCCCGGGCCGAAGGGCCGATCAAGGTGGCCGCCATCTACACCGTGCCGGTGGAGCAGCAATGGGTGAGCCGTATCCACAAGGCGGCCAACGCGGCGGTGGAGCGTGGCGACATCGAATATGTGTTTTCCGAAAACACCTCCAACAATGACTACGAACGCGTCATGCGCGAATATGCCGAAGCCGGGCACGACCTGATCATCGGCGAGGTCTTCGGGGTCGAGGACGCTGCGCGGCAGGTGGCCGCCGACTATCCGGAAACCGCATTCCTGATGGGCTCGAGCTTCCTGCCCAAGGATGACGCACCGAACTTCGCGGTGTTCGACAACTATATTCAGGACGCGTCCTACCTGTCCGGCATCATCGCAGGCGCGATGACCAAATCGAACAACATCGGCATGGTCGGCGGATTCCCGATCCCCGAGGTCAACCGGCTGATGCATGCCTTCATGGCCGGCGTCAAGGAAACGGCGCCCGACGCCAAGTTCCAGGTGGCCTTCATCGGCTCCTGGTTCGATCCGCCGAAGGCCAAGGAAACCGCCTTTGCCCAGATCGACGGCGGCGCCGACATTCTCTACGCCGAGCGGTTCGGCGTCTCCGACGCAGCCAAGGAAAAGGGCGTGCTGGCGATCGGCAACGTGATCGACACCCAGGCCGATTACCCCGACACCGTTGTCGCCTCGGCGCTGTGGCATTTCGAGCCGACGCTCGATCACGCCATCGAAATGGTCAAGGCGGGCACCTTCAAGGCCGAGAACTACGGCGTCTATTCCTTCATGAAGGAGGGCGGCTCTTCGCTCGCGCCGCTCGGAACCTTCGAGGGCAAGGTCCCCGAAGAGGCGATGAAGCTGGTCGCAGAACGGGAAGCCGCGATCAAGGACGGCTCCTTCACAGTCGAGATTAACGACGAAGAACCCAAGTCCAACTGATGGACCTGACCGAACGCCCGGAGGCGGAGATCGTTCTCCGCCTCTCGGGCATCACCAAGAGATTTGGCCCGCTCGTCGCCAATGACGCGATCTCGCTCACGCTCGCGCGCGGCGAGGTCGTGGCCTTGCTTGGCGAAAACGGCGCCGGCAAGACGACCCTGATGAACATCCTGTTCGGCCACTACACCGCCGATGAGGGGCAGATCGAGGTCTTCGGCAAGCCGTTGCCGCCCGGCGATCCGAATGCCGCACTCGCGGCGGGCATCGGCATGGTGCATCAGCACTTTACCCTCGCCGACCAGATGACCGTGCTTGAGAATATCGTGCTTGGCACAAGGCCTCTCTGGTCGCTCAACCTGGGCAAGGCCGAGGCGCGCAGCAAGATCCGCACGCTCGCCGCCGACTACGGACTCGAGGTCGAGCCGGACCGGATGATCACGGAGCTTTCGGTGGGCGAGCGGCAGCGGGTGGAAATTCTCAAGGCGCTCTATCGCCAGGCCCGCATCCTCATCCTCGACGAACCCACCGCGGTGCTCACGCCCATGGAGACGGAAGCGCTGTTCTCCACGCTCAAGAAGCTCGTGGCGGCGGGCTTGTCGGTGATCTTCATCTCGCACAAGCTCGGTGAAGTGCAGTCGGTCTCAGATCGCGTCGTGGTGTTGCGCGGCGGCAGGCTTGCCGGCGAGCGCAAAACCTCGGAGGCGACGCGGCGGGAACTGGCGGAACTGATGGTGGGCGGGCAACTGCCCGTCAACGAGATCGGGCCGCCGAGCCCCGGCGCCATCCTGTTCGAACTCAGGGGCGTTTCCACCCGCAGCACCGGCGGCGCTGCGCTCAGGCAGGTGTCGATTGGATTGCGCGGCGGCGAGATCACCGGTCTCGCCGGCATCTCCGGCAATGGCCAGGCGGCGCTGGCGGCGCTGATTTCGGGCACGCTCGAAGCCCGCGAGGGCGACATTATCGTGCACGGCGAACCGGTCGCGCACTGGTCGCCGCGCGCGGCGCTGGACCGCGGCCTCGGGCGCATCCCCGAGGACCGGCACGCCACCGGCATGATCGGCGACATGAGCGTGGCCGAGAACGTGATTTCGGAAGCCTACCGCAGTCCGCGGTTTTCCCGGTTCGGGTTCCTCGACTGGAAGGCCGCCGCGTCTTTCGCCGGCGACATCATCAAGGCCTATGACGTCAAATGCCCGTCGCCCGAAGCGCGGGTGCGGCTGCTGTCCGGCGGCAACATGCAGAAGCTGATCCTCGGCCGGGCGCTCGATGGCGATCCGGACATCATTCTCGCCAGCCAGCCGACGCGAGGCCTCGATGTCGGCGCGGTGGCCTATGTGCATGCCCGGCTGATCGAGGCGCGCGACCGGGGTGCCGCCGTGCTCCTCATCTCGGAGGATCTCGACGAGATCCAGACGCTGTCCGACCGGATTGTGGTGATCCACCGCGGACAACTGTCCAGGCCCTCGGCGCGCGGCGAACTCAGCGTCATGGAACTGGGCGAACTGATGGCCGGTCACGGCCACGACGAAGGGGCGCATCATGCGGCTTGAGCCGAGAGCCTCGACCTCGGGCGCCGCCACCATCCTGTGGCCTTTGGGCGCGATCCTGGCGACGGTCGTGTTCTCCTCGGTTCTGGTGATGATCGCCGGGGCCTCGCCGCTCACGGTGTTCTGGCTGGTGTTCAAGGGGGCGGCCGGGTCGCAATTCGCATTGCTCGAGACATTGACCCGCGCCACGCCGCTGATCTTCACCGGGCTCGCGGTGGCGGTCGCTTTCCGGGCGCGGCTGTGGAACATCGGCGCGGAGGCGCAGCTCTATCTCGGCGCGGTGATGACGGTGGTGCTCGGCACCGGCGCGGTGACGCTGCCGTCGGCAGGGCTGATCCCGCTGATCATGATCGCCGCCATGCTGACCGGCGCGCTGACGCTGCTCGGTCCCGCCATTCTCAAGACCCGGTTTGGAGTCGACGAGGTGGTGACCACGCTTCTCCTGAATTTCATCGTCCTGCTGTTCGTCTCGATGCTGCTCGAAGGGCCTCTCAAGGACCCGACGGGTCTCGGCTGGCCGCAGTCCAAACGGGTGATCGCGGAGGCGCAGCTGCCGCGGCTGATCAAGGGCAAGCGGCTGCATTACGGCTTCGTGCTGGCCATTGTCTCGGCGGTCATCGTCTGGGTGATCATGAAGAAGACTGTGCTCGGCTACGAGATGCGCGCGGTCGGGCACAATGCGGAAGCCGCGCGGTTCGCGGGTATTCCGGTCAACCGCGTGATCGCCAAGACGGCGCTGCTGTCGGGCGGGCTCGCGGCGCTCGCTGGCTTCTCGGAAGTCGCAGGGCTGAAGGGCAACCTGACGCTCGACCTGTCGCCGGGCTATGGCTACACCGGCATTGTGGTGGCCATGCTGGCGATGCTCAATCCATTGGGCGTGATCGCCGCGGCGATCTTCGTGGCCGGAATCTTTGTCGGCGCCGACGCCATGAGCCGCAGCGCCAATGTGCCGAGCTACATCGCCGAGGTGATGGTGGCGACCTCGCTTCTGACCATGGTCGCGGCGATCATGCTGATGCGCTACCGCGTGCGCTGGAGTTGACATGACCGAGGCTTTCGAGATCCTGTTCACCGCCAGTTTCTGGGTCGCAGCGATCCGCATCGCCTCGCCGCTGATCTTCGCCACCATGGGCGAGCTGATCTGCGAGCGCGCCGGCGTACTCAATCTCGGGATCGAGGGCATCATGGTGGCCGGCGCCTTTTCCGGCTGGTTCACGGTCTATATGGGCGGCGATCTGTGGACCGGCGTGCTGGTGGCGGCGATGACCGGCGCGATGTTCGGGTTGCTGCACGGCTTCCTCACCGTGCCGCTGGGCCTGTCGCAGCACGTGACCGGTATCGGCATCACGCTGCTCGCCTCGAGCCTCACCTATTTCACCTACCGCATCCTGCTGCCGGAGGTAACCTCGCCGCCGAAGATCGAGCCGTTCCAGCCCTTCGCGGTTCCGGTTTTGTCGGACATTCCCGTGCTTGGCCCGGCGCTGTTCAACCAGACGCCGCTCACCTATTTCGCCTATCTCACCGTGGCGGCGGTCGCCTTCATGCTCTACCGCACGCCGGTGGGCGTCGCGGTGCGGGCGGTGGGCGAAAACCCTTCGGCGGTGGAGGCGCAAGGCATCTCGGTGACCGCCTTGCGCATCGGCGCGGTGATGGCGGGCTCGGCGCTGATGGCCATCGGCGGCGCGTTCCTGACCATGTCGGCGTTCAATTCGTTCTTCTTCGAGATGATCAACGGCCGCGGCTGGATCGCCATCGCGCTGGTGGTGTTCGGATCCTGGCGGCCCGGAAAGGCGCTGGTCGGCGCGATCCTGTTCGCCGCCTTCGACGCCTACCAGGTCCGCCTGCAGCAGATCACCGGCGGCGTCATCCCCTACCAGATCTTCCTGATGATGCCCTTCGTGCTGTCGATCGTGGCGTTGGTCGTCGTCGCGCGGCGCGCGACCTATCCCAAGGCGCTGATGATCCCCTATCAGAAAGGCGAAAGATGAGTTTCGACATCCTGCTCAAGGGCGGCATCCTGCCCGATGGAACCGCCGCCGACATCGGCATCAGCAATGGCCGGATCGCGGCAATCGCGCCCGGCATCGACGGGGAGGCCGGGGAAACGATCGATGTGGCGGGCAACCTGGTCTCGCCGCCCTTCGTCGATCCGCACTTCCACATGGATGCGACGCTGTCCTATGGCTTGCCGCGGATCAATGCGTCGGGCACGCTGCTCGAAGGCATCGGACTGTGGGGCGAACTCAAGCCGCTCCTGACCCATGAGGCCGTAAAGGAACGCGCGCTCGCCTATTGCGACTGGGCGGCCTCGATGGGGCTGCTCGCGATCCGCACCCATGTCGATGTCTGCGACGACCGGCTGCTGGCCGTCGAGGCGCTGATCGAGGTCCGGCAGGAGATCTCGCATTACATCGACCTGCAGCTGGTGGCGTTTCCGCAGGACGGGCTCTACCGCTCGCCGAAGGCGCTTGAGAACACGATCCGGGCGCTCGATCTCGGCGTCGACGTGGTCGGCGGCATCCCGCATTTCGAGCGCACCATGGCGGACGGCCGTGCCTCGGTCACCGAATTGTGCGAAATGGCGGCGCAACGTGGCCTGATGGTCGACATGCATTGCGACGAGACCGATGACCCGCTGTCGCGGCACATCGAGCAGCTGGCCTACGAGACCCAGCGGCTCGGACTTCAAGGACGGGTGGCGGGCTCGCATCTCACCTCGATGCATTCGATGGACAATTACTACGTCTCCAAGCTGCTGCCGCTGATGGCGGAAGCGCAGGTTGCGGCCATTCCGAACCCGCTGATCAACATCACGCTGCAGGGGCGTCACGACACCTATCCCAAGCGGCGCGGCATGACCCGGGTGCCGGAAATGCTAAGCCACGGCATCCGCGTCGGCTTCGGCCAGGATTGCGTGCTCGATCCCTGGTATTCGCTCGGCACCGCGGACATGCTGGACGTGGCCTTCATGGGGCTGCATGTGGCGCAGATGACCAGTCCCGCCGCCATGCGCCGCTGCTACGACATGGTCACGAGCGAGAGCGCCGCCATCATGGGGCTCGAGAGCTATGGTCTCGAGGTCGGCAAGCGGGCGGACCTGGTGGTTCTTGACGCCGGCGACCCGGTCGAGGCCATCAGGCTCAGAGCCACGCGGCTTCTGGTGATGGCGCGGGGCAAGGTGATCGCCCGCCGTGCGCGCTCGCCGATGCGGCTTGCCATTCCGGGACGGGAAGGGGAGATCGACCGGCGGTTTTCGGTTCCCGCACCGAAGTGAGACGGGCCGTGACATCCGGAAGCCAGCAGTATTAACAATTGCGAAAGCGCGCTGGTCTAAAGTGCGGGGGTATAGTTCTGCGTAAAAGGTGCTCCCCGTATGGCCGCTGCAAAGCGCCGATTGTTTCAAGCGTTCAAGATGTCCCGGAAGCTCGCTTTGCTCTCCGGCGGATTTCTGCTTGTGCTTGGGGCCTCGGGAACGGCGGCGCTGGTGTTCGCGCCCGCCATGTCCGGCTCCGAGAGCGAAGTCGGCGGGCACTGTAGGACACTCTATCAATCCGAGTTCCGGCGCGGCGAGGAAAAACGTCTGATCGCCGTGATCGCCACCGATGACCGGGAGCCGCATGCCCGGGTTCGGACCGGGGTCCGCATCGCCCGGCATCTGGCTCAGACGCTGCACCCGGATCTGGTCATCGTCCAGGTCGCCGATCATCGTGGGCCCACCACGCGCGCCGAGCTTCGGGGCGAGGCAATAGGCGCGGAAATCGTCCATGCGCCCAACCCGGGCAAGTCCCTGGCGACCTCGAAACCCTGGGAAGCGCGGTACATCGACACGCTGGCCACCAACTCCGGCTATTATTTCGGATCCCGCGTCGACATGCGCCTGGTCGACCTCGAAGCCGTCAATCACGAAATCGAACTGGTCGAGGGATGCGACGGTGACGTGGTTGCCGAAGACCCGCAGACGGTGTCAGCCGGCGGACATGGGGAACCGGCTGCAAGCGGGCATGCCGAGCCCGCCGCCGGCGGCCACGACAAGCCTGCCGCCGGGCACGCCGCGCCCAGCCACTGAGCCGGTTCAACCCTTATAGGAAATGCGCCTACTCAGCCTTGGCCTTGCGGGCCGGGAAGAGAATGACGTCGCGAATTGACGGCGCGTTGGTCAGCAGCATGATCAGCCGGTCGACGCCGATGCCGAGCCCGCCCGCCGGCGGCATGCCCTGGTCTATGGCGTCCAGGAACTCCTCGTCGAGCTGCTTTTCCATCTCGCCGCGCGCGTGGGCCTGCTCCAATTGCTCGACCATGCGCTTGCGCTGTTCTTCGGGATCGTTGAGTTCGGAGAACGCATTGCCCAGTTCCCAGGCGTTGCAATAGGTCTCGAAGCGCTCGACCAGCCGGGGCTCGCCGGGCACTTCCTTGGCGAAAGGCGAAATGTCCTTGGGGAAATGCGTCACATGCGCCGGCTGGATCAGCGTGGCCTCGACCTT
>TARA_R110002020_G_scaffold474099_2_pt1 | contig 21920 bp, 27 predicted proteins | sample TARA_R110002020 | Tara Oceans TARA_R110002020 (sample SAMEA4396489) | marine metagenome | biome: Westerlies Biome; feature: [MES] marine water layer (ENVO:01000295) within the mesopelagic zone...; material: water (ENVO:00002006), including particulate matter (ENVO:01000060) such...
GAAACTCGACACTGGCGTCACGGTCATAGTCGTCTGGATCAACCTCGGTCAGATCGACCGCAATATCGCCGTTTTGCAGATCACGCAGCCCGTCGATCCGCCACAGCTTGTTTGCGTATCCGTGGCGCGCAGATGTCCATTCGACGAAATCCCCCGGCTCCAGATGCCAAAAACGCGCTGGAAGCGTGGCCGAATGACGACGCGCACGCCGCGCCTCGGCCAGCGCAGACGCCATAAGGCGCTGGACCTGCTCGGGGAACGGCACCGCGTCCAGTTGAACTCCGGTCGGCAGGCGGCGGTTGCCGTCCTCCGCTTCAAGGTCCGGGCGGTAGAGGGGCGGCGCGTCCTGCGCCTGCCAACCCTCAGCGGGCGCCGGATAGGTCGCCGTAACCGCATTGACCGTCTCAGCCAGTGGGAAAAACGGCGCAAAACTCTGCCCTTGGGTTGATCGGAAATCAGCATCTGTGAGAGACGCCACCGCTGGCGCAGGGTCGCCCACCTGAATGCGGTATCGCGTACCCACCTCGGAAATCCTGCCATTGCAGGCCGAGATGATATCTTCCAGCACATCGGCAACCGGCCGATCCACAAACACCTCCAAGCTGGAGCGATAGCGGCGCGGGATGGAGGTGCTACCGAACGCCGCAATGCGCTCTGCATTGGACATTTCGGACGCGCCGGGAACCGGCTCTTTGCACTTCAGTATCTCTGCCGTGACCTCGGTCGCATCAAGGCGCGCGCCGGATTGCGGCCCGTAAAACCACTCGCCACCAAAGCTGATGCCGCTGAGCAGCGCATCCGCCTGAACAATCGTATTTTGCGAATGCCCCGTCTCGCCCGTCGAACGATCCAACATGCGGATACCGCGACAGACAAACAGAACCTGCGGCAAGCCTTGGAACAAGGTTCGATTGATCTTGAACGTGGTTACCGCGTAGGCGACCCCAACGCCAACATCGGCGGCGCTCCAAGGGCGTTCTGCCGTTGCAACCTTATCAACAACGAAGCTATCTGCGGCAGTCTGATTGCCATCATAGAATTTAACCCAGCCATAAGGCTCCTGATAGCTTGTCTCAGTGACCTTGTAGACCGGTCCGGGGTCACGACCATCTGTCGTTGTTCCGATCTGCTCCCGCTCGGTTTTCGTCCGCTCTTCGGACAGCCCGATGATCGGCCAGCCATAATCCTCGTGCGGATTATCGCGGTCCAGCTGATACAGCTTCCCATCGACCCACACCTCGATAAGCCCGTCAATGGGCAGATCAGACAATGCCGTGATACGGGTATAGAGTTCGTTTTCCGACCCGCCCCACTGGTTATGATAGACCAGAGATCCGGCTGTTGCACGAACGCCCATCAGGAAAGACCGCCCGATGTCGGCACCCTGCTGAATTTCGCCCACGATGCCCGGCTCGCGCGGCCCCTCAGGCTTGCCTGCCAGCGCTCGGGACAAGGCATTGAGCGCAAGACCCGCCGCAAAGCGCACGCCAATCTGGGCTACGATGCTCAGCCCACCGAACCACGCGCCTACGGCAGCGACAGCCCCAGCTATAGCCGTGAAAATTGCCATCAGTTCAATTCTTTCATCATGCGGGTGTCAGCGTGGCGGTATCCGCGCCGTTCGAAGTACCGTCGCGCGCTCTTGCCGGTGTAGGTTACCCCGATGCGGGCAGCGCCGGACCGCGCGGCCCACGCCTCGAATTCAGCCATCAGCCGCGTTGCGGCAGCAGTCCCGCGCCACCGGGGATCAACCCACCACAGCGCCACCTCCGCGCTCGGGTCAGGCCACCAGAGCGAGGCCCCGAGGTGACCCAGCAGCACGCCCCTGCAAGCGCCGCCGTCACAGGCCAGCAAAGCACAGCCCGTCGGCTGCGTGATCAATCCCCGTACGCTCGCAGCAACCGTGCCGGGGTGCATCTCCAGATCCGGCCGCACCTCGCACCGGTACTGTCCGACCATCTCGATGATGGCGGGGATATCCTCTACACCTGCGCAGCGGATCATTCCTCCGCCTGCCCCCAGGTGATCGTCCATTGCCCAACGGTTGCCGCATGGCGAAAAAAGCCATCGGTGGCAGACCGCCGCCGCTGATCCGCGTCCGACCGCTTGGCCGAGCTGCTCCGCGTCAGATCCTGCGTATGGCTGGCGCAGATCAACTCGATACTGCCCTCGCCGCCCTCTGCGGGAGTGGTGAGGGGCGCTTCGTCCACAAAGCCGGAGAACCGCGGTACAGCAGGCGCAACCAGTCGCATGGATACCGGATCGAGAAAGCCGCGATGCAACTCCACCGCCGCTCGCCGCAGGTCATAGGCCTGCATCAGCGCGACAATCTCGGGGTCAAGATGGTTGAGGGATATGCTCACAGTCTGCACCGTAAGGCCCGACACCAGAACAACCGGCGACACCTCCACCAGCGCACCCATACCGCGATAGACGCGGTTGACAGAACCGCCTGTAGCGGGATCCAGGACAGGGGCTGTCACGCTTCCCAGATCCGACCAAACCCCGTATTCAAAGGGCGCGCCCGTCTCCCTGATACGCGCGGTCAGCCATAGAAAATCACGCGGCACCAACGTGCCAGCCTCTAGCGCCGCTTGAACGGCTGGATCTAGCGTCCTCATCTAACCACCTGCATGGCCTTAAACGTGATCTGCCTGTGCGTCAGGCCGACAAACGGATCATCCAGCGTTCCAGGCTGAAGGATGAATTCAGCGACAGGCTGCACCAGCGTGACAGCATCCCCTGCATCCACCGCAGGCCGCACGAATGGCACCACCTCCAACTCAGGCGACAGCCCGCCGATGCTGGCCTCACCACCACGCGCCAGCTGCAGAAACTCGATGCCGCCCGCAGCCGTTGCGATCGAGACGTAATCCCCCGCCGTCATCACAAAGCGCGACGGCAGACCGGTCAGCCGGATCGCGCTCGCATCACTCCGCACCGAGTGGACTGTGACAGTCGATCCGGACAGGTCACCGGCAGCGGCTGGCCGCGCGCGCGTCGGGGGATACAATAGAAAACTGCGCACCGCGCCACGCAGGCTCCGGAAATCCGCCATTACTGCGTCCGCAACCGCCAGCCGCAAAGGCACCGAGGTGAAGGATGCCTGCCACAGCGCGGGCCCCATATCCTTTGCCTGCGTGGGGCCACCCGCATCTCGCGCCAGTTCCTGACGGTACATCAGGGAGAAGGACGGCTCTTTCCAGCGCGCAAGGCCGGTCATGTCTCTGGGGAAGGTTAGCGCCATCAGCGAACCGTCCCAGCGCTGACCGTGCGACGGTTGACACCGTTGCGCATGATCTTGATCACATTTGCCTCGAGGTTTGCAGCCTGCGCCTCAAGCTGGGCGTGCAGCCGCGCGACCGCTGCCTGATCAGCGCCCCGCGCATCAATGACCGGCGCATAGGTGATCTGCACAACGCTGCCACCGCCGCCACCCATGCCGTCAGCACGCACCCCCAAGCTGCCGTCCGACCCACGACTCAGCGGAATAATCGCCTCTGGCCCCGCCTCGCCCATCAGCCCGGTCCGATTGCCCGTCATTCCGAAGGTCGTGGGGCTGCTGACCACCCCACCTTTGGCGAAAGGCACCACATTGCCGCTATTGATCACGCCCCCTTTGGCGAACGGCCAGATCGTATCGAACAACTGTGAGACACCGCCGCTGATGAGATTGTTGCCAAAGCTTCCCAACATGCCTGACAGCGCGCCCTTGAAGTCACTGGCACCCGTTAGAACGCTGGTGAAAATGCCTTTGACACCATCGCGAAAGGTGCCCATCACGTTGGTCGATTTAGAGGTCTCTGCCACAAGCTGGCTCGTCATATCTACCGCAGCACCCACTGCCACATTGGCATTGGCCGTGATCCCGATCGCGAGGCCGTCAACCACGTCTTTGCCGATACCCATGAAGACTTTGGATGGCGATTTTGATCTGAAGACCCACCTTCCAGCTGCAACAACAGCGCCCCCCAAGCTGGATATAGCGCTGATTGCTTCTGCTGGGTTCTCCTTGATCCCCTGCGCCAGACCGCTTACCACATCGCGACCAAGAGCCTTCATACGATCCGGCCACTGGGCTATCTCAGCAGCAACGCCACCCCAGATCGCCTGAAACCCAGCAACAACTTCGCCGGTCAAGCCAGAGAACCACGCGCCGATGCCGCCCCAGTGCTGATAGATCAGGCCCTGCGGCGTATAGTTCAACAGCAGGTTTTTCACGCCATCCCAGGCAAAGCTAACGCCGGATTTCACCGCATCCCATGTGTTAGCGAACCACTCGGTGATGCCACCCCAATGAGTATAGATCAGGCCCGGCGCGGTATAATTCATCAGCAGGGTTTTGATGCCCTCCCACGCTGCGCTCGCGCCCGTCTTGACACCATCCCACATCGCAGAGAACCACTCGGATATGCCGTCCCAGTGCGTGTAGATCAAGCCAGGGGCAGTGTAGTTCATCAGCAGGCTCTTGATCCCCTCCCATGCCGCACCCGCGCCATTCTTCACCGTTTGCCACTTGGCCGCAAACCACGCGGATATCCCGTCCCAGTTGCGGTAAATCAGATAGGCGCCACCGGCGATGGCAGCCACCGCTGCAAAAATGGGATTTGCCAACAGAAGCGCGCCCATGGTGGCAAAGGCACCGCCCACCGCCGTTACACCCATAACCATCAGGCCGAGACCGGCAACCAGAGGCCCCACAGCAGCTGCAAGGCCACCCACGACAACCACATTGCGCTTCACCTCCGGCGACAGTTCGGAAAACCAAGCCACTGCGGATTTAACCTGCACCGCCAGCGGCTTCAGGAACGGCACGATCTCCGCCCCCAACTGCTCTTTGACATCCCCGATTAGGTTCCCCAGCTGCACCCACTGCCCCATAGGGGCACCAGCAGCAGCAGCAGCCTGACCTTTGAACTGCGTCTCCAATTCCTTCAGGATCACGCCCTGCGCAGCAGCCACATCCCCCGTCTCCACCAGCGATTTGATCATGCCCTTCTGTTCATCGGTAAATTGGACACCTGCCTTGCCGAGCGCGGAAACACCCTTAATCGGATCATTAAGCGCCTTACCGACCTGAATAGAAGCAGACTTCAGGTCTGTTTTAAGTAGCGTTGCATAGTCCAGAACATTCGCTTGGGCGCGATCGAACACATCTCCTTGGATCTTAGTGAATGTCAGCAGCGGTGCAGTCACATTGCGCAGAATGTCTTCATCCCCGTAGGTCGTGACCTCCTGAAGCCCGGACGCCAGCCCCTTCAAGTCGCTGAGCGTCTTGCCCGCTGCCGATCCAGTCGAGGCGATGGCCGTGGCGACTGTCTTTTCCGCCTGAACTTGCGTGTCATAGAGGCTCACCATCTGCTTGCCCATCCCGACCAAGGGAGCGGTGACACCCAAGGACATCCCCGCCCCGATGTTCCGCATGGATTTACCAACGCGGTTGGCCCGGTCCTGCACGCCCGCCAACATACCCTTGACGCCACCGAGGTTTTTTTTGACCCCGGCAAACGCGCCGCCCGTGTTGTTCTTTGCGGTGATCGCAAATTTCAGCAGATCAAGCATTTCGGCGAGCCCTTTCTTCGGAAATGTTCAGGAATGCCAGCATCGCCTCGATCTCGAAGATCGACAGCGACAGCAGCTCGTGTGGAAGTTTGCCAAAGGCATGCGCAACCCGGATCACGTTGAACGCTTCCGGGTCGCGCTTCAGGCGTTTTTTACCGGCTCGCTGGTGGCTTCTCCGCCCTCTGCTTCGGTCATGATGCGCTGCAAAAGCGTCAGACCCATCGCAAAGAGAACTTCGCGCGTCTCGGCTCCGTCCTCAAATTTGCGGGCGCCCTTTTCGTCAAGCGCCTTCAGGATCAGCGTCTCGACGCTCAACACCATGTCATCGTCACTGCCCGCCATCTTGCGGATGCGCGACCGCTCGCCGAGTGTCAGAGGCATGAAGTACCAAACATCGCCGTATTCTGGAACAGGAACCGCTTTCAACTCGCGCGCAGCGTGGGCCGCGCGCATTTTCTCGAGGATATCGCTCATGCCACCACCGCCACGTCCAGCGCGCCTTTGCCTTCCAGCGTGTACTCACGAGTGACCGTGCTGTCATAGCTGGCGGAACCGCTGTTGCCGGTCACAGTTGCACTGCCCGAAACATACGATTTGCCGACCGCATCCCCTTCGGTGTAGCCCGCGAAGGTGATCACATCGCCCGCACGCAGGGTCTGGTTTGCGGCGGCATCGTTATCTGCCTTCATGGTGATCGTGCCGGACCAGGTATTGTGCGTGCTGTCATGATCCGCCCAGCTATCCCCCGCTGACGTTGTGGATGTTGTGCCAGCAGTTTCTTCAAAGTTGAAACCGTCACAGCCGTCGATGAAGTCGCCGTTCACCTCGACCTTCAGGTTCTTGCCACTATGTCGCGCCATTTTATTTCCTTCCTATGGAATGGTTAAAGTGCGGCCGCCTGCCCTTCGGGCGTAAACCGCGTTGCAGAAAAGGTTAGGGTCAGACGCCCGGTCAGCGTCTCCCCCTCACCGGAGATTTCGATGTCGGTAGAGGTGATCTCGAACAGCTCGAAACCTGACAGAGCCTCCAGAACCAGCGGCTCGATTACCGCGCTGATATCATCGAGATGATCATCAAGTTCATCGTCACCGGTCTGAACGTATTGGACGATCAGCGCAGTGTCGCGGTCCACACTGTTGCCCGTTGCGCCGCGTGTGCGCTCGGATGGCGTGGCAACACCGATAGCCGGCAGATTGGTCTGCCCGAGGGATTGTGCCCAGGAACGGTAAACCTTGACGCCCGCCAGATCTGGCGATGCCTCTAGCGCAGCGCGCACCTGCGCCCGCATGTCGCTGCGCGGGTGGCTCACTTCGGTGCCGCAGCAGCCGCAGGAGCAGACTTCACACGCTCAGCCTGCCCCATCCGTACCAGATCGCGGGCTTCCTGCTCATTCATCGCGTCAAACGACGCGCCCCGCTTGATCGCCTTGCGATCACCAGACGCCGGCAAAGACATCAGCGCCTTCATTTTCAGTTTGTCAGACATTCTCAGAGACCTCTCTCAATTTGAAAATCACCGATCGCTCCACATCCGGAGAGCCGCCTTCGTGCCGGTTCAGCACACGGTAGAGCGCCTCGCCTTCAGGCCTGATCAGATCATCGGTTTTGATGGTGCTGGCGACGGGTTCAGGCACGCGCAACGTCGGCTCATGGATCAGAACGGCAGAACCGTCAGCCTCCAGAACCTCGATGGGCTTGAGCCGGAAACGTGCCGTGATGGTGACCGGCACACTACCCTGCGGCTCACGCGGCGTATGCAGAACAGCATCCCCAAACACATCCGCCAGCATCGACCCGAACCCGTCAAACAGCGATGGCATCAGCGGACAGCGCCATCCAGCAGGACGCTGCCCACCGTCGACGGGTTAGCCGCCGCGACAACAGCTGCACCGATCAAGGTGTTGCCGCTGGCCACAGTGGTGCACCATCCGTTACCACTGTCCCAATAGACCTTGGCACCAGCAGTCCAGGCCTGCGCTTCAAGCTTTGGAAGCTCAAACACACCCGTGCGCACAATGACGACTTCATCGCCGATGTCCGCATCACCTTGAGCAATGCCAAAGATCGCGCCGATCAGGACACCGGCACCGCCCGCCACAGCAGCAGCGGCAATCACCGTCAGGTTTGCACCTACATTTACATAGTTTTTCATCGTCTCACTCCGTTCAGGGCACAGCGGCCCGCCATAATACAAACGGGGCACCCGATCAGGCGCCCCGCGTTATCCGCTCCGATCCGTCAGTCTGGATCAGGGGTTTTTGTACGCCCCGCGCTGCTCAGTGGCCGCAGCCCCGAAGATGTGGCGGGCCTGCATTTCCATCTTGTCGGGGTTCATCCCCTCCAGCGTGGTGACCGTGGGCGCCTCGAATCCCTCCAGCAGCGCAACCGAGATCGGGGGCATGTCCTCGCTGACCAGATACCAGGCGGCATCCGACCCGCCCGCAAAGGCCCCGAGGTTAGGCACCGCAACCGGCACCAGCGAACGCCAAGGGTTCACGTCCTCGGACTTGGTGGGCGTGGTATCCGCGACAAACTGCGCCGCGACCGTTTCCAATGCAGGAGGCACAATCAGGTGCGTGGGGCTGACAGACAGGAAATCCTCGGCAGCTGCTTTCGAGCCGAAGGAAGTTTGCTCCCACATGGCCTTGCGGCCCGCGCCAACGGTCGCAACGCTGATCGCGCCGCTGCTGCCTGCAAGGTTTTTATGCGCCGTGCTGAACAGCGCGTTGCCGGTCGATGCCAGCACCGGGTTGGCTTTGAACAGCGCCCAGACAATCTTTGCTTCCATGACGCGCGCCGCTTCAGCAAATTTGCGCGGGAGACGATTCAGCGCACCCATGTCATCATTGACGACCGCCTCGAAGGTGATCCCGATCCGGCGACCATACCGCTCAACCTTCAGGCCATCGGCATTGTCATCAAGGATGGCCTCTTCGTATTCGCCATTTTCCTTCACCTTCTTCATCTGGAAGTCACCGCCAAACCGCACGTTGTGCAGCTCGCGGAAGTCCGACGCCCGCATCGGCTCGCCAGTAACGACACGCCAGTTCGGCGCACGGCGCTCATATTCGCGCACCAGCGTGCGATTCATCACTTCGCGCGTAATATATGCAAAATCGCTGACACCATGCGCGCCACCCATCATCGTGGTTGCGCGCATACCCTCGCGGATGCTTTCGGCAGCGCTGTGGCCGTGCATGCCGTGACCGCTCAGGCTCATCGCAAGGCTGCGAACACCCATGTGGCGGTACTGCGCACCGGAACCGGAATAATCGCCCATCAGCGCCGAGATCATGGCTTCCATCTGCGGATCAGTGTTTCCACCGCCGGAGCGGGCGCGCGCGGGCGTACCATTCGCAACCGGTGCAATCGGACGCTGCGCAGACATCGCCGTGAGAAAACGGTTGCCCGCATGCTCGACTGCCGTGCCATCGTCAATCACCGCCTGAACCTGTGCAGCCGTCAGGCTGCCATCGCGCATGTAGGGCGCTGCAAGGTCGCGGATACCGCGATCGCGCGCACGCTCTTCCTGCACAGCGGCTTCCCGTACAGCGCGCATCTGCATATCGGTTGTTGCTGCCGGGGCCGCTGTCAGTGCCGCAGAAGCGGCAGCAATCGCTCCTGTGCCGGGGACAGCAATCACCGCTGCGCCAGTGGCGGGCGCGGTCGTCAGGTCTTCGTTTTCCATGGTTCCTGGTTCCTCTGTAGTGGCCATCATGACCGTTGATTGACCGCCCGTCGCGGCCTGTGTCACAGCCGGGATATCCGGCAGCGAATTGGATTTGTGCGCGCACATGCGCAGCACTGCGCGGGATGCCTCATGTGCAGCCATCGCAGCGACCAGCGCGGGATCGACCGCATCGGCATTTGACGCAGCGACTTGCGGCTTCGAGATGTCCTGAATTTCGTCCGCGAAACCTGTATCGATCGCGAGCTGCGGCCCCATCCAATGGTCGGCCCGCATCAACTCGCGCACAGCCTCAGGCGTCTGGCCGGAGCGTGCCGCATAGACCTGCGCATAAGTGGCCGTCAGCGTATCGAGATACTCCGCGCCGCCGCGCATCTCATCAGCCACACCGAACACAGCCGCGCGCGGCTCGTGGATCATCAAGTGCGACCCTGCGGTCATGACGATCACATCTGCTGACATGATCAGCAGCGAGGCGGCGGAGGCGGCAACACCTGCAACGATAACAGTCACCTTGCCTGCGTGCGCATCCAGCGCAGCGCGGATGGCCTCGCCCTCGAAGGGGTCACCGCCACTCGAATTGACGCGGACGGTCACATCGCCGGGGAACTGTGCAAGTGCCTCACGCACCATACGGGCGGAAAAACATGAATCATCCGTCCACATGCACCACTCGTGTGGCAGCACGTCGCCTTCCAGGACAATCTCTCCATTGAAAATCAGACTTGTACCATTCATGCGGCAACATCCTTTTCTGTCTGTTGTGTCGGGGTGCCGTCGCGCGCTGCATCCTCGGCGCGTTCGGCTGCGATCGTATCGGGGTCAAAGCCCATTTCGCGCTGCTTGCGCTGGCGGCTGGTCAATCCGGCATCGATCTCGGCGACGGCGGCGTTGATTTCCTTGGAAGGGTCGATCATCGGGCGGCGCGGGGCTGTCCATTCAAGCTCGGACGGCCGGTCCGGCATGTCCTCACCAGCGGACTGCAAACGCCAGGCGTCCAAAAACCAGCGGCTGACCCCATTGCAGAATTGCGCGATGATGATCTGCTGCTGCCACATCTGGATAAATCGGTCCATTTCCATCCGGCCCATCCGGCCCGAACTGAAATTCACGCCGCGCAGATCACCCGAAAAGCTCTCGTAAGTGATCCCCAGCCCCATCGCGATAGTGGCCAAGCCTTGCCGCATGAAGTCGGAATAACCGTCCACGGGCGGCGGTGTGGCGGCGACTATATCCTGCCCCTCTTCCAGACCGATCACTGCACCGGGCGAAACCTCTTGAATGGCCTTCCCGTCATAGGGCTTGGAGCCGTCCGCGGCCTTTACAAAGAACGCCAACAGCGAAGCGATGCGCTGTTTGAGGATCTGGGCTTCCTGATAGTCGCTCAGCTCTCCCAGGGTCATCATGACCGGCGCGAGCCACGGAACGCCGCGCAACTGGCCAGGTCGGCTCACACGGCGGATGTGCAGGATTTCACCCGCTGGCACGCGCTCAGACACCAGACTGCCCCTGCTCCACCAGCGATTGTCACCGGGGTGGCGGGTATAAAGGTGATAGGCCTCGATGGCGCCGGTGGGCCCATACTCAACCCCCTCGACAACTTCATTCTGCCCGTAGCTGGTGATGGTCTCATTAAGATGGTCCGCTTCCATCAACTGGATCTGCAACAGCACCGGCAGCGTCGGATTGTACCTGCGGGCACGAAGGCGACGGCGCACCAGAACTTCGCCATCGCTGAACACCGTGTCCATCACCTGCGCCTGCAAACCCGCCATGCCGTGAACCCCGTAAACATCAATCGCGGGCGTCATCAGATGCGCCTTGACCAGTTTAAGGGATGCTTTTGTGCGGGCCTTGGCATTCTCACCAGGCTCGATGTCATCGTCCTCGACTGTCTCAAACTTCACCGAAGGCGTGATGCCAGTGCCCACAACATTGCCCGTCACCACCGCCTGCCCCCGCGCCGCGTATGGCCGGTTGCGGATCATATCGCGGCTCAGCTGGCGCAGCCGTGGCCGGGACATATTGACGGAAGCATCCGCCGAAGTGGCAGGCGATTGCCAACCGTATGTGCGGCGCCCCTTGGACGCCGCGTCATAGTTCATCACGGCATTGGCAGCCGCACGGGCCTTGATCCGGCGATACCCCGCTTCGGGGTTAATGGCGAGAACAGCGCGGTCAATGAAGCTCATGCTCACAGCCCCCGCGTGGTGCGCGGATAGCTTACCGACATGCCGCCAGATTTCGCACCGCTCACCTCTGATACCATGATGTTCAGCTGACGGCGCATCTCGGCCATGGAAGCAAATTGCACCTCCTCATCGCCTACCTTGGCACGGGTCAAACCCTTTGCGAGGTTCGCCTTCATCCGGTCAACATCCGTTTGCGTGTAGGCCATCTCTATCCCCTGTTCAGGTAGCCGATCCGCGTCACGCGGGCAGGCCTCTTGTTTTCTGTCTCGACGGGCGCGCCCGCTTCATCGTTGGGCACCCAGAACGGGTTCGCCGAACCGATCACCGCCCAGAACAGCGGCGCATCCGGATTGAGGCGGCGCAGCCCCTTGTGCTCGGCCAGCGCTTGCGCCTGCACCGAAAGGTCGAGGTTTTCGTTGCGCTTCTGACCGGGCTTTGGTTCCCAGCCTTTGTCGCCCCGTTGCTCGGCAATCAGCTCGGCGATGTTGTCATCGTCCATCCACTCGGGCAGCGGATAGGATGCGGCCTCATGCACCGGACGCGTCAGCGCTGCCGCGATCGTGTCTTTCAACAGATCCGTCGCCATGTTGAGCAGCTTTATCCCGCGTGACTTCTTCCCGCCCGAGGCCCGCTCCGGCGCCATGTGCCACACGCGGTCCCGCTGTCTGAAACCACCCTGACCGCGCGACACGAACCACAGATTGCCCTGGTCCGCTTCGCGGCGCGCGCGCCAGAACTTCTCGGCGTTATCGCTGACGCCCCGTGCACCCTGAAAGTCGACCGCTAACGCCATGGCCTTCAACCCATAGTTCTGACCCTCAACCGACCAGACCTGATCCGCCAATGGCACCAGAACGTCCCAGTCACCCGTATACTTGCCGGGATCGAGCGTGCGCTGTGATCCATCAGGTGGCTGCGTCAGGTCGAGCCGGTCAATCACGGTGCGCCGGCCATCCAGCCCCCACCCCGTGACCATCACCGGAAAATAGCTGCCCTGCACATCGACGCTCACTGTGATGAACCGGACCCATTCCGGCGCTGTGCCGCGCGGCGCCAGCGAGCGACCCGATTTCAGCGCCGACAGGGTCAGGTCGGCATCTTCGTCCATGGGCTTGGCCGCGAATGGCAGGCCACAATCCAGAAAATAGAATTGCCGCAGATCCAGATCGTCGGCATGATCCTCGAACTTCTCCAGGGCGTTGAGGTACTTCGCAACCATCTTGCCCCAGTTTGAAAATGTCGCAGCAGCCCCGTTCAGGGACCAGCTGGCGATATCCGTGCCCCTGATCGCGCTATCCCCCATCGGCACCAGCGTGCCGTCGCTCGCCTCGTGCAACCATCCGCCACGACCGGCCAGCGCCGCGCGGTTCATCTCGAACTTGTGGCGATGCGCCAGAAGACTGTGACAATGCGGGCATTCCATCTCTGTCCCATCCCCCGCGGCGGTCGGGTCGAGATCACCGTCAAAGTGCAATTTCGAAAAGGTTGGCTCGTAGATCTCGCCACAGTCGCGACATTCCCAATACCAACGCCCACGGGTGCCCTGATTGTAGATCGGCACGATCCCTGCGCTGACAGGCGGCAATTCATGCGGCGCGGCCTCTGACGGCTGCCATGTCAAGTCGGTCACCTCAAAGGCAGGCGTGCTTTCCAGCAGCACTCCGCCACGGCTCAGAAATGTCTTGATCCGTTGCAGCGCCATCCCCCAGGGCGTGCCCTCCGGGCTGTCCTTGCGGCCCAAGACCTGCTTGAAGTGGTCATAGTCCGACATCAGCACCCGCAACTGCTTGCGGCTCGACAGCTGCGACGCGATCGGGATGCCGATGGTCAGGCGCATCCCTTTGAAGCGTTTCCGGCTGAACGTACTGTCATCAGCCCCACGCCCTAGGCGCGCGGCCATGTCGGGGCTGTTCATGATCGTCGGGTTAAGGCTTTCCTCAACCCATGCGTTGGCATCAGGCCGCGTCATGTGCACGATGTGCACCGGACCCGGATCGTTCATCACATGCGCTGCCGCCACAGTGATCAGCATAAATGACTTGCCGGACTGCGCGGGCCCGACGAAAGCGCAGGTGCCATACAGCCGTGACTTCGTCGTGTCCGCAGGCTCGACCAGATAGGGCGTCACACTGCGATCGAACTGCTGCCACACCCCATTGCTCTCGACCCGCAGGTGTCGCTCGGCACATTCCGTGACAGACATCCGGCTTGGCGGGTCGAGCAGCGGCAGAGTGTCTGCCAACAGTTCATGCGGCGACACAAACGGCGGTAGCGGCACAAACTCCAGAAGCCCGTTTCGTGGCCGGTCAGGCAAGGTGATCATATCAGCCCGCCTGCCCCGAACGGGCCCGCTCCAATGATACCGGCTCCGCGTCCGATGTGCCGAAACCATCCCGCGCCAGCGCATTGCGCAGCTCGACCAGAAGATCCTCGCAGCGCCCCTGCATCTGGTCAGACTGGCGGGCCGAAAGGCCGAATTCCTGCTCGGCATAATCCGGCAGCGTCATCACGGTCTGCCGGATCGTGGTGAGCATTTCCTCCAGCAGCCTCAACACGCGGTCGCTGCGCACCAGGTCCCCCCGCGCTTCTGCTGCGCGCATGCGTTCCAGCTCGGCCAGCGATGCTTCGCGGATCTGTTTGGGAGACCACTCGGCGTGATCCTCGGCCACATCGCCGTCCATGTTCTGGAACAGCATCCGCATCTGCGCGGCGCTCTCATCCGCAGCTGCGCGCTGGCGCTCCTCGCCAGACTTGCGGTGCATCCGCCACGCATAGCAGTGCGAAAGCTGGAACTCATAGGCCAGACCGTTCCCGCCCTTGGTCAGGACAGGCAAACCCTCACCGATCCATGTGGTGATGGTAGGTTCCGAGACATTCAACGCGCGGGCAATCTGGCCCCGGTTCATCACTTCGTCCGCAATTTCTTCAGGCAAAGGGAATGCCGTAACGTCCAGCACTGTTCCATCCGCCAAAGTGATCACGTCAACCTCCTGTAAAACAACAATAAGAACCTAAACCGGAAGCCCGCCGGACTCCGATCAGTCAAACAAAACACGGTGCGAATTACCCGTGTGCGTTTGGGGGGCCGGGAAGGACCCATGGCCTATTTTCGCGCTGTCGCCTGCGACTGCTTCAAACGGCGGACCAAGTGGGCTTCGTACACGCCCCGCGCCCTGCGAAGCGCCACCGGTTGGAACTCCAACCGCTTTTTGTACTGGGCGCGCGGCTCGAAGGAGACCAGCAATTTGATCTTGCCGCGCCCGCGTGCGCCCTTGCCCCGTTGGTACAGACCGGGCGCGAGTTGCGACCCGCCCCCACGCTTTCCCGCGACAAAGGTATCACCCTTTGCCTCAGCCCGCTTCATCGCGCCCTTGGGCAGGTTCCCGTATTTGTTCCGCCGCAGCCCCGCCCCGATCACCAGCGCCCGCCGCTTGGGCAGACGGATACCACCCGAGGCGTGCAGCTTCAGATACTGCGCCTGCACTGGCTTCATCCCGACCGTCGCCGTCAGCGTCGACTTGCTCGCGCGCTTCACGTAGACGCCGCGCTTGGTGAACGGTGTCGGGCGGTCGAACGTCTTTTCCAGATCGCGCTCTTCGGCATCCTTCACATCGGCAGCCGTGTCATTGAGCGCCAGCATCATCGCGAAGGGCAACTGGCGCTGCATCACATCTGACAGCGCGCGCTCCAGTTGCTTGAAGTCTACACTGAAATCCAGATCCATGCTGCCCCCGGAACGTAAAGCGCCCGCCGAGGATTATCCTTGGCGGGCGTGAATGTCGTGTTGGTAGCTTGTCTAGGGGGGGCAGAATTATTCGTCAAACACTTTTTTGCCACGGCGTGCGTGACGGCATAGCCGCCGATAGCATCCAGCGCGACAGATTATTATGAATTACAAAGGTTTGACGTAATTCCATAAGCGCTAGACGCCACTGCAAATAATTTCGACGGGCTCGCGCGATGTCAGCTGCTGTGTGCGTGTATCCCACGGGACAGACCAGCACCTCATAACGCTTCACCTTGCGGCCACTGCAATCTACACCGTGCCCGATCACCTGAGTTGCAGCACGTGGACCATGCTGGTTCTGCCGCCACCCAAGAGGAACGCACCGTGCCACTGCATCCACCATAGCATCAGGCACCCGCCGCGCCCTCGCAAGTTCAGCAATCTGCACCGCCATGCCGCGCCCGCCACACCCCTCAGGCAGTGCCGCCACAGCACCGGCCACGATGTCCGCATCCGCATCTGGCCAAGACCGCCCGCCGCCGTCGATCCGGCAGCCCAACTCGCCGCGCTGCATCATCCGGTAGGCGTTGCCGATGTATCCATATCCCGCCGCCAGCGTGCCTTCACTCTCGAAATCCACCTGCGCGCATTCATCCGCGAACGCCCATTCCAGCAGCCGCTGGATGCTGATTTCCTTACGCACACGCCCCATCGTATCCCGCATCGCTTTCCCCGCCACATTGTCACCACCCTGCACCACGGCCCGCACCGCCGCGTCGAACTGAGCCCGCGCGTTCACGCGGATGCCCCTTTGATCCAGCCCGCGACCTTTGCCGCCTTCTCGCGGTAAGCCTTAAGCCAAGCTATGTGATCGGGATCGCGCAGACTGCCCTCCGCTTCGCGCGGTTCGCAATACGCCAACCGCTGCGCGTTTTCGGAGACCTTGCCCATCACCGCACGCTTGTGCTTTTCAGCGAAAGGCGGATGCCAATAGGCGCACCAGAATTCGTATTCCGCCACAGCCCGACCGGTCACGGCCTGCGCGTCACGCCCAGCAGCTGAGGCGAACCACGCCAGCATCGCCGGATCATCATCGATGTCACGCGGCTGGAATGCATGGGCATATCCCAGATAGCTGACACGATCCGGCCAAAAGCATTTCTTGACCCCCTCGCCGTTGCGCAGCAGACAGCGCCGCAACACCACCAGTGCATCGTCGTGCATGTAGCCCAGATCATCCGCCATCCGGTCGAGCCGCTTGCGCTGGACCTCGACCGCCGTGCCATGCTTGAACCGCATCCCCTGTGCTGTCAGCGGCTCGATCAGCAATCTGCGCACCCGCGCCCGCTTGCTCTCCGATACCGTGGTTTCAATCTCAGTCGAACCGTCCATCATTTTCCCCTTTTCCAAAGCATCCATGGTTTCAGCCCGCCAATCCGGCTGCGTTGAGCTGTGATGCGGTCAGCAACCCGCTGCCAGCGATCTGCCTGCGCACATCCGGTGAAATCGCCTCGACGCCCGCGGGCCGTCCCGAGATGCTGACCTCGATCCTGTCGATCCAGAACAAGGCAATCGGAGACAAACCATCGTCATCCGTCTCGCGCGCAAGGTTCTTTAAAGGTTCCCTTACAGGGTTTATGTCCAGATTCTGGACACGGCTTTTGCCATTTTCTGGACACGGCTTTTGCGTTTTTCTGGACACGGCTCCATGTCCAGAATCTGGACACGGCTTTTGCGTTTCCGCCGCTTTCTGCTCAGGCTCAAAACCCTCGTCGAACGGGAACAAATACAACGTTGAAATCTTGCGTTGCTGCTTTTTGTTGGTCCGCTGGATGCGGCGGATCAGGCCTGCCTTTTCCAGCTTGTCCAGATGCACGTTCACGGACGCGCGCGACATCTCGCAGTCATGCGCCAGCGTCTCTTGCGAGGGAAAACACCCATGATCGGGGTGATGGCGGTCGCACAGATGCCACAAAACCAGCTTCGTCGCGGGCTTCAACCCACGCTGCGAAATCGCCCAATTCGTTGCTTTATGGCTCATATTCCCGCCCATGCCTTTAGGCGCGGCCAGATGCCGACGCCGAATTCGTCTGTCAGACGGCCCAAACGGGCCTATTTTTCGCCGCCGCCCTCTGCGGAGCGTGCTGGCGTGCGTGAAATCCTGCCGGTTAGGGCGGCGCGCGGGGGCTGGTCACTGGCAATCCTCCCACGGCCTGCCGCGTTGAGCAGTGCGGCACGGCTCGAACAGAACGGCGCGAACACGGTCCCAGACTGGAGCGGGGTTCGCCCAGAAGTAATTCCAATGCGCCACTATTCGCCCTCCCTTTCGGACTTGGGCCGGAGATCAAACCCGATCGGATGACGGCGCAGAAAGCGCACCGGCTGACCATCTGGACCCAGAACGCAGGTTGTACGGCCCTCTTGGACCAAAACATCTGTGGCGAAGGTGCTGCCAAGCTCCGACCACGGGTCAAAGATTTCACGGCTCATTTTACGCCCTCAGCTCTGTCGCGCAGTATCGCAGCAGCCACTCTCAGGATGCCCAGCCGCGCAGCAGACGCCGTTCCTGCCGGAACGCTCAGAGGTAACCGGTCCTCCTCCCGTCCTGAAATTTCGCCCTCTGCGATCAAATCCAGCAACCGCACCGCTTCCAACAAACCCTCCTTCACACCTAACCCTCCCCATCATCCGCCACGCGCTCGATCAGCGGCCATTGCGCCCGAAACTCGGCCTTGCGCGGATCCCAGCGCAGCAGCTGGCCGTACCAGGGCAGCCCGTCCATCCGGTCATAATGCTCGCGCAGGGCGGCGTAGGTGGCAAAGCCTTCGGCCTGCGCCATCAACTCCAACCGGCACCCCTGCGGATCACTTTCACCATCGCGCAGGAATGCGGTTTCCGTGATGGTGACGGGGATCGACAGGGTGCAGGGCGCGACCATCAGGCGGTGATACCGCTCCGACCGGCCATAGAGCGGCGGCAAGTTGCCACAGCAGATGTGCAGCAGATCGCCCACCGCCGCGTGACGTCGCTTGCCGTGCGACTTCAGGATCGAGGCCTTGACGCCAAATATCACGTCACGCGCCAGTCTTTCATCCACGTTGTAAGCGACCATCAGCGCACCGCCTCATCGCTCGGCAGCTCCGGATCATCGAGACGCGCCAAGACCTGCGAATGAATGATGTCAGCCAATTCAACGGCATCCTCTGGCGAGACGACCCCAACATCACGAAGGCGGCACAGAAAAAACGCGGTCAGCGTGCCAATCGCATTCGCGACCTGCCCAACATTCTCGACCTCGCGGAGCACATCGGCCATTTTCTGCGCGAGGCGCTTGGATACCTCGAAATCTACATCAGACATCGGCGCGCTCCTTCAGGATGCGCACCAGACGGGCCTGATGGTCTGTATCTCCGATGTGGGTGTTCAGTTGACGCCAGCGCGCCTGCGCGGCAGCAAAGCCAATGTGCAATTCAGTCGCCACAACCGCCAGATTGCTGCCGCGACAGATTTCCTCGACCAGCTCGAAATCCCGCTCCGCGTTCCAGCCCTCCGCATAGCCCACAGCGTCCAGATGCGCGATGATCGCCCGCTCGGCATAGGGCCGCTCGACACGGGCAGCGTTCGCCGGCACATCGGGCGTGTCAGGTGCTGCACGCGTGGGCAGCGAGGCAACCCCTGCACGCTTCGAAAACGGCACCGAAACCACGGGCTTTTCGGGCTTGGCTTGAACGGCGGGTGCAGGCTTTGCCGCCTCGAGCTTTGTCGCTGGCACCTTATGCGCCGCAGCCTTCTTTACCCGGTCCTTACCGGGCACCAGCTTGCGTTTTGCCGAGGCGGCTGTCCCGTCGATCTCGCCCCGCAGCTTGGCCAAAAACATGTTGCACGATCCCGCGTGCCGCCCCAGTTTGGCTGCGATCTGACCGTTCGACAGATCCGCTTTGATCCCGTTCAGCGCAGTGGCTATCTCATCATCCGACCACGAGCCGGTCACGTATTCCCTCGCCGCCTTTTTCGGCTTTGCAACCGCAGGCGCAGGTTCCTCTACCGCAGGATCAGCTTTCGCGCTCTCCGGTGCGGCGTGACCTATTGCGGGGTCTTTAGGGCCAACAGAGGCCAAGACCTCACCCATCTCCAAAGCGCGGCGCCTGAATTCGGCAAACGATGAAAAATCCAATTCCAAAGGCGCAGGCGACGCGCCTGTCGTACAGGCCGTATGCACTGCAGGGTTCCCCAGACCGCCGATCACGATGCTGATCTCGATCTGTTCCGTATCCAGCTGCAACACCTCGAAGGTGACGCCGATACTGTCCAGATCCGCGCCAAAAACCGCAATCCTGTCCAACACACTGGACTCAAGCTCCGCTTGCGCAAGCCGCGCAGCCGCAGCCGCGCGCATTTCCGTCAGATCACCCATCGAAAACCTCCAATTGTGCATCGACCGCCGCCTGCACCCGCGCACAAGCGGTCTCAAAATGCGCTTCGTCTTTTTCAATCCCGATCGCGCGCCGCCCCTCTTGCACCGCCGCCACCAGCGTGGTGCCCGAGCCCATGAAAGGATCGAGAACCACCTGACCGGGCTGTGAGGAATTGCGGATGTACATCGCCATCAGCTCGACGGGCTTTTGCGTCGGGTGAACGGCATCCTTGGGGCGCGGAATGGTCTGGCCCCGCTTGTCGCCACCATTGGCGATGTCGCGGGCCTTACCCTTCCACAGAAACAGCGTGAATTCCTGATGCTTCATGTAGAATCGCGACCGGCTGGGGCTGATCTTGTCCCAGCTCAGCAAGCCGTGATAATTAAACCCCGCGCCCAAGAACGCGGCATGCGCGGCAAACAGGTTCTTGTCTTCGCACATGATGTAGGCATCGCCATCTCGCGCCAGAGCACGGAACATCGGCCCGCCCATTTCGCTCCACGCCACGATGTCCATCAACAGGCCGGTATTGTCATAGACCTCATCGTCAAACTTGCCGCCCATGGCGCCGGAACCCGTCCCGCCCGAGGTCAGCCGGTACGGCGGGTCACTCACGATCAGGTCAGCAGCCCCGCGCAGATCCGGCAGGATATCCAGCGCATCGCCTTGGATCAGCGTGCAGGGCCCTATGGTCACCACGCGCCCCATCATGCCGCCACCTTCAGCAGATGCCAGCGCGCCTGGACGTACCGCACAGGCTTGCCCAATTCCGCCGCAGCATCGGCAATGGCCGCATAGCGCCCACATGTGGCGAACACCTGCGCGTCACGCTCACGCGTCCAGAACGGCGGGCCAGAGACCACAGGGACAGATGGTGCAGCAGCCCGCGCCTCTTCGGCCCTCTGCGCATCCTCTTTTGCAGCCAGCCATGCACAGCGCTTTTCGTCCAGATCCACCCCTGAATGAAATCCGTTCCGCGATGGAAGCTTGAAATGCCTTTTGACCTCGGTAACCGATTCCGACGAAACGCCCAAAGCCTTCGCCAGATCGGCGCGCTTCAGTGGTGAAAACCACAGCGGCAAGACCACATCGAGCTCCAGATCAGCAATCTTCATGCGCGGCGCGCGCTTGGGCCAGCCCCGCACGCGCACCAGTTCCCAGACACGCCCGCCGCTGGTATCGCAGGCGCGCGCAATCTCGGGCACGGGAACGCCCGCGTCCCACATCCGGCGGATGGACACTTCGTCCCGCTTTTTACCGCGCCCCTTGGGCGGCAACCCCGCCGCCTTTGCAGCAGAATGGACCTGCCATGGCGTGACACCCTCGCCGTAATGCGCCGCGATCTTGGGCGCGGACATTTCACTGGCCCAGAGGCGGCGGAATTCATCGTCTGCCGTCAACATCGCAGGGCTCATACCACCACCTCAAAAGAAGCAGAATCACCACCCGCGACTCGGGAATCATCGCCACGCCAAACGCAGCCCCGCAAACACGACACCAAACACAATAGAAATGTCACACCTTCAAACGACAACACTTGTTGCAGAATTCTCACATTCACAAACCGGTGCAGTTTGTCAGCAGACTGATTTTTGAAGAAAATAAGCAAGCGTAAGCACATTATATAGATGAAACCGAAAGGCGAACCACCACATATTGTGTCGGAAGCTACGTCACTACGCGCAACGCGGGGTTTAGGGTCTTGTCGGATCAGTGTGTGCGTGTGGTAGATTGAGTCACCGGATCGGGAAGTACACAAACCCGATCCGGTCAGAGCAACCGCTTCTCTGAGAAAAGCGGAAACTACGATCAGCAAGTGCTTGCAGGCTTTGCTGATCACATCGCCAAAAGGAGGGAAATTCCCATGGCAATTTCGAAACACCCCATCACGGGAGTGCAATTGAACGATATCACATACAAGCGCAAGCGTCTCAACCAAGACGAGGCCGTTACGGTCCACATCTTGGCCAAGGAGGGGCATACGTTCACAGATATTGTTCAGCGACTGGGCACCAACGCAAACCGGGTCGGAGAAGTCCGCCGCGGCGAGGTGCACCCCGAATCGGCAATGATCGCGCTTGATCTGCTGATGCGGTAAACGGACGGTGGCGGATAAAGGTCCAGAAGAGCCCGTCAGGGAGGCCGCCACCACCCCGCCGAAAAAAGCACCGCGTGCGCGAGCAGGCACACGCGGTGAAGTTTCAACAGGGAGGTTCCGTGCAGCACGCGGATCAGAACGTGCCGCACGGGTATTCCCGCAGCCATCGTCTCGGGAGGAGCTGAGACGGCGGGAATTCTTCAGGGTGGAACGCACGACTGCCGTGCACGCCCCACCCC
>TARA_R110002020_G_scaffold113236_11_pt1 | contig 21911 bp, 9 predicted proteins | sample TARA_R110002020 | Tara Oceans TARA_R110002020 (sample SAMEA4396489) | marine metagenome | biome: Westerlies Biome; feature: [MES] marine water layer (ENVO:01000295) within the mesopelagic zone...; material: water (ENVO:00002006), including particulate matter (ENVO:01000060) such...
GTTCCACTGCTTCCAGATTTACTCCCTTCATACTGTTTTGCAATTGCATCGAGTACACTCATAATTTTACTTTTTTTTTGATTAATTAATTATTATTTATGTTTTAAGTATAATGAAACTTTTGTGTATGTAAACAAAAAATGGGGTCAAAATCTTTTAATAATGACCCCATTCCACACTTTCATGTAATTTTTTTAATTATTTTTTAATGGGTTAAATGTGTTTTTAACCTCTTCTTCACTGTAATCAGCGTTTAGTTCTTCTGGTGTTAAAACATATTCTTTTGTCTCACCGTTAGATACTTCTTCTCCAGTGGATATTCTATATCCGTCATCTTTAGATTTCTCTTCCCAATAATCAGATAGTCTAGTGTTGAATGGATAACTGTCTAATGAACGTAATTCTAATTTTTCTTCTGGTGTTTTAATATCTTGTTCTATTTTAGTAATCTTTGAAGCTATTGAATCCATTTTGGTTAATTGTGCTTCAAGATTTGATAACTTGTCTGTTAATGATTGTAGGTAGGTTGTATTTTCTTGACCAACAGAAACCGCTTGTTGTGCCATTTCTTTAGCTTCATCAGAACCTTGTACTATTGCTGTAACATCAATCTCTTCAACTTCTTCATCTTCAGTAGATTCTAAATCATCTGACGCTGAAAATCCACTCGCGGTACCAAACTCATCTTCTTCAGCTGCTGGTTCTTCACCACCCTCTGGTGAACCCTCACCACCAAAATCAAAATCAGCATTCTCTTCACCACCTTCTTCAGTTGCTGGTTCTTCACCACCTTCTTCACCACCTTCTTCAGCTTCAAAGTCAAACTCTTCAGTTTCCTCTTCTTCACCTGGTTCAGCTTCTGTGATTACTTCTTCTGTATATTGCCAAGGTTGTCTACTTCTTTTTTCAGTAATAATAGACTCCTTTCCTTCAAGATTATAATTAAGAATTTTGTTAAATTTTTTAATCTCTTCGTTAATTGAATTTTGATTTTCTTTTTCCATTATCTTGTATATTCGCTTAATAATTGACGACCATCACTTGTGATGATTTTCTTATGTTCTCTTTGTACCAACTCATCGTTGTCTTTAATTAAACATTCTTCTCCCTCACAATTTTCTTTATCATTTAAAAAATTGTTTAACTTGTCTTGGAGTTCTTTATCTTTTTTATTTTTAGTATTGTCCATAACCGTACTTTTCTATAAATATGCCCTTATTCTATAATCTTCTTTTTTATGGGCAAAATTTCTAAATTATTGTTTCTTAACGTTATTATGGTGTTTTGGTACTTTTCCCAATCCACTTCATAATTACTATAATCCACATTGCCGCCTATAAGATTAAAATCTCTTTCTATTAATTTATTAAGTGAGTTTATTGTGAAAAAGGTGTCACCCTTTTTATGAATTTGTATTGTTTTGTTTAATTCTTTTCTTAGGTTTATTTTTTCACCCATACTTAAGAATATCCTATATGTTAAAACTAAATCATTATTTTCAGATTCAAATATAAAAACAGATTTTTCATGTATGCCAAATTTATTTTTTAGTTTATCTAAAAAGTCGTCTAAATGTTCTAATTTAATAAATGTCGCTACTAATATTGTTTTTTTCTGCATTCAAATAGGGGATATACTTAATATCAAGATTTTTTGGTAGGTTTGGTATTTCTTTGTTTTCTTTTAATTTTATCAAAGTTTTAATCTTGCTTATTATGTTCCATGACATAAATTTTAATAAATCAATATCTATATGGTATATGGTATTTCCACAATAAACGTATAATTTATCTGAATATAAATATCCGTCACATCCCCTAATGTGCTCCATTATATATTTTAAGTAATCTTCCTCTAATTTAAATTCTAGTGGGTTTAAGTTTTTGATTTCCACCTTTAAAGTTATGTTGTTCAAAGAATCCTCTAAAAATTCCTTTAAATGTTGTTTAAATAACTTTCTTTTCTCTCTTGGTGAGAAAGTCCAATAGGTATTTTCTTTAAGTTTATGTTCTAATATTGACGCCCCATTTTCTTTGGCTAAGTCCCAACCAACAATAATTTCCACCATTCCTTCGTCAAATGACATTATTGGTGTCATGTATGGTTTTAGCATATCAATGTCATCAGTTATAATTTTAATTAGTTTCATTATTGATAAATGTAGTTAAAATAAATAAAAATGTAAAATATAGTTTTTACGTAAATAAATCACCCACATTAAATGTTTCTAATTGTGAAGGATTTTTATCCGATTCAGTTTTAGCTAATTCAATCCTATCTCTACCATAATCACTTCCTGAACCACCAAAAGACCAATGAATATGGTCACCTGTGGCTGCAGCACTTTTATTACAGTATTCATCAATGTATCTAAGTTCATCATAAAGTTTACCACCTGAACCACTAGCGGTAAAACCTCTAACAATATTAATTACTTTTTGAACTTTTGTTTCAGGTTTAGAAACTTTACCCCAATTTGAATCTGTTGTACAACTACGACTAGCTCCGTCTATAATAATATCCATTCCTCTACCTTGTTTATGTCTACTATTATAATTTAATGTGTGGTGATGTTTGTCATTACCTCCTGTAACTATTATTATATAGGATTGGTATTTTTCTTTTATTTCTGTAAATATTGATGCTGTAATTTTAGATAATTTTTCATTTATGTCACCACCGTTTGACATTTCACCATCTTCAAAACCATTAGTAGTTTTTAATTTATAACAACCTGTTGATGTGTCTAAAGAGGGTACAATATATTTCGCACTACCGTTAACATAAATTTTTTCTTTATAGTTTAATGTTGCCATAACTTGTCTTAGATAACTCGCGTTAGGGTTTGACGAACAATTTGATGATTGGTTGTTTATTGGTGATTGTCCTGTTGTTACAACATCACCCCAAAGCTCAAACCATTTTTGTATTGCTATACTATGGTTTAGATTGGGTACCTCTACTGAATATCCATTACCGGCTTTTATTTTTGTTTGTACTTTTGGGTATCTAGTACTCCATTTTGGGTTTCCAATATTTTTCATCCCAGTAGAACCCCAAAGCATTGCCACATTACCCCCATATGTTCTGTCTTCAGTGTTTGTTGTTGTTGATAGTGATGGGTCTATTAAAGCACAAAATTTGTCATTAGTCTTACTATAATTATTGAATACTAGTGCCCCACCAGCTGAATACCCCATTAACATTTTAGTTTTTATTTTATTAAAATTACCACCAATACTAGTAAAATATCTTTTAAATGGGTTTCTTAAACCATTATTAGATATGTCAGTATTGCCATCTACGTTTGGTAGGTAATTCCCCATTATAATATAATTTTTATTTTTAACATTTGATGGTATTTGGTCCCACTGTTTTTTTCTTGCTATCACAGATTCAAGCCCACACCAAAAATATATTATATTAGTAACGGTACTATCACTTGGTATGTTTACGTAAAATTTATCTGAATCCGCTGTATTACTACTTGTTTTTGATGTACCAAATTTTGGTATTGTTTTACCATCTGAATCAATATATACCAAACCACTACCAGATGAGCTAAGATGGCTTTGTGTTCCTGTACTAGGGCTATTATATTTTTCGTAAGCTCCTTTATAAAATGTCCAACCATTTTCTGGTGTTTTATGGTAACTAGGGTCACTTAAAGATTTTTCAAAACTTTCCCATTTTTTTTCTAATTTTTTAATTAAACTTTTAAAACTACTAAGGCTATTTAAAGCATTTTTTAAGTCATTTTCTGTAACACCCTTTTTTTTGACAGCCCAATTCGCTATCCTGTCTTGATTGTCTTTTGACATTGGTGCATTAAGGTCTATTCCAGATAAATTTGCCCTTTTTGTACTATCCCACCAAGCCCAACCAAGATATTGGTATCTTCCGGCCGCGGTTGAGTATTTTGTGGTTCCGTTTACTTGGAACGAGTCTTTCCATGTTGGGTCTTGACAAACAGTGTATCCGGCGTCTTCTATATCTTTTTTTGATATAGTACCGTGTGGTTGTACACATCTATGTCTTATAATGGTAGTATCAGATTCCCACCCATTCATAACCTTCTTTCCACCAAATAATAAATCGTACCCATTTGCCGATTTACCGATAGTTCCCTCAAAATATGCTATCGTATCTAATATTGTTTTTTCTAAGTTTGTTAATGCCATAATAATTTAAATTTGTCCCGCGGATTGTAACGCGTTTTGAACGCTACCTGTGCTAGATATGTTTGTTCCTTGTATTCCTGTACCTATAGGTTGTGTATTATTATATTGTCCACTTAAGTTTGAACCGTCACTAGCATTTCCAGATAATTCTCTGTCTAGTGCGTCTTCTACACTTAAGTCAATGTCTCCAGAGACTGGTGTTATACCAGTGCCTGAACGAACTTTACCACCACTTGTTGGACAATCATTATCATAATCAAAGAAGATTTCAACATCATTAAAAGACGGTTCTATTTCTCTTAATGTGTTAAGTAGTATATCCCAAGGAAATGAATTACCCACGTCTCCCTTTCTTGTGGTAATCCAATGATGTGATGTTATTTTTGTTATTGTTGGGTGTTGTCTTTTAGCGATTATGCAAGCCTTTATTAATGCCACAAATTGTTCTTTAGGTTTAAATGTGTGGCCATTTGGTGCATCCCATGTGTCATAATTCCATTCCGGAACAGTTCTAATATATTGGCTAGTATTATCTTGTTCAACTCCACCAACATAACTAACCCCTATTGAGTGAAAATTTACCCCATTCTTACCTCTACTACGACCATTACCTTGTGAACCGTCTACACCATAACATTTACCTCTACCGTCAGACCCACAAGCACAACCAGCGTGACCAATTCTTCTTGTTAGGTCTCCTGTTTGGTTTAATCCCCCATTTTCATCAACTATTAGGTGATACCCAAGACCTTTACTTTTTAAAACCTTTAACGCGGTACCACTGTCACTAGGGTCATTAAATGTATTTCCAGCAGTCCAGTGTAGTACTATTGTGTCAACATCTTGTCTAAAATTGGCACCAGTGTTTTTATTTAAATAATCTGGCCCAAAATCATTAAATTCAATATCACCTATAGCCACTGGTGTTCCTGATGACGTACTAGAACCACCACCTGAACCACCACCTGAACCTGCACCACCGAATAATACGTTTTCTGCGTTAGGGTTTGGGTCAACGTCTCTCATTGATAGATTCATTGCCGTGGCAACGTCTTCTACTAATGGAACTGTCGCTATTGGTTGTCTAACGCCTTTAAATGTTGTTCCAATATAGTGTGGTTTAACATTGTGTTTAACCTCTGTAATTAGATAAGTACCATAAAACATGGGTATATTTGTTAATTGAAAATATTGTAGTGGTTGAATCATCATATTACCCATTGACTCAACAGAACATGTGTATGACCTTGTTAAATATAGGTTATGTAAATTGTTACCTTTATTTGTTTTATCTGCTGGATTACCACCATTAGCCAATCTATCAATAACCAATAATGATTCATTTGTTTCAGAAAATTCTGACTGGTCCAATTCTACAGATTTAAACATATTTTGGTTTTCAATTCCATATGCAACCCTAAATGCTGTAAACCCCTTTCCTTCAATTCTATTATCATCTTTATAGTTAAATTTATTAGACGATATTAAAGGTTCTTCAGAATCCATCATTTCATATGGTATCTCTGGGGTTGGTTGGTTTTCTTCTACTGGTAATGAAAAGCCGTCATCCGTATAATTCATTTCTTGTGCGTCTATCGGACAATTAATTCCTTTTGGTCTCATATCCAACATTCTAGATGTTCCACCAACATACATACATATAAAATTTGGCCCCCCAGCCTTTCTTATGGTATTTGTATCCGGCTTAAACATTGCTTTTAGTTTTTCATCAGACTTATCTGACGTAAAATTTGTGAATGTTGGTAATGGGAAAAAATCAAATTTGTTTTCACCTAATAAGTCCGATATTAAATTATATAGACTCATTTTTGGGTTTTCTCTTATTTTGTCTAGTTTGATAATGTCTAAAACCGCTTTATTACCTATTTCTTGCATAACACGATTTACATATGAGAAATGTCCAGCTAAAGGTACTTTATCACTACCACTTGATTTATTAATTACATTATTATCTGTTATATTAAAAAAATAACTTGGTGTTGCGTCTTTAACTTTTTTTGAACTGGAAATCCATTTATCACAAATAGACTTAAAAGACCTATATAAAGATAATTTTATGTCATCGTCATTTAGTATTGAGCCTGCATCATCTATATCATCATCTGACAATTCTTGTAGTCTTTCGGGTTGTTTATCGTTCCATTCTAATTGAAAAGCGTCTATATACTTTTTAACTAAATCTTTATTGGCGTAAAAAGCGTTTCTATTACCCCCTTCAGATTTATCACCATTATAAACATCTAAACCAAAAACTCTAGGTGTTGTTATAACGGCGTAATAATATTCTTCAATCAATTGTTTTTGGAACCCATTTATAACATCAGCGTTTTGTGACTTTCCGTCACTCTCACTACCCCCATTAGCTAAAGCTGTCCACCCTAGCCCAGTTGTGTCACCGTCTACATTGGGTGGGTCTGTTAGCGCTTCCCATGAAGCGTCACCAATAATACCAGCTAATGGTGCGGCCGTTATTTTACCCAAAAACGGTTTCATTCTGTAAGACCTACCTAGTAAATCTATTGAACCACTACTAAAATTAACTGGGTCTATTATTTCTAATTTTGATTTCCACTCTAAGTCACACCACCTTTCAAATTCTTCAACAAAACGTTCTTTTACGAATGTTGGTAATAAAGCTATTAATTCATTATATTTACCACCTTCAGCTGTAGTTAGTGTTGTTCCGTCAGTATAAAAGCAAGCCATTAAACCTATGTTGGGGTTTAAATCTACTGAACCACCCATAGTGATTCTAGTAAAGGATTCTGGGTTGGTAAAATCGTTTTGGGTAATGTTGTACGCAAATCTAGAAGTATAATTATTATTTACATTACCTAAATAACCAAAATTACCCACATAATCTCTAAATGGGTGGTCATATGGTATAAATGTGATTGTTTGTTCCACCCCGCTGTTAAGTTCAACATCACTAATACCAACATCTTGTCTTTGTCCTTTTGAGCCTAATATATTTACTGGTTCTGTATAAAAATGTTGCCATGGTGCTACCCATAAAAGTGGCCAGTAACTATTGGATGACGCTTCCTTAGCGGAACGCATTTGTAGTTCAAGTGGCCCCCCCTTCTGTTCGTCAAACTCATCACATTCAAATGTTGGTGGGGCGCCGTAATAGGTTATTAAAGAATTGTCACCAGCGAATAGTGGTTCATATTCGTCCGCGGGGGTGCCTACATTACCCACAAATGGAATATAAAAATCACAAGCATTTTTTGTCCAAACAAACCTTCTATACCAATTAGTCCAACAACCACTAAATCTTTTCTGTGTCCAATATGAATCACTATCCCAAAAATATTTTTGTGAGTTTGGTGATTTTTTAGATAGGTTTAAATCATTATTATATACCCCCCAATAATCAAACGCACAACCAAATAATACCGCGTCTGTGTACTCTCCGTCATTAGTTGAATCTACGATTTTAGGTGTTGTTACCCCCCCAATATTTTCATACTCATTCCCAGACACTCTTCCGGCGTTAACAGCCCTACCTAATCCAGATATCCTAGCTGTTGTTTGTGAAAAACAACTTATTTGAACTGTGTTTTCAGTATCTATTGGGCTGGACCATAGACCACTTTTTTCAGTATAAAATATTGTGTTTGCAAAAGATTCGTTAGCATTAGTCACACTTTGATTATCCCTTGTTGTGCTTCTGTTTCTTCTGCCTGTCCAATTCAATCCATTAGTTCCTTGTAATGTTCCCGAACTATCACAAGCAACACTTGGGTGTCCAGGTTGGGACAATGGGTCAAGCCCTATTGGTTCTTGTCCAAAAGCTGGATTTCTCCATAATATATTACCCTTTTCATCTTTATCGGCTCCCATCCACATTTTCCATCTCCATAAAACAGAGCCAATGCCGTATACCCAAAGTTTTGGTAATTTTATAACTCCTTGAGATACTATAAATGGTCTTAGTGCTTTTGGGTAGTGTTCTTCTTTAAATTGGTGTGTTCCCTCATCTTCTCTACTGAACGCGCCGGAATTTATGTCTTGTGGGTTGGATACTGATGTCCCACAGGTTATGAATGGTGTTGTTTTACATGCTGCCAAAAATAGGTATCCTAGGTTTCTTCTTTCTATTTGGTCTGTGGTGTATTCTTGGTTATTTTGTGTTCCTCCATATGTTGTTATTATTTTTTCTAGTTTTGGTGCCTTTAATTCGTGGTAATTTGTGTCACTTGGGGTATTTGTTAGTGGTCTGCCGTTTCCCCATGATTGTGATATAACTCTATTACTCACACTAGATAGTGTTGTGTTAAGGTTTCCACCTATTGATGCCGCTTTTCTAAATCTATTAACATTATCTAACCATATTGGTAGTTGTATTAAGTTGTCGACAACTTGTATCCCACCCCATTTTTCACCAATATCCTCATTTACACCATGAACAACATATTGTTGTCGGTATGTAAAATTCTCTACTGTTTCTGCTGACCTCCCATCGGTATATTGCCAACTATTTTCACCATTATTATCATAAATCTTAACCCCTTTAAATATCCCTCTACCGATATTTTCTGGTGCATGTGCATAAAGAAATAGAATTGAGTCAGTTCCGGACCCAATCATATCGTTAAAAGGTCCTTTATTAACTGAAGAAGTAGAGTCACCATTAAACATATATGTTTGTTGAGCGAAAGGCCAAACCATTGACGCTACACTTGTGCCATATCCCGCCATTAATGATGATGCTCTTAAGTTGTCATCATTTGATGGATACACCGCCAAACCAAATTTATCTATATTAAAGTCATCATAATCCCCACTACCGTCATACTTATGTAGACCAACACCTAATGTTGTAAATAATCTTAAACCATCAACTTTTTCTTTAGTTCCAACGAATTGTAATATTTTATATTCATCATCTGTTATATAGTTTACCATTTCTTTACTTGTTGCCGCAAAATCACCAGCAATCGTATTTATACCTTTAACTAAAAATTCATTTAATTCTTCTTTCCTTTCTTTGTGTATGCCAGTATATTCTATACTTACAGTATTTGAGTTGCCTATATTTTCATCTTCTATTAGTTTAAACAAATATTTTGGTTTCATTTTTCTAATATCACTATAGATTCTTAAGGCAGTATTTTCATCAGCATAAACACCCTGTCCTTGGTCTGACCCACGCCCCACAAAGTTTATAAATCCTCCTGCTGGTTGGTAAGCCCAATATTTTGTTCCAGTATTAAATCCCCTCACATTTGGTAGGTTTGTTTCTAACATGTTTTGTGGTGCCTCACTACTTGGGTATAGGTCTGTATAGTTAGCCTCAGTAGTAAACCAAGATTTATCCCCATCTGGTTCATCACCGTCTGTAATGGTCTTTAATTCTGTTTCTATGGTATCCATTAAAGGACCAGAACCAATAAAGATATTTAGATTATTTAATATATCTGTATCGGTAATACAACTTAACAAATTGTGTGCGTCTATTCTAGCTATAGTTTCTATTGGTGAGTATCCGTCATCTATTGTGCCTGGGTTTGGGTATAATGTTGGGAACCACATTCTATCTTTATCAAAAGATGTGGCGGAAAGATATGAACTCGAAAACCCCATACCAATATTAAATGGGTTATATCTAACTGGGTCAAAATATGAAAAATCTAAAGTAACAAACATTCTTTCGGCAATATATTTAAGTGCCTCCTGTTCTGTATCAAAAGCATCTGTAAGCCCCGACTCAACATTTCTATATTTACATTGTATATCATCATATAATTTACTTTCTAGTGGGTTTATTGGTGTGTAATTGTCAAAGCCAGGTAAACCAGTTTTATCTTCTACTAAAGCCTCATCAGCTTTATTTAATTTATTACATGCCTCTATAAAATCTTCAACAAACCTTACTTCAGGCCAATTAAAAAACTCTGGATTTTCACCTGGATAAACCTCTTTTGTTTGTGGTTTTGTATTACTAGCATATGTTGCGGTGTTTTGGTATTCCCTTCTATAATATGTTGGCCATGGGTATATGTGTTTAATTGTGTCTCCACTATTTTTTAATTCTAATAATCTTCTTTCACCGTCAGTATATTTTGAGTTTATGTCTTCTTTTATGTTAGAGCCATTATGTTGTTCTTCTGCCGCTATACATGTGTCTAACAATAACCCCATGAAATTTTCAGTATTACAGGCCAATATTGTAAACACATTTCTTATTGTTGGCCTAAACCCCAACCTTTTTAATATTCCAGCGTCAATACTTTCCTTAACAAAATTTCTTAAACGGTCTATTTCTATGTCTATGTTTTGTAGGTCTTCATCTAATAAAACGTTTATAAAACCTAAATCGATATAATATTGATTCCCTTGTGTATTTGTATTGTTAGTATAATTTAATCCCTCGCTTGTTTTATTTAAGACACCATTCTGAAAAGCTCTAACATCCAAAAAATCAAACATTTCATATCTACCATCGTTTGGTTCTTCTAAGTCTTTACACCCAGTTAAACCACCGTTTATGTTTTTTTGTGACGCCACTTTCACATATGTACCACCACAAGCAGTATCAGATACTGGGTCTTTTTTAGTTATGGGTATTAATGATGTTATTTGTGCAAAACTACTTTCTTCATTATCTGGTGGGTCATCATTTGAGCTGCTATCTTTAAATGGTCGTTTCCAAAATTGTTTAAGTAGTTGGTATAATGTGTCGTCTGGTGCACTATTAAAAACATACAGTTCTTTCACATTACGTTGTTCTGTTGTTCTTGTACCATCATCCTCTATTACAACATTTCTAGCATTTGTTAATAGAGGACTTTCAGGTGTTAAATAATTTTTATAATCATCATCAAGTAGTTTTTTGGCAAACCTAACAACTTCACTTCTAACCTTCACAACATTATTCCTAACTTTTATTAAATTAGATAATTCAAGATAACTATCATCGGTTTTGGCGGCAGCTAAAAAATCTTTTACAATTTCAATATCTGCAAGTAGGTCTGAAATTGTTTTACATCTTATTATTGCTGTTCCAGCTCTTTTTCTACAAAATGGTTGTATAGTGTCTGGTGTCCCATCTACATAGTCTATTTCCTCATTATTTACTAATAGATAATCTGTTTCGTCATATATACCATTATCTATATAATATTTTATTGTTTCATCATACTTTTGTTTTAGTTTTGGTTGAGCTTTCCATTGTCCGTCCATATAATTTGAACACCTTATATATCCCATCAACATATCGGCTAAAAACGCGTAAGACCACCCTATGAACTCTGCCTTAGCTTCAAAATTACCAGTTTCTGTGTTGAATTTTGTATTAAATTTTTGTAGATTTAAATAATATGTAACGGGTTTTCCATAATATCCTTTAAGTGTTAACTCAAACGTTGGGTATGGCATATGAAAAAATAACCCATATGGTGAACACGACCCTTGTTCAAAAAGTGTCGCTCCTCTAATATCAACAAAATCTACTACAACTCTTGGTATATAACTTCCTTTGATTTCTATATCCACGTTTGTTATACCAAAACCTTCTAGGTCTCCTCTGGTTCCTGTATCATCCAATTGTGAACCACCAATCTCTGTCCAAGCAGTTGTTAAAAATTCTCTTTTTTCATCTTTACTTGATGCTGTGTCGGATATAACCATGTCAACCGTACTAATTTCTATGGTTTCTAAAGGTTCAAAATTACCCTCTTCTGTTTCTGTTAAAAATGTTCTTCCCCTTGTTTTTGCTACTAAACTAGCATAAATATACAAATCCTCATGTTCAACAACTTGATGTGGCGGGTTTGGGTCTATAACGGTTATCCCACCGTTTCTGATTATTTTTGGTTCTATTGCCATTATTAAAGGCCATTAACATTTATATACTTTGTTATCTGTCTCTCATATTGTTGTAGAGACTCCTGCAATGGGTAAGGTACGTTTAGTATTGTCCCTATTGGTATATTGAATTCTAAACCACCATACTGTGGATTAGCCTGCAATATTAACCATCCCATATTTGGGTTATTATAATAGTCGTTACTAATAATGTCAAGTCTACTATTACCATCATATTTTACTTTAATGTCAGTACTTTTTCCTGGTATTCTTAAAAACGGTAATATCTTCATTTTACCATCGAATCTAAATTCTTCGTATCTATCGTAATATCTTCTTCCCATATCTTAATTTTATGACCCTAATTGTGTTAAATAGGTATCTAATTTTTCTAACCCCGATTTTGTTAATGACATTTTTATAGTTATTTTACTAGACACTGTACTTTCATATTCGTCAGTATTTTCATTATATTCACCTTCTGCCAACCAACTAATAGTATATTCTTTTCTCCAGGCCACACCGTCATTGGTAATACTACCGTTTCTAAAAAAGGCTAACTGTCCAAGTAGTATTGTGTCTGGTGATTCTGAAAGATTTCCATTTGTAACTAAACCATCATAATTACTTTTTGTTTCTACGTAGAATTTAGCAAAATCTTCCATCGAAAAAGTACTTGGTTTATTCGGTTGTGTATATGCTTGTTCTTCGTATAGTATTCTAATTATATTAACGGAATTCATTATATTAAAATCTTCATCACCAAACGGTATTGGACTAGCACAATTAACATAGCCGTCAAAACATATATAATCAATACTATCAACTAAATCTGTTGGTTTATCTTTTAATGATACAAAACTTACAGACCATTCGTCATCTACTGATTGGTCTGTAAATGCTACATACACGTAATTTGGTATTATACTCTGAATAGAATCGATGAAGTTTCCACCGTTACTTGCATAAACAAGGTCTCTAGCTGCGTTTGTCGTGTATTCTAGTGTACCAAACGATAGTTCGTTTTTGTATTGTTTTATTTCTGACCCGGCATGTACGTTATCAACCCATATTTTTCGGCCCTGTGAATCTGTTGTGTTTGGTGCCCCTAATTCTGTTCCATCTTCTGATGTAGTGTTATCGTCTAGCTCTGGTATACCACTTTTTATTTCTGGTATTTTTTTACTTCTAATAATTGTCCCATCTTTACATAACCATGACACAACTGTATTGTCACCAGCTTCGACATCACTTAGTTTTTCATCATATTCTGATTTTGGGTTACATGGACTGTTTTCCCAACTATCTTCATTGTCCTTACCACCTTCACCTTGGCTTGCGGCCTCTTCTGATTCATTATCTTCATCCGTATCAACATCTTCTGATTCTTTATTTAACCCTATGGCGTCATTAAACTCTCCTTGTCCAGCAAATGGTCCATAGAAATAAGTTTTCTTAAGTTCGTCAGCTATAGGTATACTTTCATCTATTTCTAATATTTTTCCGGCGTCAGTTCTAGTTGTTAATATTTTCTCCAATGGCATATACAATGCTGTGTTAGCAAAGAAGTTATAAGAAACAGCGTTTTGTAACGCTGATAATGGTCCTTGTAATGTCGAACCACCAATAAATTTAAAGTTTAAATCAACACTACATATCATTGGTTGTACACCAATACCTTCAGGATTAAGGTCCCATTGTAATGGGTCAAATGTAAAGTTAATGGTATCTATTATTATTTTGGTATTATAGAAATCTCCTATTCTTAATATACACACTGGTGGTCTACCAAATGCTGTATTTTGTGGTTGGTTGGGGTCAATGAATGATGGTCCCTGTCTACCACATTGCTGTAAGAATGTTATTCTTGAATTAAACCCTTCAGGTGTTATTGAATGGAAAGCCGGATGAAAGTTTCTAAGTTTATCTTTAAGACTATCATATAAGAAAGAGTCCTCTTCTTTTATTTGCATAAAATAATCACATTCATTTATAAAGTTTTTAGCTAATTCAAGTGCCTCTTGTTTTTCAGCTTCAGCTTTTGCTTTTGCGGCCACTTTTTTGGCTTCAAATTCTTTCTGTAAATCTTCATTTATCCCTTGTATTCTTTGTTCGTTTTCTTTCTGAAGGTCTTCTTGTGCTTGTTTAAGTAAGGCAGGGTTTGGTTTTAGTGTTATGTCTACTCTTCTTGATTGTAATTGACACAAATTCTCTGTATCAGCTGGGTGTGCTCTACTTGGTGTTGGGATAAACTGACCTGATGGGCTAGAACCTTGTGGTGTATCCTCAACAGTTGAATTGTTTCCAGTTCCAGTAGATTGTGTTTCACCAAAAAAATCAAGGCTCCATCTTTCATTTGGTCTTCCTTTCCCTACCGGTTCATCGTATTTTGTTTCTTTATATAATTTAATGCTTTGGCCTGACGGTTGGTCTTCATAGAACACACCATTACCGGCGTGACTCGCCTCACATAGTAACATTTGTTCAATCATCCAAGCTCTAACAGCTTGAGCTCTATCTTCTGATAAAGCATCGTTATATGTAGAAGCACCCAAAGCACTAGCATTCCCAGTGATATGAATTCTATATACTTTTCCTTCGGGTGTTGTGGATAAAAATTCGATTAACTGGCTTATTCCGGCACCAGCAACACCACTACCATTTTTGGTTACGGCAAACACCCCTGCTACGTCAACATTTAAGTTTAATTTAGGTGAAAGATTTTCTTTTGAGTATTTTACACTAGGTGGTGGTGGGTCTAAAGAATTACCTGTTCCCCAAAATCTTTGATTGTATCCTGGTCTACTTTTTTTAAAACCTAATAGATTTGCGTTAATTATTTCTCCTGGTGCTGTTATGGTACTAGCGGTTGTTGTACCACTATAACATATTGAACCACCACTTAATGTGTACCCAGCCGGACAAGTTAGTGTTGGGTTTGTTGACCCTGTTTTTGGTAGACATTGTTTACAGAATTCTTTGCCTGAGTACCCTTGACCCTCTTTTGTCCACCATAACGCAGTAAAGTCAGACAAAGCTACGTTTGGACCATACGATTGGTTTTGTTCATTACCACATTTTAGTATGGCAATTTCTTCACCTTGTATGTTTGTTGAACCTATTGGTATTTCAACTAAATCTTCTTGATTGTACCCTAATGGGATTAAGTCATCTTGTTGTGATAAAAATAATGGATATGCAAGGGGGTTTCTTGTGTCTTCTTCTTCACATGGTTCAGCTCCCCAACAAGCTCCATCTAGTGTGTAAGTGCCCGTTTTATATAATTTTGGGTTATCTATACTTGTATATTCATCTTTTTCATAATTATAATCTACACACCTACCTTGTATGTTATAAATAGATACATCGTGTGGGTCATTTGTCCCTAGTGTTGCTTCACCAAGTGGGTCAGGACACCCAGTGTTTGATGAAATAAAATTATAATGTGTATATGGGTGTCCGTCTGTCCAATAACTATGTTCCGCGTTTTTAAAATAAAAACTTAACCCATCTGATATTTCTTTAACATCAAAAGTTACTTCTTTAACCTCAAAAAATTCAGGTTCTGGTATTTTGTCTTCTTCTGCTGGTATAATTTCTTTAAAAGCCTCTCTTATGATATTTTTTGTTGTATCAGCGTCACAACCAGCAAAGAATGTTTCTAAATTTGTTGTTGAACTAACTGTCTCCTCTTCACCCAAATCATTAATAGTTGTTGTTTTGAAGGCCTTATCTTTTATTTTATTTATTACAGATGGGTGGTCAACTACGATTGAAAATGTTAATGTTCCGGTTCTTTCGGTGTTATTGTATGTGTATATTGGTTCTGCTCTACCGATAAAAGATGTTGTATCCCAATTAACAGACGTGTTGTCTGTAAAACTTATATTATATGGTGGAAACCACATTATTCTACCACCAAAAGGTCCTTTTTCACATTGTGGTAATTTTCTATAGTGTGGAGCGTCTTTCCAAGCTAAATTTTCAATTGAGAACATATATGGTATAACAAGACTCTTATCAACTGTTAAACCTTGTAGTGCCATTATTTTTTTCTCAATTTCACCATCTTTTTCCCAAGCTATTTTTGGAATACCAGGACTTCTTAATGTTGAGAATTGTCCTAATTTTACGTTTGGGTCTGATTTTCCATCCTTTTTAATTGTACCAGGTTGTGTATCTCTCCATAGTTCATCGTGTCTTATTAAATCATTATACCTATTGTAAGTGTTTCTAACTGACCATGAACGACAATAATATTTGTTCTCTTTAGTTTCTTTAACCAAATTACCTTGTGACATTGTGATGTGTCTTCTATCTGTACCATCCATGAAATAGTTTTGGTCTGAGTTTGGTAGTCCCACAAATTGTGCGGCACTTCCTCTACCTTTTTCACCCGTAGATTTATTAATTAATTTTTGTGTATATCTTAATAACCCCCTTTTAGGTAAAGTTGATTCGTCTCTACCATCTTTCCAAAATAAATCACCGTTCCACCTAGCGTTTGGTTCTGGCCCAACATTGTCTGTGGTACCACCAACGTCTTCATATGGTGTATTATCTGTGGTTAACTGTGATGGGTAATATTGATTAGTCCAACCAGCTAGGTGTTGGAAGTCCCAACTACCTTTTAGTATTGTGAAATCCATGTCGAACACCCCATCAAAATCGAACCCCTTATTTTGGAAAGTCATAATAGGGCTGTCTTTGACTGTTGGGTTGTTTTCTTCTGTTGGAGCTAAATCTTCACTTTCTCTTTTACCGATATTTTTGATTTTATCAACTACTCCAGCTAACTTGGTTTTATTTTCTTCAACCGATTTTTCTTTTGAACCAATGGGTTTTTCATATGTATGGTCAAGATATCCTAACTTTTGTGATGGTTGGTTCGCATCATCTGGGTCTTTTTGTTCGTTACCTAATGGTTCGTTTTGTCCTTGAATTATAGGTCCGTATTTGTTTATTTTTAAAGCTTCGTATAATAAGTTTTGTGTACCCTTTCCTGTATGTTCTAATAACGTTTGTGATATGTCTATCTGATACGGTGAAAATGGGTTATCCATTGGTTTTTGGTCCCAATCAAAAGCACCGTCTGGTAATGGGTCTTTTCTTAATGCTGATAAATTAAAATCTGTTAAGTCTGTTAAGATTCCTAGTCCTGGTATTGGAATTCCTTCAGCTGGTTTTGTTATTTTATAATCTTTACCAAAAAGTGGTTGCCCCGCCAATAACCCAATTGGGTCCAAATTAATTCTACCTACAGTTTCGTTAATAAGATTTTGTTGAACTCTGTTTTTTAATTCCGTTAAACGTCTTTCATTTGCCACTTCATTTAATTCTGAAGGGAAATCTATTAAAAACGCGTTTAACCCACCTAAACCCACGGCATCCAATGTTTCACCTAAAACATTTGTAACAACATTGCCACCAGTTGATGTTGGGTATTGTATGAACCCTGTTTCTTCTACTTCTAGTTCTGGACAATTGAATTCCTTTGGGTAAGCTAAAGATGCTGGACCATATTCATTATCTTTCAAAATGATGTTAGTTCTTATATCATTTAGATTTACAGGTACGTTACCCTCGGTCATCCATTCGTCTACATCACCAGGGTTTTCTATTTGTGAATAATTTATAGTTTTTTCTAACCCTCTTTCATTAGTCCAAACACTTAAAAAATTTCCTGCTGCACCATCAATTAGTTCCTCTGGTAAATTAAGTAGATTTTGTCCTAAAAGATATGTAACATAATCACTATCTGTTAAATCACCGAAACTATACGTTTGAAAAAAGTCTATGTTATAATTGTTGGGGTTTATCGCTGGCATAATTAAATCATCTTTTTTTTATAATAAATATTTACTTATTAGGTTTTACTACACAAATTTGTTGCGCAGCCTTTATAAATAATAATAATAAGTGTTTTAAATAATTAAAGATTTAATAATAATAAGCTAATAACATTTTAACTGCCACCCTTTTTATCAAAATGTGTATGTTCAGCGATTATTCTTTTAAGCTCATTTGTAAACTCAGTGTTTTTCAATAACTCTGAACTAACTTTACTACCACTTCCACCCACTAGGTCTATTTCACCATCAACATTAATATCACCAAACTCTATTTTAACTGTATTGCCCATCATACCTAACCACATTGAAAGTGATTTTAATGCTTCAATGTTTTCTGTGTTTACAGAGTTAACCGCATCAACAGCTTTTGTTATTCCATCAGCATCGACACCCTTCATTGCGTCACCTAATGAATAAGCCGCCGTCGCTAACCCTATTAACCCTAAAAGACCAAACGGATTTGCTAAAGCGAGACCCATAATAACTATAGCTCCAGCTAAACTTATAATACCCAAACTAGCTAACATTAAAGCTGGGCCTAATAAAAATATTGCTCCAATATTGTCGATACTAACAACACTAAATAACTCAACAAAAGAACCAACAACCAACGCAATACCTTGACCAATCATGAGAATACCAAACGCAAAACCTATAAAAGCTATAGTTAATAACCCAATAACCGCTAAAGCAACCCATACAGGTGGTGCCATAGCCATATTACCTAACGCTAACAAACCACCACCTAAAGCGGATAAACCCGCAGCCGCAGCCTCACCCAACAACGCTATGGCTCCAAGTCCTAAAATACCCGCAGTCATAAGTGTAAAACCTATTGCTGCAGCAGTAAGAACTCCCGCACCTAACAAGGCTTGTGGTGTACCCATTTTAGTTAAACCACGACCTATAGCACTTAGATTTGCATAAAGAGCTTTCATTTTTACTGTACCTAAAAGCATTATTGTTGGTATTGCTGGAACCATCGCGACCATTCCCACAGCAGTAGGTATTAAGTTAAGGGCACCAAATAGAACTTGTGGTGTACCCATTGCTCCTAATCCTTCAGCCAAACTTTTTAATGAACCACCTGGTTTTCCTTTAACTGGGTCTTTAACCTTATCGGTACCACCACCACCTTTTCCAAGACCACCCAGACGAGCACCTTTAGCAAACGTATAACCGGCCAATAATTGTTGACTAACCCAATAAGACGCAAAACCTATAGCGGACCAAATTAGAGCTTCTTTCCAATTTTCACCAACCCATTTTAGTTTTTCCCAAACCCATTTCAATCCCTTTTTAATTTCAGGCCACCAATCTCTCATTTTTTTAGCGAAAGATATTAAAGCTTCAGTTAGTCCCGTCATCCAAGCCTTACCAGCACCAGAACCTAAAAAATCTACTAGTGGTTGCATAACCTCAACAGCTACCAACATCAAAGCGTTTTGTATTGATGTCCACATCTTACCAACACCCATAGCTTGTTTAGCTCTTTCTTTATCTTCTTCCGCTCTTTTTACTATATTCTGTCTATCTTTTACTGATAGGTCCATTAATTTTTCAGTAACTATCTTACCATCCCTAGAAAAGGTTATTTCAGCACCATCTTTCCCCATTTCAGACATACCAAGAATCAAATCCTTATCTTTTTTGTCCATTCCACTAGGTAAAAACTTCTCCATATAATCCATTTTTGAAGCTTGTTTCGCCGTTTTGACTAAATCAGTATAGTCCATACCTAAAGCGTTTGCCGCTTCACGCATTCTATCTAACTCATGAGCCGACATTTCAAACTCACCAGTTTCTTTATTAAATGTAGCACTTTCTTTTGCGGCTTTAGTGATTGATTTAGCTAATTCTTCTGGAGCATTTCTAGCCTGATACATTAGTTTAAATGGGTCACCTAATTGTGCTAGTGAACCACCCATCATTTGTAATTGAGCCGAAGCTTCAATAGCACCTTCAGGTCTAAAGACTTTATCTGATACACCAGCGACAGCTTCCATACTTAACTTAAACTTTTCAGAATGAGCAGACATTTTAGCTAAAGCTTTCATTCCACCCCTAAAATTCATTTTATTAAGTAAACCTAAATTAGCTTGAAATTTTTTAATAACTTTTCCAGCGTTGGCTCCCATTTGTTCAGACATCGCTTGAATATCAGCAACCACTTGAGCACTTTGTGTAGCACCAAGACCAAACGCTTCCATTTGGCCAGCCATTGCCCCCATCTCCTCTCCTGACATATTTGTCGCTCTAGCGACTTGAAGCATTTTTTCACTTGCTTCAGTAGATAATATAACAGCTCTCCCACTTTCTTCATTAAAAGAACCCATCATTTTAACCGCAGTACCCAATTCAAAACCCCAACGAGTAGCACTTTGTCTAGCCTCTTCAGTAGACATTTTCACCGCATCAAAACCAGCACCAGATAAACCTATACTAGCCGCTGTATCTCTAGTTATATCGTCTAACTCTAATACTTTATTTATTACATCACTTAGGGATGGTAATATACCCATAAACGAGGATATCATGGAATTACCCATAGCCTTCATTAAATTGCTAGCATTAAGTAATTCCTTGTTTGTTGCAACTACTTGAGCTCTCTGTTGTTTTAGATTGGCGACATGTTCTTTACCTAATTTTATCGCTTCTTTGTCAGCTTTACCCTTCTTAGCTACTTCTTTCGCAATATCCTTTTCTATTTGTAGGATGTCCCCATCTAAACGTTTTATCTGTTTAGCGTTTTCTTTAACCTCCTTAACACCTTCCCTATAAGCAGATAGACTTTTAGTTTGTCTCTCAACCCTATTAGCAATCTCATTCTCAACCCTTAGGCGTTCCTGTTGTAACTTTATATCTTCCTTTAAACCCATGTTTATTTACTAGACTTAACTCTAAGTGATATCGAACCTTTTGATGGTTTATCTAACGACTCGTCAGCGCCTGCTTTTCTACCTATTTCTACTTCTACATCATTAACACCACTACCCATAATTCTATTAGAAAAATCATCAACATCCATACTTGGTTTTATTAACATAGCTTTGGTTAATTCAGAACCTATTTTTACAGGATTTTTCCATTCTAGTATTATCGTATTTTTAGTTGACTTAGACTTTCTTATTAAGACACCTTTTTTTAATTCGGAATTAACAACACTTTCAGCACCACTTATGGACCATAAAGGGTTGCCACCACCATCGGTTATTTTTAGTTTACCTATAACTATTGTTGGTTCTTCATCATCGTTACCCCCCTCTTTAGAAGTTTTATCATTAAAAAGTGGTATTGAGACTATTTTAAGTATTCTATCGTAATATTTTTTTGGTTTGACTTTGTCATCCCACTTTTCACCCTTACCTATATCAGTACCTTTTGGTGGTGCTACCTTTTGTTTAGGCCCTCTTTTCTCATTTAAAACATCCTCTAAGATTGACCCTATAGATAATACAGATTCTTTTTTTGTACCATAAAATTTACCCCAATAATCATTAACTTTATCCCCATTGAAGTCTATTTTGTATGATTGTACTTTTCCTCTATATTTAATTGGAACTGCAAACCATTTTTTTGTCGCTAACATAAATTCTCTTATGTTTTCATCTAAAGTGTCGATAACATCATTACTGATAACGTTACCAAAAACCATTTTCCACCGTTTATATTTATCGGCGTTGTCAACCTCCATTAGGTAACCCTCATCCATTTGTTTTGTGTATGTTATATTAAATTCAGGAAAAGCTTTCTCTAGTTTCTTAAAAAAGTTTGTTGGGTAAGCCTTTCTTAAGTTCGCAATCATCATAGAGTAATTATCCCTACTAGACTTATTTCTAAACTCTTTTAATTTAGACTTATCAACATCACCCTTTTTAACAGCTCTTTGTAATTTAGCGTATTCTCTAGCTTCCTCTATTTTTTTAAAACCATCACCATAGACAATAGCACCATCATGTTTACCATAATTTTTAAGTAATAATCTAAATATTTCATTTCTATTCTTTTTTATTTCTGGTGGTATTGCCGGCCCAACATCACCTTC
>TARA_R110002020_G_scaffold108164_3_pt1 | contig 21900 bp, 10 predicted proteins | sample TARA_R110002020 | Tara Oceans TARA_R110002020 (sample SAMEA4396489) | marine metagenome | biome: Westerlies Biome; feature: [MES] marine water layer (ENVO:01000295) within the mesopelagic zone...; material: water (ENVO:00002006), including particulate matter (ENVO:01000060) such...
GTTCGCGCCGTCTGAATCGAGAGTAGCGAGCTTGTCCCCGTTCGCAGGAGTGACATCGCTCAGTTCAGACAGGTCCAGCGTCAGGGTAAGCGCTCCGCTGGTCCCCCCACCGGAGAGCCCAACACCAGCAGTTACACCCGTGATGTCACCGACGAAAGCGGTAGCGGCCCCGCTGGTGAGCTGAATGTCGTTTCCTGCATCGGTAGTGAAGTAAAGCTCGTTGGGCGTAGCGGTCTTGACCCAAAGCTGCCCGTAAGCAGCGGTGTCTGTGTCAGCAGCCGCCTGCTCCTTGAGCGTAACAGCACCCTCAACAGTCAATCGAGTCTTAGGAACGGCAAGACCAATACCTAAACGCTTGTTGCTCTCGTCAACTACTATGCCAGTAGAACCCGCGACTTCCAAGTCAGACAGTTCCGTTCTTCCCGGTTGCTTAGGGCGGCGAATAGGCATGTCAAGACCCCGGTACAGATTCTAGATCGATGGTGTACTCAAAAGAATGTCCTGTCCCTGTGGCAGAACGAGAAGAGTCAGTGCCTGTAAAACGAACGTAGACACGTCCGTTTGCATCCGTCTTAATCGGAACACCGTCAAGGACATCTGTGACTAACTCGGCATGCGGCGTCTCGACGTTGTCGTACCTCTGGTCCTGGGCATCGGTAGTCCAACCAGAAGTCTCACCAATCAAAACCTCGTAGTGCGTCGGCGGTGTGCCGCCTCCTCCGCGAGTACATTTGACGTAGACGGCACGAATAAGCCACATCGGATTGAGTGGCTTACTCGTTACCAAGTCTACGTTGGAGAGCTGTAGGGTTACATCCACAGTGGCCGCAGAGCCGCCCGTGGACGCTGTAGAATCGAAGCGTCTATAAGCGCCCATGGCTCACCTCAGAATGCGATAATGTAGTATTTCACGCTGCTAGTGACCGTAAAGATGGCGTTTGCGTTGGTGTGGCTACCCGGAACCGCTGTCCATGCAACCCCTGTTCCCGCGTTGTCAGAAACAACAGCAAGCGCTTTAGAAGGGATACGTCCCAGCCCATGTGCTGTGCTCTGACCACTTCCGTTTCCAGTGATCTCAGCCGAAACAAAGATTCCACCTACGGTTTCGCTAGCAAAACTAGCTTGAGGAGCAAGCTCTACGACACCTACTGTGGCGCTGTCGGCAAGGAAAGTACCCACCCTCTTGCGAACAGTACCTGCAGCGTGCGACCAACCACCGGTATCGCTCAGATAAACAGCACCGCCAAGAGTCCCTGCCGAGGTGTCTACGTTGTGAAGGACTCGATACTTGGTGCAACGAACTTGCTGCCCGGAAGCAGCGGCGTGAAGAGCAACCCAAATAGAACCGTCGCTAGATGCGCGGAAAGCGTCGTCATCTGCCTGGATAACGGTAGGACGCCCGCCTGACGAAGAAGAAGAATATACGAGGGCGTCAGCAGCAATCGTACCACCCGCCTCAAAAATCATTTCCTGACCGTGGTCCCGTGCATTAGGGACCGCTCGACCGGGGTTAATAGAATGCTGTGGAATACCCATGGTGACCTCCTATCCAATCCTTAGAGCTACATGCTCCCATCACCGTCGAAAGCGTATCATAAACAACTAATCCGTGCCAGAATCCTCTTCTCGTTCAAACGCTTTAAGCAACTCGTCTGTAGACATCCCTTCGGGAAGAGGTTCGTAGGTCTCCTCGCCAAGAACAAAGGGGGCGTCTTCTGCCCTCTCGGCTTCAGCGCCGGCACGCGCCTTCGCCGCTTTCCTTGGAGCGGTCTCGTCTTCTGCCGCAGTTTTCATGTTTTCAAATAAATCAGATACCTCGTACTGTTTTGCTGTGTAAATAAGCTTAGGATCTAAGTACTTCTCTCGATACGGAAGCCCTCCCATCTGCTTAAAAGCACCGTAGGCAGCAGGGAACAAGCCCCTCTGCACGTCGGGGTTTCTAAAATACACTTGATTCACTTTAGTGGGAAGCTGCATAATGAAAGGAGTATTGCGCATTAGCCAAACAGCAATCGAGCTGTTGCTGATGTATTTACCTTCCGTACCTGGGGTGGCCTTCCCAGGCTTTGCTTTCATCTGCTCTGTGACTTCTTTAGGCCTGACGGTCGTATCGCCCATCGCAGTTAAGAAGTAAGCCTCTCCCGCGTTGAGGTTGCCGTAACCTCCGCGATAAGAGAAACGACCCAGCGTGTTGAACTCCATCTCGTAGCCAAACTCTTCAGCAACAGCCTCAATAGCGGGAGTAAGTACCGGGTTACCAAACAGCTTCATCGGAGGCTTGACGACGAAGTCTTCTACGAAGTCTGGACTTATCACAGAGCCTTCTCCGTTCTGCATCGCTTCCGTTGCCGCGTAGCCTCCTGCTACAGCCCAAGCGTTGAACATGGAGAACATAGTCCAGGACTCTATAGTAGAAAACTTAGGTCCCACTGTGTGGGAGTGCGTGTACGAGCGATGCGCATCTATGCTCGGAGAGTCAGGGTAGGGAGACCTGCCGGGGGTAAAGCCCCTCTTGATTCCTAAATAAGGATCTGTGTAGCCTACGCCCAGCGGCATTTGCTCGGTATCAAAGAATTCTCGCTGTTGATCAGTCAGCGTATCTGTGCCGTAGTACAAGTAATCTAACAACCAGCGAGGCATAAACGCAGCTGCGTCCATGTAGACAGTGTCCATCCCGTCCGGTGTCTCTGTGTGTAGAGCTACCTGAGCAGGCTCTGTGTCCTCTGCGAACTTCTCATACAACATCTCTCCGCCTCGATCTGCTGCGATGAGAGTCTGACGCATTCTTTGCGCGGCTGACGAACCAACAGGGACGTTTCCGAGCCCGGAAGCCATAAGCTCTTGAATAACCTTGTCGGGCTTAGACAGAGGATCTGTATAGATACGACCCGTTTGCTTAAGTGCGTTCTTCCAGAACCTCCAGAAAGGACTAATCTTCAACAACAGCGCTACTTCCCACTGAGAGACACCGTGTTTCCAGTCATAAAGCGCCTCTAAAGTAAGGCGACTCGCCTCCTTGCGCGTGTAGCCCTTGTGCAACAGGTCTACATACAGAGCCATTCTCTGCCTCTTCTCGGCAAAATCAGCAAACAAGAGAACGTCCTCGTTCCAGTTTTTGCCGATCGTCTTCATGCCGTCAAACGTGCTCTTAATCCCTTCTGTCTTGCCTCTGTCGATAGCAGACAAAAACTCCTCTTGGACAACTGAGTCTAAGATGCCGTCCTCTACAGCAAAACGATACACGTCGTCGTAAGAAGCGGTCTGGCCCCCCTTGAAGGTCACATACCCAGGACGCCTGTTCCAAATACTGTTTAAGTGAGGATTAAATAGAGCGTTAGTCACCGTGCCCAGGACGGGCTTGTTTGAAGCCCAGTGCGTCATGGAAGACACAAACGGCTGCCAGTGCTTGCCCAGAACAGGGACGTAGTGAGGCAGGTTCATTGTAGTGAGCTTTGCAGCTGTGCCAAACCCCACGGTAAAACCCATCTGAGAGAAGTTCCCGACGACGTTGTTCATCCAGTAATGCGGATTCGGCAAGATCAACCCGGTGGTGACGCTCTGCTTCCACAGCGTGTACAGCTTGGAGGGCTTGTTCTCTCCGGTCGCCGGCTTTCTGTAGAAACGATCTGCTCGCTTGACAGAGTCATTAAACACGTCGTTAATCGCGGACACTAAATCTTCGCGTGCGTAGATAGTAGAGCCGTCTGCCGTTGCTCCAGAAGCCACTAATCGCGTAGTGCTTTCTGCAAGACCGTGTCTCGCGCCTACGTTTGTCTGCGTAATCGGAGTTCCAAGCCTGTTCAGTCCCTCAACAACGTCGGGCCAGCTGTCTGGATCTATGGATTTAATCCCGTCCTCTGCTCCAAGGAAAGCGTTCATCGCGTCTGCTTGTTTCTTGGTAAACATAGCCCCGTGAGTGGTGACTAGTTTATCCATAGCCTTCTTCACAAGAGAGGCTCTGAGCACGTTGTAAGCGCCCATTGCGATTGAGTGCTCAGCCTCTGCGGCTTTCGTAGCAGAGCCCAGCATGTCTAAGTGCTCCGGGCTGAGCCCAGAGACTTCCTTAGTAAGGGCATAGGTCTTGCGCCGCATGCCGCTTGCAAACTGCCGAAAAGTCACTCCCTTGCCAGAAGAGAGCAGATCTGCTGCAGAGGACATTAGCTCTGCTGCTTTATAATCTGAGAGCTTGTATCCGCGAGGCAACCACATACGGGACAGACCCTGGAACGCTTCAGACACGTCGTGAGACTTCAGATTAGCAGAGAAACTGCCTGGAGATTTCGCGGCAGCCTCTACTTTCTTGTTGAAGTTACGAAGATCTGTATACCTAAACTGATGAACAGCATCGTCCCAAGGCACTTGCATGCCCGTATTAGAGACCGTTGTTCTGCCGGCTATCTCTATAGGGATGTTCTTCTTGGTAAGCATCTCGCCGTAGTTCTTTGCGTCTACGGGCATGACCTCGTCGCCGTCAACAAGAGCTTTCCTTCTGGCAAAGTACTCGGTAGAAGCGTCGGTAAACTGCTTTGTAGCTGTTCTCAGCTCCTCTTCTGCTTTGGCCAGCTTGTCGAGATGTATGCCGTAAGTAAACGAAGCGTCACTTGTCAATAGCCGCAAGGTATCTGTGTAGTCGTCGATTAACGGCTCTCTCTTTAGAGCCTCCGAGATCTTACGTGCGTTGCTGATTCGCTGCTGCACCGTAGAGACTGTGCCCTCTGCAGGTTTTGCAGACTCTAAGAGGTTAGCAAGCTCTGTCTTTTCTTGTTCAATCGATACGCGAAGCATTTCCGCGTGGAACTCTGCCTCTCCAGAAACAAATACAGACGACTCCTTTAGTTGCTCGTAATGCTTCTCTGCGTGGAGCTTTCGCACTGTAGCGCTGCGAACAGCGTTTCCTTCTGCGCTAAAGGTGAGATACTCTTCTGCTTCTTTGAAAGAGGGCTTAGTGCTGTGGTCTTTGATCTTCTGCTTTGTCTCTTCTATTAGTCCGACGAGGTGCTTTCTTTCTTGTTTTAGCGCCTGCTCAGTAGCGCTGCCGAGCGTAGAAAACCCTACTTCCTTGTACAGCTCTTTTAGATCTGCTGAGAGTTCTCCGACTTTTACTTCCCGCAGCTGGATTTCTTCTTGAAAACCAGCCCTGTTTGCCCCCAGCTTCTGCTGCCGAACAAACAAAGGATTGTCGTTGTTCATCAGAGGGACGTACGTGACAGAACCGTCAGCGTTCCTTCTCCCCTCGGCATAAAAGGACAACCGCTCCTCAATCTCTCGCTTTCTTCTCTCGACTTCAGCAAGTTCTACAGCCAAGACCTCCATGTCGCCGGCTTCGTCAGTGTATCCTGCGACCCTGTACTGCTCTAACAGCTTGTCCGTCTCTGCTTGTACAACGCGAAGCTCCTGCTCAATCTCTACGGGTTTGGCTTTAAGCTGCGCTCGTACGTCTTCCAGCTCATCGTTTACAAGGTTTATGTCCCTCCAGCCCGCCTGGATTTCTTTCTTGACTGCCTGTAGCTCGTGCTGCTTGCGAATGACTTGCTGCCTGCCGGTCAGAGCGGTCAACAACTCTTCGGGTAGCTGACCGGCTTCAAGAGAACGAAGACGAGACTGCGTGAGCTTAGCTGCCTCTTCAGCGCCAACTACCTTAGCTTCCGCCGCTCGGATGTTGCTAACAAGCTCGTCGTACGTGTTCTGCTGAGGGTGAGTTCCGTTATCGAAATCTGTCAGGAGCTTTTCTGATTCTTGGCGCAACTGCTGAGGACGATTAATCTTTGTCTCAACAGCCGCAGCGGCATTGCGAAGAATCGTCTCTTGGGCGTCAGAGAATACCTTGGAAGTGGGAGCAGACATTGCTTGAGTAGCAACCTCTCCCGCTTCTCCAGAAACAGTCCACTTACGGAGAGGAAGTTCTTCAAGAGGAGCTTTGAGAATGTCGTCCGTCAGTCGAATGACTTCCGTTAGAGCGGTCTTCTCTCGCGTAGAGATACCGAGCAGAGCAGCTACGATATTGACAAACCTATCAAAGGCCGTTTGGTTTCCCTCCAGCTTAATTCCTTGTAGGAAGTCCTGAAATTCTTTGTTGGTCAGCCCCCACGCAATGACCTCATCCATGTTGATGTACGATGGCGGTCCAACAGGTTTACCTGCATCTATTCTCTTTTGCCATTCAGGAATAACCTCGCCGGTAAGCTCTCTCAGCTCAGTCCAAGCAGCACCAAGTCGGGTGTCCTGGTTCTTTATATATTGTGCGTCCTTCAATCGAGCTTGTGTTGCGGCATGCAGAAGCTCGTGCAGAACAGTCTCTGTTTTTAGCCCCGAAGCAGAACCTGAAATGCCCCGAATCCATACCGTCGCTCCCGCTTCTCCTTTAACTATTTCACTACGCCCAGAGGCTAATCCATAAGCTATCGAGTTAGGAGCAGCGTCTCCCATGCCCACAACCTTGACTTCCACATCATCCAAATAAGGAAGGATTCGCTGTGCAATGACACGGTAAGAGGCACTGTCCGCGTTTTGTACGATGTACTCGGCAGCAGCACGTCCTGTGGGATTTGCTCTAAGAACATCCCCGTAGCCTTCCTCGGAAAGCCCCTTGATTCCTACATTTGCTGGGGTGATTCCTTCTTGCGCCTGGGTGCTGGTTCTCTCCAATCTATCTTTAAGAGCTGCCAGTTCAGCATCATCAAACAGCTTGGATTCCTCAGCAGCCCGGAGCATGCTCCGGTTCGCAAGAGTCTCGTCTCCTACGCTTCTAGAAGCCATCGCGGATTTGTAGTGATTAAAGACCGCATACTCGTTGTCTGCTATTTCTGTAGAAGCAGCAAGAGCATCAGCCTCCTGCTCAAGTCGACTCGCCTGCGTAAACGTATCCCTACGAAGCTTGTGGAACTTCTCTTCGAGCACGCGCTGAGCAGAAACGGCATCCTCCAGAGCCTGTCTCTGAATCACAAACTCTCTGTTTGCCTCTTCCAGCGCGTCATCAAGCAGCGTCTCTCCAGGGATCTGCTTCTCTACTTTTAGCTTGTCATCTACTGACTTGAGGTTGTCCTGCAGGCTCTTGACTTCTGCCTCTAAACCACGAAGCAAATCAGGAGCCTCTACCTGCCCGAAAGCCGTCGTGCTTAAGCGCTGCACATCCCCATCTACTAAATCAAAATACAGGTTGGCAGCCTTCTTAGAGTTATCTGACCGCTTAGCCGCGTTAAAGGTCTCCATAACAACGCCAGGAGCACCTCCCGCAACAGTGCCTCCGTGCGCTGCTCGGCTGATAAGTCGCATGTCCTCGTTGATCATAGAAGCGCTGAAATCAGCTGACTTCAAGACTGCTGCGTACTCCCCAGCAATAGGACCAATGCGGTTCTTGACAGGATTAAAAAGGTTTTCAATCTTTGCTGCAGAGTATGCCCACCAGTCTGGATTTAGAGACACGATACCCAGGAAACCTTTTCCTGCTGTCTTTGCGCGAGACGAAGAGTGCATAGCCACCCTCATCATGTCCAAGTCGCCCTTTGCCTGAGCGATGGAACGAAGGGTAGCGATGGCTTTGGCGTTAGGATGTGCCGCTTCTCGGGCACGAAGAAGCCCTGCTTGTAGCTGTTGAAGGCCAACGACCTCTTCTCCGGACAGCTTGACCTTTCCTTCCTTAGCCAGCAGCTTCTTGAGAGGAGCAGAAAACTCTGCTTCTGCCTCAAAGAAGTGCTTAAGGGCAGCTTCTCCGTACATCTCTTCGTAAGCCGTCTTGAGCTTTGTAGAGTCTACAAGCCTCTCTCCCGTCTTTCCGTTTACAGAGAGCGTACCCGGAGCCAGAGGATCTACAAACCGTACAGCCTCATCAGGGAACACCTTGAGGACGCCACCGCTCTGTCTAATCTCTCGTGCCATCTCAAGGGCAACACCGCGCCAAGCTTCTGTTTGCTCATCGTAGCCGCGAAGCGTTTGCTCCATCCGTGCCCGCTTGTTTTGTTCCTTGATGAGAGAATCGAGCGCTCGATCTGCTTCCTTAGAAGACAATGCCGCTGTCTTCTTTGAGGTCTGGAACTCCTTGTATTTCTTCTTAGCAATAGCAGCCGCCTCATCAGCGTCTAAAGCAGCCTTTCTGGTCCTCGCTATTGTCTCTTCTAAGGCAGTCAAGGCGTCTGTCTTGCTCAACACAGCCATGTTCATGCCGGGAGCATATGCAGCAAGGCGAGCGTAAGCAGCCCCCTCTACCTTAGACAGAGCTTTTGTCGCTCTAAATACTTCGCTGTCTAAGTCCTTGAGCTGCTTCTGGATGCTCTTTGCTTCCTTAGACTTTCGATACTCAGACCGTATCTTCGCCTTGCTCTGCTTGTCTTGAGCAGCTTTCTTTACCCGCGCTTTTGCCGCGTCTCTGCTTTTAATAGCCAGCTGTGCTTGAGGACTACCTGCAGGGCGGGGCTTGCCCGTCTTTCCTGTCCACACGTAATAAGAGAGGTCAGCAGAGATTTCCTTTATATCATCCTTAAGAGCTTGCTTCTCTCTGGCGTGTCGTTTCTTTGCCGCGTCCTGAAGCTTCTTTCTTTTTTGGACTGCCTGCTTACCTTTCGTCTTTGCAATCTCGTCCAGCTTCTTCTGCACTTCTTCAACATCGTCGGGATTTACATCCTTCTTTCCTGCCTTTTCAGCGCGTCTGACCTTTTGCGCAAAGGTCTTACGGCTGCTCGGGGGACGGTTGATATCGATAGGAACCCCGGCGTTTCTAGCCCGAACCACCATCTCAGCCGTAGGCGGCTTTGCGGGTTGCGCCTTCGCAGCGATGTCGTCAAGCTCCTGTCGATGAGAAACCTTCAGCTCTTCTAGCTCGGCATTAAGAGACCTCTTCTTTAGCCGTAGATCTTGGGTGATTAACTTAACGTCTGCTACTTCTTTCCTTGCTGCTTTTGCAGCAGCAGCCTCTTCTCCTACGGCTGTCTTTAGCTCGCTTTGGTATCGCTCCAGCTTGCCTACGTGAGAAAGCACTCTCTCTTGATCTATAAACGAATCTCGCGTAGCAACTGCAATGTCCTTCTGACCGCTAAGCACACTTGCCGTCTCGACTTCCTTCTTGTACTTAGCAGCAGCGCGTATTGCTCCTCTCTTATCCAAGGCATCGAGCACAGACTCGTACGCTTGTTTCTTAAGAAGAGCGCTCTCTACATCTATCTTCCTCAAGCGCTCTTCAGATCGCTCTGCTGCAGCAAGCGCCTCTGCTTTCTCAACTTCTAAGACGAGGCTCTCCTGGTCTAACTCCGACCTACGAAGCAGTATCTCTTCTCGCTCCTTGGCTTTCTCTAAAGCGCGAAGCTGAGCAGACACGTTCTCGTCTACGCCCATGGCGGCGGCAACACGCGCTTCGTAGACGTACTCTGCACCAGGGTTTAGTTGCTTAATATTAGAAACAAGAGAGTCGTAATCGTGGGCAGAATCAACAACACGCTCCAGCTCCTTTGCTGTCTTGCTTAGCTGCCGACCGTATCTGTATGCCTTCCCCGCCTGTATTGTCTTTCCAGCGACTACCAGTGCTCCGGTAGCAGCGTCTGGTGCGCGTATATCTAAGTACACGCCTGCTGTTCCGTACAGCACACCCAAGACCGCAGACTTAGTCTCGATAGACGGATCTCCCCAAACGTCCAGGTTGTGGGCAGACCACTCTGCCATATCAAGAAGCTGTTCCGTTGCCAATAACGGCTTTCGCTCGTCCATTTCCTCCCAGACATTTACGTCTTTAGCAGAGCCAAGAGCAACGGCTGTCGCCTTGTCGAGGACGTCGAACACGTCTCTATGCACAGACAGCTGTGTTCCTGTGACCGGCTGCTCTCCTGGATCCAAGTCCAGCTGCTGTCTCTGTCGATCTATCCAACCACGCGCATCTATGTCGTCTGTGCTGCCGTAGTACTGATAAGCAATGTCTTCTAAGGTCTCCCCTCTGCGCACTGCATGCTGTAGCGTCTGCTGACCTCCCAGTGCCTGCCAGTTAAAGGTGCCGTCGTCATCGAGAGCAAAGCGAGACATGTCCTCGATTGTGCCCGAGTCCCATAGCTCGTGACCGACAGCGCCTCCGTAAGCAACAACACTGTTGAACACCTGCTCCGTGTAGTCCAGAGCAAAGGTGCCTTCTTTAAAAGACTGCTCCGTTGCTATGACTGTGCCCGAATCGTCTACGTGAAGCGTACTGCTTGCAGCTCTCGGCACAAAGGTGTTGTAAAGAAAAGGAACACCTGACGCGCTAGCCGCAGCAGACCTTTCGGCAGACGTAGCTTGCCGAACAAAGACCAAGCCCTTACCACGCATAAGCTCTTGATTTATTATCTTCTTAGTTTTTCGAGCGGCCAACGTTTCGATATACCCGCTCAGAGTCTGACTATCTGATACTCCCTCAGATAGCTGTATCTCCTCTCCGAAGCTGTTCTTGTACACGTACGTCAGCTTGGTCCGGTCGTCGTCGGCGTACTCTCCTACCGTTATTCCAGCGTGCAGAGCGGCTTCGGCGTCTGCGTAGCCAAAAGACTGAGCAATAATGTTTCGCTGATGCTCTTCAATAGCAGTAAACGTGGCTCCATAATCAAAAGCTTGCTCGTCTGATTTCGCGCCAGAAGCTTGCAGCTTGCGACTAAACACCACCTCAGCCATCGCTCGGGCGCTAACTCCTGCGTATTTAGAAGCTGCCTCTACTTGCTCATCTACAATGTTAGTTCGATAAGCAAGAACGTCGTTCAGAAAAACAAGCTCACGAGCCCACTTAGTGGCTGCTTGCCGTTCTGCCCTGGCTTCTCCTGCTACGTCTTTCCTGTAGACGACTTGCTTCCCTTGCAAGATAGGTTTTGTATCTACCCTCTCGCCTGCCTCGTAGGTTTTAAGCGCTGCGTACGCCGACTTGTACGCAATCAGTTGCTGTATAAGGGCGGGATCTTTCTCCTTCGCCGCCGCCTCAACTGCAGCCTGATATTTATCGAGGTCGTCAAAGACATCTTTAAAGCCAGGACTCAAGAGCTGTTGTCGAAGCGCACCACCCCCGCCAAACGGACGGGTAGAGAGAACATCAGCCCCTTCCTGGTCAACATAAATACCCGACTTAATCCCCCCGGGGGCTTCGCGGTCATCCATGTAGGCCGCAAGCTTCAGGCCCGACGTGGTAGCGTAGCCCGATGGACTTACATAGTACTCAAACTGCTCGTCAGTGCCCTTTAGGCTAACGATCTCCTCTGCCAGCTCAGAAGCCTCTTCGTATCCGCTCGGAGCGCTTGCCCTTATCTGATCTTCTATCTCACCCGTCAGCTGTTTACGAGAACGAACCCAGCCCGTCTTCTGGATCTGACCGTGAATGCGAAGACTCTCTTGGTATTCTTCTGATACAGTCTGCAGCAAAGATTCTGTCTTTTGGAGATAGTCATAGCCGTGCTGAAGAATCTCCTTCTCTATCTGAGTTCCCTCCTCGTTCGCTCTGCGCAGGGCGGCAACTTGCGCATCAAACGTGTCTGGGTGCTTACCGTCCGCCGAGTACCGTGTCAGCGTCTCTTTGTATAGTTTTTCTACCGCTGAACGTAGTCCCATCTCCTTGTCAAGAAACGCTTTAGTGCTGCGAATGTAAGAGTCCGAAAGCTCTCTGTCTTCCTGAAGAGCCTCGTGGGAAAACCGAGCTTTCATCGCAGTGTCTCGGGACGAGACGTTTTTCCAAGAATAGGTTGGCGCTATTTCTTGTGCTTTAGTGGGACTAAACCCCTTTTGGACCAGAAGAGCTACGCTCTCGTCTACCTCTGCCTTCGTCGCCTCTCTCGCTAAACCCGTCTTAAAATCAATCGCAGTAGGCGCTCCCGTGTAATAAATAAAATCTTTATTACCTGTCGCCCTGTGTTCCGTAGTAGGGAAGACACGCCCGCGTCCGGGAGTAGGCACACGCTCTTGTCCTATTTCCGTGTACTCTTCGCTTCGTGCGTCTTTCCACCACACGTCCTGTGTTTCTTTCTGAATACGAGTCAGCGCATCTCCTGTCTGTTGGAGAAGCACTCTTTCTGGGTGAACAAGATCCTCGTCGGTGTAGTCCTTAACTGCCTTAAGAGCCACTATTGTCGCTTTCGGAGCAGTCGCTGCCGCGTCGACAGGAACCAAAAACTCTTCAGACGTAGAGGGCTCCGAGGGCTTCGAGGGCTTCGAGGGCTTCGAGGACGCTGAGACTGATGCAGACTGCTTACCGCGCAGAAACTGTCCGAGGTCCCCGCCGGAAGAGGGCTTTGAGGACGCTGAGACTGATGCGGACTTCTTATCGCGCAGAAACTTTTCGAGGTTTTTCTTGGTCACGCATGCCTCCAGGGTCAGCGTAAATCATTAAATAAAAATCGCTCTCTAAAAACCAGCAGGTACAGGACCTGTAGTCTCAAGGACTTTACTCAGAAGCCTTCGCTTGCGCTCGTCCTCTGCTTCCTCGTCCGCCTGCATAGATCTTTCTCCAGCAGCGTACACGCGTTGAAGGTCCGGATCTACAGGCACTCCTCCGCTTCCGACCAGTTCGGGCTCTGTGTAGCGCGTTGGGTCATCAAGGGGCTCAGGCCGAGGAAGAACTGGAACAGTTCTCGCCTTAGCTACGTCGATGCCCTCTCGGACATGTCCACTGGACGACAGAGGAACACCCTCTCCGCCCGTTGGCTCGACTTCAGGCAACGACGCCAAATACTTGTTTTGCTGCTCCGAGCTTCCCCTTATTTCGGGCTCTGTAGTAGCGCGTTGGATTTCTCCTCGATCTTGAGGAACAAGCGGCAACGAGTCAAGCGTAGCTGCAGCCCAAGCGGGAGGCTCCTCGTCAAGCATTCTCGCCTTCTCTATAGCTTCTTCTGCAGCTGCGATTCCTGCGTCCCTGCGCATCGAGGCGCCTGCTGCGTCCTGTTCCTGCTGGTACCCTGCTATTGTGTTCGTTGCCCAGCGAGGAGGAGTATCTCCCGAAGACTTCGCTTTCTCAACCGCTTCGTAAGCAAAACGCACTAACGGAGGTACCCTGAGACCTTTCTCCTCCTGCCCAAAGCGCAAGCGCTCAAGCGGAGATACCCGGATGTCGTCAGGCGCATCCGGTATCGCAGCGAGTTCCTTCTTAAACTGCTCATCAGACTGCAAGACCTGACGCGGAAGAGCGGTCGAAGAACCCGAAACTTCGTCCGGGTTGTAAGGATAAGGACGACTGCCGACGCCCGAAGCTTCGTCTTCGTCAAGCATGGCCTGCCCGACGGCAGACCGAGTAGCGTCATCAAACTCCGAAGGCTCTGGAAACTCGATGCCGTTGGCGACTGTGCGTGCTGCCATAATCGCAGCGTGCGCCTCCTTCTGCTTTACGGGATCTATTGTCGAGGTTTTCCCGTCCTTCGTCAGCGTAAGGTTTCCGTCCTTGTCGACGGCATAGGTGGCGTACTTGCCAGCGTCTGTCCAGACAGTAGGAAGCGCTGGCTCCGGTGCCGGTGGTGGAGAAGCAGCAGCCTGCGGAGGTGCTGTCTCTGGCGCCGGCTGCGTAGTCGTCGCAGTAGCGGCGTCGTCTTCCGTGATTCTGGACTTCTTAACTCCCGGACTCAAGAGACTCAGCACAGCCTGCCTCCTGCGTTGCCTACGCTGCCTGCCCGGAGGACCCAGAGCGGTACGCGCTACAGCACCGATTCTTTGCGGTAGCGTACCCATTGCCTGACCCGAGACAAGTGCAGCGTCTCTCTTCTGCCTGTCAGTAGCTGGGCTTGCTAGTCTCTTGCGGAGAGCGTAGTCGCTCTTAAAATACTCAAACGCTTTGTCGCGATCTGTGTAGCCGTTTTTCTCCATGTACATGTCGAAGCGCGGGTCCTGCATAATATCCTGCTTGCGCTCGTCCATCTCAGAAAGCTGCGGGTCGTCTAAATCCGACAACGCATCCTGAGCCTGCTCTATTGTCTCTTCTAAGAAACGCGAGGCGGGCACTGCAGGCACAATGCTCTGTGTAGCAGGATTAAACTCTGCGGACGGGAAATCCGCCGCGAAGTCTGAGTACGCAACAACCTCCCCAGAAGGCAGCTTGACATCGGAACCTGCTAAGACAGCTCCGGGATACACAGAACCGACGTAAGAGGCAGCGTCTGCGCTCTCTGCGTTTGCAGGTGCCTCGATTGTAGTAAAGCCGCCCTCAGGCGCGTACGTGGATTTAAACCACGACTCCGCAGTTCGGAGCTTGTCTGCGTAAAAAGAAGATACTCCAGGCCAGACAATCTCGTCCATCTGCTTTCGCAGTTCTATCTGCTCGTCCGAAAGCTCTGATATTCGGCGACCCTTTTCTGAGTATGTATTAAAAGCTGCTTTTAAAGCGGCGTCGTCGTTGATGCCTAATGACCTACCGGTAGTTGTAAAATCTGTCTGATCAACAGCGTAGTTCGGCACAGCGCTCCACGTTCCTTTGAAATTAGAGCTACCAAAAGCGTCTGCTGTCCGCTTGATCAACAGGTACTGAGCAACCGGATTACCGGCTAACGAATCAAACGTCTTTTTAAGGTCGTTTAACCTGACGTTTCCATCAGAAGTGCCGGCGTACTTACGCGCAGCTGCTTCTATGATTCCGCTCTTGGGGTTTCTGGCTAAATCAAACTCCCCCATCGCAGTGTCGATTTCTTTATCCTTGTCTTCAAAGCGATCTCTTATGTCCTTGTGCTTTGCAAGCTGGCTCGTAGAGAGATTCTCCAGGCGCTCTTCTTGTTGTTTCAGTAGCGTCTGATAGACCTCTCTTCGAGATCTTTCCTTTTCTCTATCGCTCTGGTTTGCTGACTGCACAAGTCGCGCTCGTGCCTGCTGAAGATCTGTGAGCTGCCTAAGCAAGCGACCTTTCTCTTCCGCCAAGTCAGCTGCGCTGAGCCCCTCTGGAGCAACAGCCGGTGCAAAGCCATAGGTTGTGGGCTGCTGACCTGCCATCTTTTGAGCAAAAGTACCTGCACGATAAGACGCATCGTACAGCGCCTTCTGTCGGTCAAGGGACTTTAGCTCCGATGCCTTCTCTATTAGGTCTGCATCTCCCTGCATGTCTATCGACTGGGCCAGACGCCGACGAGAAGGAATGACAGCAGACAATCGCTGAGCCGTATCAAGCGCCTCGTCAACAATCTCAGGAGCAACGTCGCTTGCCTTTTGCTTTATTTGATCTACAGCTCCTGGCTCAGAAAGAGCTTGGAAGACACCGAGTCCTTGCTCTTTTGCTTGAGCAACGAAAGCGTCCCAGTTATCATCTAACAGCTTGTATCCGTCAGGAATCTGATCTATTTTCTCGCCTAAAAAATCACTAATGTCTGTTCCTGAAGGCGCAGCAGCAGCAGCAGCGACAAGGTCTTCAACAGAAACCCCTTGCTTTCTTAAAAACAATAAAAGCGTAATGTACAGATCTCGATCCTCTGCAGGCAGACCGCTGATTTCTTTAACTAAATCCATTGCTTTCCTCTAAGAGCCCGTAGGCAGATCGATGTCGGATAGCAAGCTGTCCGCTCCAAGACCTAACGCGGCAAACACAGAATCCATGCGTCTTCCCTTCATCTCACGAAACGCTGCCATATTAGAAAGAAGCTGCTGTATCTGCTGATTCTTTGCCTGTGTATCGGCAAGTTCTTTGTCTTCCGACAAGCGCTCTATTTCAGCCGCTGTCTGCGCTGCAGCCGAAGCCAGAGCATCAGAGCCCTCTCCTACAATAGCCTGCGTTCGCTGTATCGACTGCCTGTTGGGCGTACCCACAGCAGCGGGATCTTGTAGCTGCTTGTTCTGCGCAGCAATCAACTTCCGCGCATTTTCCGTGCTGCGATCCATCTGCTGTTGTTTTATGGCGTCCGGAGTTGCCTCTACTTCTTGAGACTGCAGGTCCTCTAGCTGCTCATACTGCTTACTAAAAGCGCCCTTTACGTCGCCGAAAGAAACACCCGGGTCTAAAGAGTCCTTAATTTTGTCTTTGTTTTTTAAGGCAAGAGCCGTCACTCCCGGAAACAACATCACTTTCTCCTAAGCAAGCCAAAAGACTTTAAGATTCCTAACACGAAAACGCACGAGCGGGCTTCTGCCTCCTGCATACGAGGACGATAGTATAGATGTATCGCCCGGCATAAGAACACGAAGACTTGCTTTATGCCAGCCGGCTGTAAGCGTAGACGTGTCTAAAGGAGCCATCGTGTAATGACCCGAGTAGACACGGTCTCTATAAATATTTTTAACCGACGCTCCTGCAAAATCCATCGTGCCCGGGAGTGTGCGAAACGTCTCCTTCTTATGAACATCGTCCACAAACAACATAACTACGGGGTTTAGTTCGGCACCTGGGTCTGTGCGGGAGTCGTTAGACACGGTCACTTGCCAAGTAAAAACCCCAACTGCTGCGTCTGTAGGGCAAAAGAAGGAAATAGAACAACCTGCAAGCGGCGTCATCTCCTTGTACTTCTCGGTACTTGTCGCTTCGACAGGAAACAACGCCGCTATGTAATCTGCATTTGCTGTAGCACCGACCATGCGCCCAGAGGCCATGCTCTGGCTACGAACATGCGTGTGATCAATGTCCCACCCAGCTTCGCGGTTGTCGTTGTCTAAGAAGCCGTTGATTACGTCCAGAGAGTCCGGAACCGTGCTGGGATTGTAGACGTTTTTAGAAAACTCTTCCGCATCCGTAGGCAGCGCAGAGAAGCTGTGCGGGTAGACAATGTCAGACACTTGTAATCTCCCCGCCCTGCAGTGCGATAGCAGAGATGTTGCCTTGTCGAAGCGTAACCGTTGTCTGAAAAGAAGACGGAGGAGACGCGATGTACTGGATCTTAACCGCTACTACCAAACGAACCGCGTCCACCGACATGCCCGAGGGGTTGTCGGCATCGGTAATCAGCGTGCGAATAGAAATGTCCTTACCCAAGATGTCTGTTGCAAACTTTGCCGTAGTCTTTGGAGTGCTGGTAAGGAAGTCGTTGTCATCTCCAGTGTCCATCTCCACATAGCGCTCAGTTCTGGCTACGTGCCGCCAAGCACCCCCCGCTCGGAACTGAACAGCAACAACAGCCATCCAGCTGGGATGATAAGCCACAGCGCCCTTATAGATGCCGGTAATGTCTTTCACGTTAATGTTAGCAAGAACAAGGATGCCGGCAGTCTTGCTGCGAGACAGCGACAACGACTCTACAGGCGTCTGCAGCCCGGTAGTGGCCCACCCCGATGCCGTGTTCCAACCAGGATACGGATAAGAAGTAGCCGTGTACGTGTGGTCAGAGCCCGAGATACCTGTAGTACGAGCGCTCAATACCGCGCTGGGCAGGTGCTCTCGGTGCAGAGTGTTCTTCTCTATAGATGTCTCGTCTAAATCATTAACTTCCGTGCGCACTGCTTCAAAACTCGCGTTCGCTACAGACGAAGAAACAAGCTGTCCCTCTGCGATTTCCACGTAGTTAACAGCCATCAGTGCGCCTCTATGACGATGAGTTCACGGTTAAATATCTCAAAGTAATAATCGGCTGATGTCTTAAAGTCCGTATTCTTAGGCATGCGAACGACCGTCTCTACTGTGACAACACCCGGAGGCACAGGCACTAAAGCGTCTATAACTACAGGAGCTATGTCGCACCCGTAGCCCTCTCCCTTAACGTCGTTAGACCTCTCTAAGCCGCCGACAATGCTCTCCTCTACAACAAGCCCGTTGACGCGAATGCCGAACTGCAGACCGAACTCCAAGTAGGAATAGTAGTCAGCGCTTGTTGCGGCCTCTGCTCCGTCGTACTGCAGAGAAGCCATGATCCAAAGCAGCAAGCCTCGGCTGGTAAAGGACACGTCCATGTCGTGGACAGACTGCCACTCCATAACAGGGCTTACCTTGAATGCGCCCGTGGGGTTAGCCGAAGGCTGTCCTACTGCGTCAAAGCTGTTGCTCCAGTTGACTGCCTTGCTGTCTTGAGCAACACGCAAGACGTAATCAGCAGAGCAGTCTTCTATAGAAGAAACAGCTCCCGTCTTCCAGTTGTTTTCGTTGAGCCTGCCTCCCAGCTCTTCTACCGTCGGACGAATACTCTCGTTATAGACCTCTACGTCCATAACTTCCCCGTTCTTCGGATTGTGCTTTGGAAAACGCTGTGCCATCAGGGAACTCTTGTTTTGTCTGCCCGAGGCATCTCATCTACGCTTAGGGCTACGAACTCTATCTTAGCAGTAGTAGAGATACGAATCTTGTAGGTTTCGCAGCTCGGCACATAAACATCTAGTTGCTTCCAGAAAGGACGACGCTTGACCCACTGATTCGGCTCTGTTACTTGATCCCAAGAAGTCGTGCCCCACAGAGCGGGCGTGTCCTCGGGGCTGACCATTTGCGTGGCCTTTGTAGTGTACACAGCCTTGGTCTTTCTCCAGTCTCGATACACCTCCACCTCAAAGGTGGCGTTTCCGGACTCTCGAAGAAGCACGTACACAGACATCGGGCTCTTGCGCTCACGAGACCTGGGCCACTCTAACCACGTCGTCTCTAATACCGACTCGCGAGTAGGAGGTACATAGGCACTTGACTCTCTATCTAAAACAAAGACCCCGTTGCCTTTGTAGACGGTGCCGCCGCCTATCATCAGGCTCCTGTGGTCTTTTGTGACGCAGACAGACACAAGGTTCTCGCCTGTGCGTCGTCGCCATCCGTCTCCGTCCCAGATTAAGCACATATTGTTCTGCCGCGAGCCGTCGATTGGAACCCAGCAACGGTACTCTCGCGTGACAGGATCTACAGCAGCGCACGCCTGAAGAGAGCGGCCTTGGTTAATCCGCTCCGTGACCTCTCTGACCGCTTCTGACGCAAGCAAGACTCGCTCGCCGTCGTACATGTAGAAGCCCTCTCTGCCCAGCCACATCACAGTGCCGTCGGGAAGATTGGCTATGCTTGACGGCGCAACACACCCTTTAGACGCGTCTAAAGTAGCAGCCCGAAAACCGACGCCGTCGTCAAAGGGAACAACAACAAACGTCGAAGTCTGCGTAAACACCAGCAGCCCGCCCTGAGTAGGCCACGCTCCCGTCAACGCGCCTCCGCTGGCATCCGGAAAAATAATCTGATTCTTTTCCGGAGTTCCCCACCTGCCTGGAAGCGTTGCAATCAGGGCAGAAGGATTACTAGTCGGGTTGTACCACATCCTACCAAACGCCAGCTTACCGAAACGAACGGTAGGCATCGGGTCTGTGTCCTCAGCAGGCAACACCAGCCAGGAATCCGGATTATTATCAGGAAAGAGTGTCGCGCTGTTGTCCGGTATCGTTGCTTTGTTGGCAGAGACCGTGCCGCCTGACACGCTGAGGATGTTGTAAAGCTCGGCAAACCCGCTGTTAAGCAAGTCCTTCGTACGATACACATCTCTTCCAACCGTTCTTTCTGGACCTGCCTGGACGCTTGCCAGGGTAAGCTGCTTCAAACGAGCATCTGCAAGCGAAGACGTTGCTTCTGCTTCTGTCCCAAGGTCTTCTGCGCTTTGCTTTCTCCAGCTGACGGTATTCGACCGAGCAGACAACGGAGACATGTTGCCCCAGCGATCTACCCAGCGGTACGCGTATGCGTACTGACTTGCTCTCAGCACATACTCAGCAACCGCGTTCTCGTTGTACTCCGTGCCCACAGTGCCCAAGCGGCCTTTGCCGAAGAACTCTTGCATCGTCTCGCCAGACACCTCAAAGCCACCGTTGTCGTCGCCAGCCATGTCCGCCAGCGTGGTAGTCGTACTGTCTGGACCGTAAGCATACGGAGCACCCGGCGCAGAATCGTAGCCAAGCTCTGTGCAGACTTCTCCGTCGTAGAAATAAGCACGACTACTGTTCTGCGGCATGATGACGATGCCGTTCGATACAAGCTCAAACTGAGTAGGAAACTGCGGAGTAGTCGTGTCTACTAACTCTGCAGCAACTCCTGGAGGACTTCCCGAAGTGCCCCCGATGATGACTCTCCACGGGCGGATCGCGGACACTTGGTCCCATCCGTCGTAGACGTAGACCTTGTCACCAAAGTGCGCAAGGAGAACGTCTCTCTTGCCCTCCTTAAGAAGGGCATGGAAGACGCCGTGGAGATTCCCGTACGTATAAGAGAGCTTGTCCCCGTAGTCAGGGTAGACAGGAGTAGGCCCGCGCACAGTGCGCAGCGTTCCCTGCGCCGTGACTTCAAAGTTCTGTATCTCCGCAGCTACTTCGACAGGACCCAGCGTCTTTCCAGACTCCGTACGAAGAGGAAGAATCCCCGTATCGTAAACCTTTCGGGGCATGAGGGACTTCCTTATTCAGCGGCAGCAGCCTCAACCTTGCGGGGACGACCACGTCCCTTCTTAACAGGCTCGTTCGGAGTCGCCACGTTCAGCTTGGCTTCAAGAGCAGCAATGCGATCGATAAGGGGCTTAGTAGCTTCCAGGACAATCTTGTTGACGTTGTCGGTCGTTACGAGATGTACCTTATCCCAGCGTCCCATCTCGTTAGAGAGGCTTGTCTCCTGGACAAGACCGCGAACAGGGTCGGCAACCCAGACACGCCAGCGATTCTGCGTGTTGTTAAACGAGCCCGAGAGCACCATGCGAAACTCGGTTCCGTCATCCGTATCGCGCTTATAGAGGAGAACCTCGGGATCGATTTCTTTAATACTGACTGGCTTGCTCATTACAACTCCTTAATTGTTCCGACAACTGCGCGACTACTGCTACGAGAGCCGCGAGACACGACACGCGCAGGGCGCTTCCTAATGTGCTGATACGGAATAGACCCGTACCTCTTTGTGAGATTTCTCAGCGTCCGGTCGTACTCTTCTTGAGATACCAGCGCAGCGTTTTCGCTTCCGTTGTGCCTGTGCAACATCTGAAGCGTCTTGAGAATGATTGCCTCAGTTCCGTCTTCGTGGATCTGCGGCGTGTCCTGGTCATTAACCAGCGGCTTTGGACGCGCAAGCACCCTGAGGTCAACCTCGTAGCGCGTGTCAGGCATAGGATGCAGGCTGACCGATTGGTAGCCGTGTACGTCTCGAAGCCTGCTCTGATAGTCCAGTAGATCGGAGCCGTCATGTACATACGTGCCCGCAGAGCCTGAGATCTCTCCTACCAGGAAGAATACCTCGGGCGTTTCGATGCGCGGCCCGCCGTCGCTGGAGTACCTTCGCGCATAAATACGAATGTAGTAGCCAGAGCGATTGAGTCGCTTTGTTCCCGCTGTGCCGAAGTTCAGCATGAAGTCAACGTCAGGAACAAAAACATCAATCGCTCGACCAGAGTACGTCGTTGACTGCTTCTGAGACACGGGGCTCGGCGGGCTCTCCCACTTCGGTGTCTTCTTGCCCAGTGTAGTGTCGTAGTCTGTGTCCCTGCGGCCCCAGCAGTAGGTATACACGTAGTCGAACTCGCCTGCGGGGTCGGGGGCCTGCCAGCCTTCCTTGCTCAGCTCTGCCTCTGGGGCAAGAGTAGGCGCGTCGAGGCGAAAGGGCGAGCCTCTATAAATAACTTCGGGACGTGCTGTAAAGCGACCCTTAAAATCTTGTAGCTGCAAGCGCTCCATGTCGTACTGCGTAGCTACCGAGAGTCGATAGTTCGTGTCCGTGAAGAGCGTAGCAGAGCGAAGCTCGATGGTGTCTTCCGGCAAGTAGTAGCTGTCCGTGAAGATGCGGTAGGTCATCGCAGTATCTGACACGTTCGGCCATGGGCGATCGATAGAAATGCGGTCCTTGGCATCACCGCTATCGTTCCAGACCTCTCGGATTCTACGTCGGTGCGTCTGCCCGGCGGAGTCCGTGACCTCGATTTGTCTCCCATCCCAGGTCCCGTCAGTGACCCAGGTAGCTCCTCCGGTGGGAGACTCGGCTCTCTCAAGCACGAGATTATCGGAGGAGTTTACTGCAAGACGGTCTGCCGTAACGCCAGAGACGCTCGACGTATCCGCTTGCGTAGCGAAGCGTACCTTCTGTTCCCAGAAAAGGTA
>TARA_R110002020_G_scaffold97701_15_pt1 | contig 21893 bp, 12 predicted proteins | sample TARA_R110002020 | Tara Oceans TARA_R110002020 (sample SAMEA4396489) | marine metagenome | biome: Westerlies Biome; feature: [MES] marine water layer (ENVO:01000295) within the mesopelagic zone...; material: water (ENVO:00002006), including particulate matter (ENVO:01000060) such...
CCGTGGTATCAGAGAATTTAAAGATGCTACCAAGGACATTCAGAACGACCTAGAGGAAGGTCTGAAAGACGACAAGAAAAAGTAATCTCTTAAGCCAAGGAAATTGGAAAAATTCATCTCATTCGACGAAATTAAAAAATCGCTCGAAAAGAAGGAAAGTGACTGTCGCGCGATAGTCCAATATTATTTAAAAAACATTCAGACGAAGGCGCATTTAAACGCCTTCGTCGAAGTTTATGAGCAATCCGCTTTAGCGCAGGCTGATCTTATCGATCAGAAATTAGCTAATGGAAACGCTGGTAAACTTGCCGGAATGGTCATCGGCATCAAAGATGTACTTTGCTACTCTGGCCATGAGGCAAATGCTTCCTCCAAAATTCTTAACGGTTTCGAATCTCAATTCACCACGACGGCGATCCAACGATTGCTGGATGAGGACGCTATTATTATCGGAAGACTGAATTGTGATGAATTTGGTATGGGAAGCTCCAATGAGAATTCTGCACATGGAAAAGTATTGAATGCTGCAGATGAATCACGTGTTCCAGGAGGTTCATCGGGAGGTTCTGCTGTAGCTGTACAAGCTAATCTTTGCACCATTTCTTTGGGAACTGATACAGGTGGATCTGTCCGACAACCAGCAGCTTTTACTGGTGTGATTGGCATGAAACCAACATATTCTCGTGTTTCCCGCTGGGGGCTAATAGCTTATGCATCATCCTTTGATTGTATTGGTGTTTTTTCCAGAACGGTTAAAGACAATGCGCTTGCTATGGAAATCATGGCTGGCCACGATGAATACGACAGCACTTCTTCCAGGAAATCTGTACTTCCTTACAGTGAGCTTCTGCATTTTGACAAAAAAGCGAAAGTAGCCTACCTAAAAGAGACCTTTGAATCATCAGCTTTACAGCCAGAAATCAAAGCGAATACAGTCGCAGTTTTAGAAAACCTAAAATCAGAAGGACATACTGTAGAAGAGGTAAGTTTCCCACTTCTTGACTACATTCTTCCTACCTACTATATTCTGACTACGGCAGAAGCAAGTTCGAACTTATCTCGATTTGACGGAGTGAAATATGGCTATAGAACCCCAAATGCCCACAACTTAGAAAGCATGTATAAGCTGACTCGGAGTGAGGGATTTGGAGAGGAAGTGAAGCGCAGAATTATGCTTGGCACCTTCGTCTTAAGTGCTAGCTATTACGACGCCTATTTCACCAAAGCACAGAAGGTCAGAAGATTAATAAAAGACTTCACTGAAGATCTTTTAAATGATTATGACTATATTATTATGCCAACTACGCCATCTACGGCGTTTAAGTTTGGTGAGCATAGTGGTGATCCGGTAGCAATGTATCTGGAAGATTTATTTACAGTACAAGCTTCAGTATCTGGAGTCCCATCTATTTCTCTTCCAAATGGAAAAGATGAGCAAGGAATGCCGATTGGTTTGCAGGTTATTTGCAACTCATTCAAAGAAGCAGAGCTTTACTCATTTAGTAATTACTTGACTGAATTAACATCATAAAACCCTTTTTACCAATGAAAAGACCTTCGTTCAGAACCTTCACACTTGCGCTTACCACATGTTTGATCCCTCTGTCTCAGGCCTTTTCGCAGGACGATTCTTCGGTAGCTGCCGCTCCGCTGTTGGATGAAGAAGTCCTCCCAAATTATCATTACGAATACATTCCAGATTTCACCTATAAGGAAATTGAGACTCGTGTGAAAGCAATGGATCACGAAATGTCATTTGAGTTGAATGACCGTATTTTTTCCTTTATCCAATATTTTACTGTAAGAAATAGAGACTATACCAAAATGGTCTTGGCCCGAAAAGAGCTATTTTTTCCAATGTTCGATGAGACGATGGCAAAACATGAAATGCCACTCGAAATCAAATATTTGTCAATTATCGAATCAGGACTTGACCCGCAAATTCGTTCTCGCGTAGGTGCAATGGGACTATGGCAGTTTATGCCAGCTACAGGCAGGATGTATGGGATGAATACCAATTCAGAAGTGGATGATAGAATGGATCCAGAGCTATCTACGGAAGCAGCGGCTAAGTATTTAAAGTCCCTTTATCGAATGTTCGGCGATTGGGAAGTAGCCATGGCAGCCTATAATTGTGGTCCCGGTAACGTCAGAAAAGCAATTAGAAGATCCGGCGGAAAAAAGACCTTCTGGGGTATTTACAACTATTTACCAAGAGAAACCCGAAGCTACGTACCACAGGTTCAAGCGATGCTATACATCTTAAATCACCTGGAAGAACATAATTTCCACCCTGAAGATCCGACCTACGTAGTGGAATATGAGAAAATCCGTTTTGACAGAGCACTAAGCCTTGATAAGCTTGCTGAGCTCACCAATCTTTGTGTATCTGATCTGAAGACGCTAAATCCTGCCATTAAGAATACAAAGCTTCCGGAAAGTAATAGAACCATGGCATTGCGAATCCCTAAGTCAAAAGTGCCTTACATCAAGGAAAATTTAGCTTGGCTGAACGACTCACTAAACAATGCTCCTACTGTCCTACTTGCATCTAATGTAGCCTTGATGTCAGTAGAAGATCTTGCTCAGGAGATTAAGCAAAGTGGTACAATATATAAAGTGAGATCAGGAGATGTATTGGGATCAATAGCTCAACGACATGGCGTCTCGGTCACACAACTTAAGTCTTGGAACAACCTTTCCTCAAATTTAATCCGCGTTGGTCAGACCTTACACATCAATTCTGGCATGTCAGGGAATATTGCCTCGACCCAAACAAATGCTGCTGGGCAAACTACCTATGTGGTCCAGCCGGGAGACTCATTATGGATTATTTCAAGAAAGCATCAAGGCCTGACGGTGGAGCAAATCAAAAGGCTAAACAATCTTAATTCTAACAATATTAAGCCTGGGCAAAAGCTAATTATTGGCTAATTCTAGGCAGATTCCTCCTTAGATTGTTAATTTTTTTTAACTATTGGCTTTATTTAATCCTAAATAAGGATATCTGTTTTTATGTCATTAATTTGAGGTAACACAAGAACCAAACAACCAAAAATGAAAACCTTTTCATCTATTCTCATAGCCCTAGTTATGGGTGTTTCTCTAGTTTCTTGCGAAACTGATGGAAGCTCAACAGATAGTACAAAGCCAAAAGCGAGGGGATCGATTGGGGAAATCATCTTAGTAATCGACTCCGTCAAATGGGCCGGCCCTGTTGGCGAACAGCTTAAGGAAATCTTCGAATCCGATATACCTGGTATGTTTCGCCCCGAAGCTAGATTCAAAGTAAATACGGTAGACCCAAGAGCGATGACACGAATTCTCAAAATGTCAACGAACTTAGTTTATGTAACCACTTTTGACGACAAAGGCTCAGCTAGTCAAGTGATTAATGCGCAATTCTCAAAAGAATCCAAAGAAAAAGCGATGAACGACCCTTCCATTTATTCCTTGAGAATGGAAGATGAATATGCGATCGGTCAGGAAGTCCTTTACCTGTTTGGGAACACAGAGGATCAACTTATTCAAAATTTGAAGAAGAACAGTGGACGCCTACAAAACCTATTCGAAGTAAGGGAAAGAGGAAGATTGGAAAAAATTATTCTAGCAAGGAAAAATTCTGCAGCTGATTTTGAAGCCAAAAAGAATCTTGGAATAGAAATCAACGTACCTGCTTCATATCAGGTAGCCAAGTCGGAGGATGACTTTCTTTGGGTAAGACAAATCACTCCAACTGCTAATCGAGCTGATATCAGTTTATTTTTTTACGAGACAGATTACACTTCTGAGGAGCAGACATTTCCTGCAAACATCCTCACACTCAGAGACTCTATCACGAAACAGTACATTTTTGGAGATCCAGAAGACCCTACCTCCTACGTGGTATCTGAAAAACAAGTCCCGCCAGCTTTCAGAAACATGGTGATTAATGATAATTTTACCACAGAAATAAGAGGCGCCTGGAAAACAAACAATACAAGCATGGGTGGATCCTTTCTAGGATACATCATGGTTGATCAGAAAAAAGGAAAACTTTATTACATTGAAGGGTTCGTATTTTATCCAAATGAAATACACAGAGATGCCCTCCGTGAGATCGAGACCATTCTTCTCAACACAAATGTGAGTTGGAAAGAGGACCAGGGGGCTTAAAACCCAAATCATACTAGCTTTTATGGCAATCAAAATCCGAAAGGAAGACGCATTAAACTATCATACGCAAGGTTCACCTGGCAAAATTGAAGTAAATCCTACAAAGCCGCTTTCCAGTCAAATGGACCTTGCGCTTGCTTACTCACCTGGAGTAGCAGAACCATGTAAAGAAATCGCAGCAGATGTAGAAAACGTCTATAAATACACTGCAAAAGGCAATCTGGTTGGTGTAATATCAAATGGCACAGCAGTGCTCGGTCTTGGGGACATAGGCCCAGAGGCGTCAAAGCCAGTGATGGAAGGCAAAGGAGTACTCTTCAAAAAGTTCGCTGGTATCGATGTGTTTGACATTGAGATCAATGAAAAAGATCCAAAAAAGATAATACAAATTATAAAATCCCTAGAACCTACTTTTGGAGGGATAAATCTTGAGGACATCAAAGCACCGGAATGTTTTGAAATAGAAACAGAGCTTAAAAAGGAAATGAACATTCCTGTCATGCATGATGATCAGCATGGCACCGCAATTATCTCGGGAGCAGCATTACTTAATGCCCTTGAAATTGTAGATAAAGATATTTCCAAAATCAAATTAGTCGTGAATGGTGCAGGTGCTGCAGCTATTTCATGTACTCGCTTTTATATTTCCCTCGGCATTCTAAAAGAAAACATTGTCCTGTGTGACATTGTAGGGATTCTGCGATCTGACAGAACTGATCTGGATGAGATTAGAAGAGAATTTGCTACAGATAGGGATCTGCATACACTTTCTGATGCCCTTAAAGATGCTGATGTGTTTTTGGGCCTTTCTGCAGGAAATATTGTGAACCAGGATCAATTGAGATTGATGGCTCCAAATCCTATTGTGTTTGCCTTAGCAAATCCAGACCCTGAAATCTCCTACGACCTAGCAATCGCAACCCGCGAAGATATTATCATGGCTACAGGCAGATCGGACCACCCTAACCAAGTGAATAATGTATTGGGCTTCCCATACATTTTTCGTGGAGCTCTAGACGTGCGTGCTACAGGAATCAACGAAGCCATGAAACTTGCCGCCGCACACGCCATCGCTAAACTTGCTAAGGAACCCGTTCCAGATATTGTCAATAAAGCTTACGGTGAGGATAAACTCGGCTTTGGTAGACTATATCTAATTCCAAAACCACTTGATCCGCGATTGATTACTACCATCGCTCCTGCAGTAGCCAAAGCTGCCATGGAAACAGGTGTTGCAAAATATCCGATTAAAGATTGGGACGCTTACGAACTTGAACTTCAGGAGAGAATTGGCATAGACCAGAGACTCATGTCTGTAGTCATCGCCAGAGCAAAGAAAAATCCAAAACGCGTAGTATTTGCAGAGGCAGATAATAGAAAAATCCTCAAAGCCGCTCAGATTATTCGTGATGAAAAAATAGGGGAGCCAATTTTGCTCGGTAACCGCGAGAAAATATTAGCGCTTATCGAAGACAATTCCTTGGATCTAACCAATGTCACCATCATTGATCCGATGGAAGAAAAAGCATTGCTGAAGAAATTCGCAGACATGCTTTTCAACAAAAGGCAAAGAAAAGGGATGACTGTGGGTGACGCCGCTAGGCTAGTGACTCAGAGAAATTACTTTGGTGCACTGATGGTAGAATCGGGTGCAGCAGATGCTTTTATCTCCGGACTTACGCGTGATTATCCAAAAACTATCCTGCCTTCACTTCAGACCATTGGCGTAAAACCGGGTGTAAACCGAGTGGCAGGTATGTATATTATGAATACGCCAAAAGGCCCTTATTTCTTCGCTGATGCTACAGTCAACCTGAATCCAACAGCTGAAGAATTGGTGGAAATCATTGGCTTAACGGCAGATGCGGTAAGATTCTTTAATATGGAGCCAAGAATTGCTATCCTTTCTTATTCCAATTTTGGATCAGCCCAAGGGGATATACCAGGAAAAATGGCCAAAGCCACAGCCATTGCCCAGAAGAAATATCCAGATTTGGTGATCGAAGGGGAAATGCAAGCCAACGTAGCGATCAACGAAGATATCCAACGCGAGATGTATCCTTTCTCCAAATTGATCAATAAGCGCGCGAATACGTTGATTTTCCCTGATCTTAGCTCTGGCAACATTGCTTACAAGCTACTTGCAGAACTTGGAAACTCAGAGGCAATTGGACCAATTTTGCTAGGGATGAACAAACCTGTCCATATTCTTCAGTTAGGTAGCTCAATTAGAGAAATAGTGAATATGGTAGCTGTAGCGGTAGTAGATGCACAATCCACAAACACACTATGATCGACTACCTAAGAGGCAAACTTGTTTTCAAAGACCCTACCTATGTCATCATCGATGTAAATGGAATAGGCTATCATGTCAAAATATCCCTTCAAACTTATTCTGAAATAAAGGATGAGGAGCAGATCAAGCTCCTCACCTACCTTCATATCAAAGAAGACGCACATACACTTTTTGGTTTCAAACAAGAAGATGAAAAGCGACTATTTTTACTATTACTTTCTATCAATGGCGTTGGTCCTAGTACCGGACTGATGATTCTTTCCTCCCTGAGCTCATTGGAAATCGAGCAGGCAATTTTAGCTGGTGACGTAGCTACTATACAGCATGTCAAAGGGATAGGTGCAAAAACTGCTCAACGGATAATTTTAGAACTGAAAGATAAAGTAGGTAAAGGCGGATCAGAAGGTTCAACTACCTCACTTGGATTTTTGAAATCAGGCAATAAAATCCGCGAGGAAGCGTTACAAGCACTCATTACGCTGGGTTTCCCAAAAGCCGCCGCAGAGAAAAACATAGCGGCAATCCTCAAAAAAACCACTGGAGAAATTTCGTTAGAAGATTTAATTAAAGCATCTTTAAAGACATCATAATTTTACGTTGTATTGAACTTTTGGAGTGTACTGACTTTTTTCGGGAGGAGGTTTCTCAGTAGTTGGCCTGAAGTAATATTTCTTTTTGGTCTTCTGCTAGCCTATTCCGCTTCTGAGGCTCAACAAACCAATCCTGACAGTATTCAGTCTCGGATTGATTCTTTGAATCGAAGGAGACTAGCCCCCTCGTATTTGCTTTGGCAAAATCTGAGGACAAATCCCCTATTCCCTTCCCGAAACCCTTTTCTACAGTCTCAAAACCCATTCTTCCAAACAAATCCGATTACACAAAATGTGGAAGTGAAAGTCGATTCCGTGCTTCGATACAATGTAGTCGACCAAATTGACACAGTGAGAGTTGGGAATGAGCAGGAATATGATTTTGAGCAATTTTCAAAAATTCAGGAGTACAAAGTCAGGCAGGACTATTGGCGCAGTAGAGCCCGCGGTGGGGATGGTGAAAGTGCCGTAGAAGGTCGAGGGTTAATTCCTCCGCTTACGGTGAGTCCGTCTTTGGATAGGCTATTCGGTGGTAGTGAAATCAATATTGTGCCGTCAGGATACGTAAACCTTGATTTTGGAGCAATCTTCCGACGTGTAGATAATCCGACCCTACCGATACGACAGCAACAAAACGGAGGATTCAACTTTGATCAGCAAATCCAAATGGCCGTTAATGGCTCATTGGGAGAAAAAGTGAAAATCGGGGCAAATTTCGATTCCAATAATTCCTTCGACTTTCAAAACCAAATGAAGCTTGAATTTGACGGTTTCGAAGAGGATATCATCCAATCCATTGAAATTGGTAATGTCAGTATGCCGACGCAAAACCGATTAATCCAAGGAGCTCAAAATCTTTTCGGAGTAAAAACACAACTCCAGTTCGGTAAATTAACTGCAACTGCAGTAGCGTCCACTCAGAGAGGCCGACGTGATAATTTGACGATTGACGCCAATGGACAAGGCAGATCATTTGACATTCAAGCCTCGAAGTACGATGATAACAGACATTTCTTTATAGGACATTTCTTTCGGGACAACTATGAAAAATGGCTAAGAGGACTTCCTCAGGTGCTTTCTGGAGTGAATGTGACCAGAATTGAAGTTTATATCATGAACAGAGCCGCAAATACTGAAACACTTCGGAATTTTGCCGCTTTCATGGATTTGGGTGAGGGACGAGTGATCTACAACCCCACCAATCCAAACATAGGCACAGGGAACCCAAGCTCAGCTGCTTCCAATTCTGCCAATAACCTGTATTCCAATATTTCCAGCAATCCAGCCTTCCGCCCTTTTGACACAGGATCAAGGGCGATGGAATCCAGTTTAGGCATTAGAAAAGGAGTAGACTTTGAGCAGATTAATGGAGCAAGAAAACTGGATCAAACGGAATATTTTTTCAATCCTCAACTTGGATACCTATCTCTTTTCAGACGTCTTCAAAATGATGAAGTACTCGCTGTATCTTACGAATACACCTACAATGGGCAAGTATATAAGGTGGGTGAACTCACTGAAGACTACCAAAACCGTCAGGAGGACGAGTTGATTTTCCTGAAATTACTTCGTCCAGCAAGAATTAACACCAAGGTTCCTACCTGGGACCTGATGATGAAAAACGTCTACAGTCTGAACGCAAATCAAATCACCCGTGATGGCTTTCAACTACAAGTAATCTACAGAGATGATAGAACAGGCCTAGACAACCCTTCGCTACTGGAGGGGGTGAATGTCAAAGACAAACCACTAATCAGGCTGACCGGACTCGATAATCTTAACCCTCAGAATGATCCAGCTCCAGATGGGAATTTTGACTTTGTTGAAGGACTCACCATACTCACAGATCGAGGATTACTGGTTTTTCCAGTCCTGGAACCTTTTGGTTCAAATCTAGAAAAATACTTCCAGCCAGGCGAAGTGGTGCTGAAAGACAAGTACGTTTATGACACGTTATACAAGACAACTCAAGCCGACGCAGAGCTAGTCACTAGACTAAATAAATATTTCATCAAAGGTCGACTGACAGCAGGGTCCGCCAGCGAAATTCAATTGCCTGGCTTAAATATTTCTCCAGGCTCTGTGATCGTGCAGGCAGGAAATATCCCACTAACAGAAGGAGTCGATTTTACGATTGATTACAATGTGGGCAGATTAGTCATCATTAATGAGGCCATCCTGCAATCTGGCAAGCAAATCAATGTGAGCTTCGAAAAAGCTGATTTGGTATCATTCCAAACCCGAAGCCTCCTTGGGACGCGGCTAGACTACCTTTTCAGTGACAAATTTAATCTTGGCGGAACTTTCCTTTACCTCAACGAAAGGCCGAATGTAACAAGGATTGCCACTGGTAGTGAAACCCTTCGAAATAGCATGTGGGGATTGGATGGGAATTTCAGCGATGAATCCCGCTGGCTGACCAAAATGGCAGATGCCTTGCCTTTTACAAGTACCAAAGAAACTTCCCTTGTCAATATAAGTGGGGAATTTGCTCACTTTATCCCAGGAACTTCAAACCAAGTAGATGGAGAACCTGCCTCATACATTGATGATTTTGAGGCCGCAATTACGCCTTATAACCTCGGAGGCGCAGCCAACCAAAATTGGAAACTTGCTTCTACCCCGCAGACTTTTGACGATAGATTTGATCTTAGCAATCAGACGGAAGATAACCTAGGAGCTGCATACCGAAGAGGCAGGGTGGCTTGGTATAATATTGACAATATTTTCTACAGAGAAAGTGGACCTGGCGTACCTCAGAATATTACAAGAGAGGATAGACAGAACCATTATGTGCGGAGGGTATTGCCTCAGGAGATTTTCCCTCAGCAAGATCGAGATGTAATTGTCACCCCGGAGCCCCTATTTGAGCTAGCTTTCTTTCCAAGTGAGCGAGGTATGTATAATTACAATACCGCGCTGACGACCGATGGCTATCTCCCCAATCCCAAATTGAATTATGGTGGTGTTACCAGAGCAATCACTACCGAAGTGGATTTTGACCGGACGAATATAGAATACATAGAATTCTGGCTATTGGATCCGTTTATTGATGGGGAAAATGGAAAAGTATTAGATGGGATTTTCAACCAAAACAACACGACAGGTGGTAAGTTGACTATAAATCTGGGAGATATTTCTGAAGACTTGATGAAAGACGGAAGACACTCTTTCGAAAATGGTCTTCCTGCTGATGGAGATCCAGCAGAAACTGGACAAGACGAATGGGGAAGAATTACCCGTGAGCAATTCCTACTTCCTGCCTTTGACAATTCGGAGACTTCTCGCCAAAATCAAGACGTAGGCCTTGATGGTCTCAAGAATGAAGACGAAGCTGAATTTTTTGCCAGTAGATTTTTGAATCGTCTGAATGTCAATGCAGATGCGAGGAGCCGGATTCTTGAAGACGTTTCATCGGATTTATTCAACTATTACCTGAGTGACACTTACGACCAACAGGATGCTAAAATATTAGAACGCTACAAAAAATTCAATGGCATGGAAGGCAATACGCCTGTCACGGCCAATGAAAATCTTCCCTATACGCCATCAGGCTCAAACACTCCTGACAATGAGGATCTGAACACTGACAATACCATCAACGAACTTGAGAATTACTACGCTTATGAAATGGATCTCAAGCCAGGTAACCTCGATGTTGGACAACAGTATATCGTAGATAAAACCACGGCAAATGTAAATGGCCAAAATGTAAATTGGTATTTATTCCGTATTCCAATCCGACAGCCAGATCGCGTCGAAGGAGATATCACAGGATTCAAATCCATCCGATGGATCAGAACTTACTTGTCTGGATTTGAGCAACCTGTAGTATTAAGAATGGCAAACTTCCGCATGGTAGGAAGTCAGTGGAGAGTTTTCCAGGAATCACTTTTTGAAAGAGGCCTCTTCGAAATCCCTGAGCCTGACAATTCAAATGTAACCGTGGATGTGGTAAGCATCGAGGAGAACAGTCAGGGAAGTGCGACAGAGAGTCCTTATGTCCTTCCTCCGGGGATTTTTAGAGATCGTGATAACACTTCAACTGTTGAACGTAGGCTGAATGAACAATCGCTGCGGATTTGTGTGGAAGATCTTGCTGCAAAGGATGCACGAGCGGTTTTCAAAAATGTCACGTTGGATTTGGTGCAATTTGAGCGAATCAAAATGTTCATTCATGCAGATAGTGAGGATGCAATGGACGATGAAATTACTGCCTTTTTAAGACTAGGAACTGATAACACGGACAACTATTACGAAATCGAAGTTCCACTTTTGATCACGCCCAAAGGCACAAGAGACCCTACTCAGATCTGGCCGCAAGAAAATGAAATTGACATAGCCATAGAGGACATTGTCGGGGTAAAAGTCGCTCGGGACAACCAGCATGTGCCACTGAATATTCCTTTTTCACAGCAAATAGGTAGATACAAAGTGACTGTGGTGGGTAGACCGGAATTGAGTCAATCTCAATCCTCCATGATAGGCGTGAGAAATCCAGGCACAAATGGAGGCGGAAGCCGAAGCCTATGTATCTGGGTAGATGAGTTGAGAGTAACTGGATTTACTAAATCTAATGGATGGGCTGCAAATGCTTTGATGAACGTAAAAATCGCTGATGTAGCAGTTGTTTCAGGATCTATTAGACACAACTCTATTGGATTTGGAGGATTGGAAACCAGACTTTCCCAAAGGGCAAGACAAGCAACCACCCAATATGATATCTCAACTAGTGTGGATATTCATAAGCTTTTACCCGAAGGGTTGGGCGTCAGCATTCCTCTGTATTTTTCTATCGAAAACAGCACGACTAAACCTGAATATGATCCTTTGAATCCAGATGTGCCGTTTGAGGTAGCGCTACAAAAATATGAAACTGCGGCTCAAAAAGAGGCCTATAGAAAAATCGCCTTAGATCAAATTAACCGTAAAAATGTAAGCTTTAATAACGTACGAAAACTTAAGACAAATCCAGATGCAAAAAGTCATTTCTATGACTTAAGTAATTTCTCCTTCTCGTATGCTTTTGGAATAATGAATCAGACCAATGCTCAGATTCAAGATTACAGCTACAAAACTTATAGGGGAAACGTAACATACAGCTTCCAGCCAAAGGCACTTACTATAGAACCATTTAAAAATGCTGGCTTTTTAGATTCTCCGCATTTAAGACTAATCAAGGACTTCAACCTGAATTTATCCCCTACTCTAGTTTTGGCTAGGTTAGATATTGATAGGAAACACTTAAGATCTCAATATAGAAATGATCAATTGAGTACCGCTGGAGTAGATCCTCTTTTCCAAAAAAGCTTCTTCATGAATCGATTTTATTCGGTGAATTGGGATCTGACAAAAAACCTGAGAGTAGATTATACAGGAAGTATTATGGCTGTGGTAGATGAACCTCAAGGCGATTTGGATACAGAGCAAAAATCTGATTCGGTTCGGTATAATGCGTGGAGATTTGGCCGAAAAACGAATTACAACCATACAGTATCTCTCAATTACACCCTTCCCCTGGATAAATCTCCGCTCACAGACTGGATCAGAGCAGATTATAAATACATCACTACCTACACTTGGCTTACCGGCGCAATCGGGCAAAAGGATACGCTGGGAAATACTATTCAGAACACTAGAGATCAATCACTTAATGGTAAGTTTGATCTTATAAAACTTTACAATAAGAACAAAAAACTGGCAGCTCTGAATGCACCTAAACGACCAAGTATTCCTGGTAGGTCGGGAGTAACTGCTGAAGATACCATTGGAACTCCTTTCACCAATAAACTTCTGAAAGCATTGATGATGGTGAAAGAGGTTACATTCAATTACGGGAAAATTGAGGGCACTTTCTTACCTGGTTACATGCCAAATACTGGACTATTAGGAATGGATCGAGCATTTGACAACCCAGGCTTTGCATTCCTATTTGGAAGTCAAGATCCGGCTATCCGAAATGAATTTGCCCAAGCAGGATTCATGGCTCCTAGTAGTGAGCTTACTCAGACCTTCAAACAAAGTAGCGTGATGAACATGAGATTTGGAAGTATTATTGAGCCTTTCCAAGACTTCAAAATCACGCTGAATGCCACTAAACGGGAAGTGGGAGATTATCAGGAAATATTCAGGAATTCCATGGACAATCCCGGCGTCTATGAATCCATCAGTCCCAATAGACTCGGCGCTTATAGTGTCACTACAATTATGATTGGAACCGCCTTTAGCAAAGATGGATTTGATAACGTATCGCCTCTTTTTGCAGATTTTGAAAATAATAGAGCAATCATCAAAAATCGACTGGATGGAATGACTACAGGTGGGGAATATGCAATCAATGGTCAGGATGTTTTGATCCCCGCTTTCATGGCAGCATACCGAGGTAAAGATGCTGCTACGTTCGATATGAATCCTTTCCCAAAAACACCTTTGCCAAACTGGCGCTTGGATTACAGAGGACTTTCCAGAATCAAAGCGCTAAGCGAGATATTCAGCAGCATCAATATTCAACATATGTATACCTCAACGTATGATGCCAGTAATTTCTCGAATTCACTTCAATACCAACAGGGGTTAGAGCTATACAATACACTTCAGAATATCCCTAGACCAACGCAAGTAAATGAAGAAGGTCAATACATTCCTATTTATGTACTCAACCAAGTTGTCTTAACCGAACGATTTGGCCCGTTGATTGGAATTGATATGTTGACAAAAGACAGATTAAATATTACCGTCAATTACAGCAAGGAGCGTAATCTAGGTTTGAATTTTTCTAACTCTCAGGTGACTGAACAAAAAAGTAGCGACTTTGGATTGTCTCTGGGTTATACCAAAGCTGGGGTAAAAGTTCCTTTTAAATTCCAAGGAAGACAGTCTGTATTGAAAAATGATCTCACCTTCAATTTAGATTCGAAAGTTGTTAGTACGAAACAGATTCAGCGAAAGATCGAGGAAGGTAGCACGGTGACGAGCGGAAATTTGAATATTTCCATCCGTCCTACAATTTCCTATCTCATCAATCAAAACCTAAATCTTACGCTTTACTTCGATAGAACTATTAATGATCCTCGAGTGACGACAGCCTACAAACGAACTTCGACAGCATTTGGAGGTCAACTTCGATTTAATTTAGGTCAATAGATTTTATCCTTACTTGATTCCTATTAATTTTGGCCCCTATATAACAATTTACAAACATGGATTTTCCTCAAGAACTAAAGTACACCAAAGACCACGAGTGGGTTAAAATAGATGGTGATGTAGCAACTATTGGAATCACAGAATTTGCCGCTGGTGAACTAGGTGATATCGTATATGTAGAAGTTGAAACATTGGGCGAAACATTGGATACCAATGAAGTTTTTGGGTCCGTAGAAGCGGTAAAAACTGTTTCTGATCTATTCATGCCTGTGTCAGGAGAGATTTTAGAAATTAATCCGGAATTGGAAGATTCTCCGGAATTGGTCAATGAATCACCTTACGAAAATGGCTGGATGATCAAAGTAAAGATTACCGGAGACTTACCCTCTGATTTGCTTTCAGCTGCAGAATATGCTGAGTTAGTAGGAGAATAAGAGGCATATTTTGAGATTAGGAATTGCGATTATCTGGCTTCTCATTATAGCCGTTGCCATGTTAACTCCAGGTGATAATTTCCCTGAACCCTCCTTTAACTTTGAAGATAAACTTATACACTTTGCCTGTTTTGGAGGTTTGAGTTTTCTTTGGTGTGGAGTAGGTGTCAAACATGCCAATTTAAATGGCTTAGGTGGAAGAGTTTTGACTAACTATTTGATTTTCGGCGTTGCCGCTGGAGTAGTTTTAGAATGCGCCCAGCTATTCATTCCATTCCGAACTTTCGATTATATGGACATGATTGTCAATGAAATAGGTGGAATAGCTGGTTTATTAGCATATTTTAAGATTCCTACTACCAAGATTGGCTTGGATTAATGCCTATTAATTATTAGAATTGTTAGTCTGAAAAAGAAGAAAAATTAACCTTTATAAACCAAACTTATCATGGAAGCAAAAAAGACTCCCAGCGCTGATCTAACCAGAAAGACAGGAATGTTCCTGAATCTTGGTTTGGCAGTGGCTGTAGGTGCTACCCTTGCTGCCTTCGAGTGGAAGTCATTTGATGATGGTTCATTGAAAGACCTTGGTCAAGTAACTGACAACTTCGAAGAATTGCTAGATATTCCTATCACAGAGCAGCCACCACCACCACCGCCACCACCTGTAGAGCAGCCTATCATTCAGGAAATTCCTGATGAGGTAGAAATCGAAGAAAAAATCGAAGTTAACTTCGATGTCGATGTGAAAGAAACTACTGTAATCAAAGAAGTAGTAATCGCTGAAGCTCCAGTAGAGGAGAAAGTAGATGCAATCTTTGATGTGGTAGAAACTCAGCCTGAGCCTCCAGGGGGAATGTCAGGTTGGAATCAATACCTTTCTAAAAACCTGAAATACCCTACTCAAGCGAGAAGAATGGGTGTAGAAGGAACAGTAATCGTAGTATTCGTAGTAAACACGGATGGTTCTATTCAAGATGTTGAAGTTTTGAGAGGAATCGGCGGAGGTTGTGACGAAGAAGCGGTGAAAGTAGTAAGTAGTGCTCCTAAGTGGACTCCTGGTAAGCAAAGAGGACGTGCAGTACGTACTCGTATGAGACTACCAATTAGATTCAAACTTAGCTAATCATAAATTGCTAATGTAGACCCGAGAGATCGGGTCTTTTTTTTGCCTTAAGTTTAACAACTTTTAGCTTAGTTAAATAGTGTTAGTAGATTAGGCTCAGAGGGTTATGTAGTGTAATTTATTAGAGTAGTTTTTTCTAACCTCTAATTTCACACTCATGGAACACAAAAAAAATCCAACGTCAGATCTTAAACGATGGTCTGTTGCATTGTTTAACTTGGGACTGGCAATCAGTCTCGGAATAGTTTTGGTGGCTTTCGAATGGAAAGCATATGATCAAGGAAATATCAAGACCTTTGAAGGCATGGATGATGACTGGGATGACATTGAAATTCCGATCACCATTCAAACTCCTCCTCCTCCCCCACCTCAGGTTCCGATTGAAGTGATCATCAAACCTGATGATGTCGAAATTGACACATTTGAAAAGCTGAACATAGATATCAATACCACTGAATCAGCTGAGATACCTGAAGTAGAAATAAAAGAAGCGCCTATAAAAGAAGACATTGATGTAATCGTAGACTTTGTGGACATTCAGGCGACGTTTAAGGGAGGAATGGACGCTTGGTATGCCTATCTCAACAAAAACCTAAAGTATCCTTCACAAGCAAAAAAAATGGGTATTGAGGGAATGGTCATCGTTAGATTTGTAGTAAATACTGATGGATCAATTCAAGACTTAGAACTAGTAAGGACCATCGGTGGCGGCTGCGACGAAGTAGCTAAGGAAGCGATCGAGAATTCTCCGAATTGGACCCCTGGAAGGATAGGTGGAAGAGCAGTACGATCGCGGATGACAATGCCGATACGCTTTAGACTTAACTAGCTTATCGAATGATACTTTAAAAAATAAAGGGGCGAATGCCCCTTTTCTATAATACGTTGAGCGATTGCTCTTTTACCTTCTCCAACTCGTCCTTCATTAGGATGACATGCTTCTGCATTCCTGCATCATTTGCTTTAGATCCGATGGTATTGATCTCTCTTCCTATTTCCTGAGAAATAAATCCAAGCTTTTTCCCTTGGCTTGATTCTTCGTTTAGGCATTTGGCAAAATACTTTAAGTGTGTATCCAGTCGTACAATCTCTTCAGTAATATCCAATTTCTCAAAATAATAGATCAACTCCTGCTCAAAACGATTGGCATCGAAGGAATTTTCATCTAACCATTCGTTAAAATGATTTCTGATTTTTTGCTTGATTCTTTCCTTTCGATTACCCTCTTCCTCTTCTATTTTCTTCAAGCCACTGGCAATTGTTGCGATATTTCCTTGAAGTTTTTGCTCCAATGAATTCCCTTCATCTTGTCTGAAGGAATCACATTTATTTAATGCAATGGTGAGAACTTTTTTGATTTCTTCCCAATCTGCTTGATCATCTCTATCCTCACCAGTTACCTGAGTAATTACACTTGGAGACTGCAAAGCTAATTTGAAAATATCCTGAGACTGATCTTCTACACTATCAGCAAGTCCTTTATACTTTTGATAAAACAGGTTAAAAAGATCTTCATTGATGCTAACTGGCATTTCGGCTGATCCTTTTGACTGAAAATCTATTGAAATACTCACTTTACCACGGTCTAAAATCGACTGAACCAGGTTTCTAATTTCCAGCTCTTTGTCATTAAACTGTCTCGGGCTGCGAATAGATAGATCTAAGAATTTTGAGTTAAGCGTTCGTACCTCCACTTGGATTACCATTCGCTCATCTTCAAATCCGGCATTGCCGAAGCCGGTCATTGATTTGATCATAATAAAATTTGTTGTTAGAAATTGAAGCCCAAAGTTACATAGAACTTTAAGTCTTCTGCTTCATAATTTCGAATAGGCCGAGCTACATCAAATTTCACATAATAGTTGAGCAAAACGGTGCGCAATCCAGCACCATAGCTTTGAAGCCATGGATTATTGAAATTATTAAGAGTAATAGTGAAAGGAGATCCTTCTGTATTGATCACTTCTGTATTTTGATCATTTATTCTCTCCCATGGAGCCGAATCATTCCAGGCGGATCCTATATCATAAAAACCTACCAATTGGAAGTTTCTGATAAAATTCGAAGTGATGTTTCCTCTCGTCAAATAGGAGAAAACAGGTATTCTAAGTTCAGTTGTGAAGGTAATCATGTTTCGACCTCGAATTTCATCGTAGTCATACCCTCTCAAATCCACAAAGTCCGCGAATAGAATATTTGAATTTTCTACACCAGTTGGATTTCTGATCGGGGAAGATTCCGGTCTATTGGATGGTGGACGATAGAATTCATTGAAAAGCCAATTATCCATCCCTCCCAACATGTAAGTCTGAGGATTATTCCCCATAAAAGATCCAGCATATAATCTTGCAGCGAGTACAATGTTTTTGTGAATAGATCTATACTCTCTCAAATCAACGTAGAAGTTCCCAAAAGAACGTTCCTTATTACCAAAGGATTGATATTGCACGTAGCCAACTTTACCTTTGAATCCCCTCTGGGAATAAAGCCCCAAAGGCTGAGTTCGATCATAAACAAACTCTGCCTTCCCACCTAAATAATTGACATCGTAGCGATTTTGATCCGGATCTTGACCATTTATTAAGGAATCTGGATTGAGATTGAAATATTGAGTTTTTGCTGCAAAAGGAGCAAGAGTAACTCGTGCATTGGCATTTAGTGGATAAGAAAATCCTGCTTCTACTTTTGTCAGAACGTATTTTTGTTCGACCTCAAATTCTGAAACACGAATAGTCTTACGATCAAACCTTCCTTTGAAATCAACTCGGCTTTTCAAATATTCGTATTCAAAGAAAATATCCCCACCTGATCTAAAGTCAAGGGTAGTCATTACTCCTCCTTGGAAAGAGTGATTATCAAGTAAATCGGTCATTTTACCCGTAAACCCAATCCCAAATCCTCTCAATGGATCCACAACAAATCTTGTATTGATATTATTGATGAAAAACTGCGGTTCCATCTGCCTAGGTCCTGTCACTCTTTTTTGCAAACTCTGCTTTCTAAAAGTCTCTAGCAAGTTATTTTTAGACTCGGCAGCTGAAGCTACTGGCGAGGTAAGATTGCCAGGTATGGTGTCAAAAGTATAATTATCAGTGTTCAGCCCATTCTTTGACTCAAATTTAAGTCGTTTGAGATCAATCGATGAGGATGTGTTTTTCGGTATAGTATCAAGGGCTACCATTGGCTGAGTAGCTGGTTCTGGCTCTCTAGTTACCTGAGGCAAATTTTCCCTGGCCTCCTTCTCCTCTAATAATCTACGGGCAGCCAGTCGTTCATTTAGACTTTTAGCTTGTTCTAGCTGTATTCTAGGAGTACTTGGGGTAAATTGATCAGAGGTACTTAGCCCTTCAACCACGAGGTAACTTTCCCTTCCATCTCGAACAGAATATGCCATCCTATTCATCCTACTATTAATATCAAAAGCTTCTATGCTTTTATTAAATGCTGAAATCTGATTCGATACCTGATTGCCTATGCTCATCCGCATTAGGTTATTTATACCGCTGAGATCACTGAGATATACAATTGAATTGCTATTCAATTTCTTTGGCCTGATGTTCTTGCTATTGGAATTAGTAAGCTGCTTAGTAATGATGGTGTCCGTCACTTCCACCATGAAGAGGTTATAATAATTAGGTAGGGAGGTCATCTCTAAATTCTTCCCCATTACCGAATCTGGAAGATTCGTCATATTTGACGAATAAATTATAGTGGAGTCATTTAAGAAAACCGGGGTCAATTCATCAAAGGAATCATTTGTGAGTCTCCTTCCAGCTCCTCGTGCATTCAGTGTAAAAATATCTGATTTCCCATTTGAAATCGCTGATAACACCATGTTTTTGCCATCACTATTAAAATCCAAACTTAGGATCTCCGTGATATTCCTCAGGAAAATTTTATCCTGACTAGAACCATCTAATGACCTCAATCTCAATGTAGTGAATCCTCTTTTAAATGAAGCAATTGCAATATTTGCAGAATCTTTCCAGGCTATTATGGGCGAAGTGAAATTTGCATCTTGATCTTGCAAGGAAGTCCCTCCAGCAAAAATCGTCTGTTCCCTACCTGAGCTAACTTCTCGCACTTGCACTTTATATTTCCCTCCATTGTTGATCACATAAGCGAGGTTCAAACCATCAGGACTAAATTTTATATCATTAATAGCACCAATAAATCTTGGAGAAGTTTCAGCTACAGCAGCCTCTCTGTTAGGCAGTTTAAAATTCGAAGAAACCTGCTTATTCACATCCAGATAATATTTTTTCCAATCCTCTGTAAACGTTTTATAATTCAGACCTACCGTGTTCGCAATACTGTTTTCCTCATTCCTATTGATTCGGGAAAGGTTAAGAATACTCGAAATGTATCTTCTACCATATCTTTCGGCGATGTAATTCCAAACCGACTGCCCTACTAAGGCCGCTTCTTTTTCTTTCAGTTTTAGAATCTTCGGATTCTCATCTTCCTGGAAGTAATGACGTACATAATCATCCATTTCTCTACTCCATCCTTTAGCCAGATATAGGGCGATTCCATCCACATACCATTCTGGGAAGCTATTTGTAAGGTTGGACTGAAAGGCATCTGAGACAGAAGAACCGTAAAGCATCTCCTCTATGATTACTTTGGTGGTCCCATAGATTAGGTCTTCTTTGAATAAATCTATTTCTCCTTGATAGGCGACTTCGGCTAGAAGTCGATTGAAATTAGTTTGTCCTTGCTCGTTATACTCCTCTTTGTTGAGATTGATATTACTTTGCAATCGCTCTTCCGGAGAGTTATAAATGTAAATTTTCGGTTTAGTGTATGCTACATAACCAATCATCTGAGTGAGTCTATTGAACTCACTTTCCAGGTATTCTATGGCCATTTTTGCATTGGCACCACCACGGTCGTAATAGTAAACCTCAAAATTATTTGAGGAATAAAAATACCATTCAAACTGGTGGTGCTGAATTCTGTTTTTTCCAAATCGCTCTTGATCAAACTGAGCGAGGGCGAAAAAAGAGTTCAACCATAACCCAGCAAAAACTAAAACTCTGAAAAGGTGATATCGCATTCGATTTGCTGAAAGATGTCTTTAAATATAATTAAAATACCGAGCTATGTCCACTTCTGGGTCAATAGCCTTTTCATTTAGAAGGTAGGATGTCATCTGCTCGCTAAAATAAGGAACTAACGATACTCCTTTTGCTCCAAAACCATTGAATATGTAAACGCCTACCTCGGTAGGATGTTTTCCCAAAAATGGTTTTCTATCTCTTGTTGCTGGTCTAATCCCAGTTTTATGACTTAGAATTTCTTCAACAGGCAACTTAACCAAATCTGTCAACCGATCTAAAATTTCATTTTTCGCAGTAATAGTCGCCCCCACATCTAAATCATGCTTTGTATAGGTGGAACCTACCCGATGAACCCCATCCCCTAAATGAACTCTGAACACGCCTCTGTTGACCACATAATCTGGTGTGAAATTTTGCTTCACTTCCAAAATCTCACCTTTCACTGGCGCAAAAGGAAGGAAATTAAAGAATCTTGAATTCATAGCTCCTAAGCCATTGCAATAAACCACCGCGTCCACTTTTAACTCCTTGTAAGACCAATAGTTCTCGTCGCGACGTAGCAAGGACTCATCAAATCTCTCAGCGATCAACTCCTCTTTAAAATACGAAGTCATCGCATCAAGCAGATTGTTGATATTCAACCAACCGGAATTGCGAAGCATCACACCTCCATGTGGGTCTTTGAGAAACTCGGACTGACTCTTGGAATAAATCCTCTCTAAATAAGCCTCAAACCCTGGATCGGCGCTATGTCCCATCCATTCGTTTTGCTCTTCTACAGAGAGAAAAGGTCTGTATATTGCCTTTTCTGTCAGAAAATTCTGGCCAGTGAGTGTTTCTAATTCCCGATAGAAAGTTTTAATGACAGGAAAAAGCGAATCTGCTTTCCATGTTTTTACCATCTTCCTTCCAGTCACCGGATTAAAAAGTCCAGCAGCAACTCTACTTGAATTATTAGCCTCTGGCTGATCAATTATCTTAATTTTCTTTCCAGCTTGCTTCAGTCTATAGGCAAGTGCCGTTCCAGCAAGTCCTTGTCCTATGAGCAAAAAATCAATTTCCATAGCCCAAAATAAAGGTTTAATT
>TARA_R110002020_G_scaffold30498_1_pt1 | contig 21878 bp, 23 predicted proteins | sample TARA_R110002020 | Tara Oceans TARA_R110002020 (sample SAMEA4396489) | marine metagenome | biome: Westerlies Biome; feature: [MES] marine water layer (ENVO:01000295) within the mesopelagic zone...; material: water (ENVO:00002006), including particulate matter (ENVO:01000060) such...
GAGACGCTTTGAGTCCAGAATTACTCTATTTCCAAGGGAAAAAGGCTCGACAGGAAATCCTTCTACCAATTTGTCTTGATCAAGATTCCAAGTTTTGATTTTCAGGCCTCGGTCAGTAATAATAGAAGGTCGATGAAGGGTTGGGAAAAAGAAGCTACCATCAAAAAGCGCATAAAAGCCAAATGTAGGACCTGGACTATTTGGGCCATCTTTCTCTAGAGAAAAGGAACCTATTAAACTCAGTTGATCCAAATCGATTTTCTGGATTTTAAGGTTATTGGAAAAGTAAAAATAGCGGCCGTCTGGCGATGAAGAGGTATTATAACCGAAGGAAAAATCTAAAATTTCATCTCCACTATCCACCAGCACTGTATCGACCGTAAAGGTCATATTTTCAAGAATATTCTTGGGCTCCTCGATATTAGAAACTACCTCAGATTTAGACTTTTCATCACAGGCTAAAAATAGTGCAAGAGCTGAAATCGTAAGTAGTTTTCTCATGGGTTCAGTAGTTAAAAGTGAATACTGCGAAACCGAGCTCGTCTTCTACATTGACGTAAGACCAGAGCTTGCCGTCTTTGAAGAAACCAGCTTTAGGGATTGTTTCAAGATTATCCAGCTTCGTTTCTCCTTTAAGGGTTAGCTCCTTATCGTAGACGAACATGAAGTATTCATATTTTTTTGGGGAATCAACGTTGGCGCGAGGAATTCCTATGCTGGCAAACCGAAAGTAACGTTCTGTCTTTTCATCCCAATAGAAACCCCAATAGTCTATTTGGGTATGAAACTTTTCTCTTTCGGCTACTAGCTCCTTGGGGCTGTGCACTACATTTTTGACTGTAATGTCTTTCTTTAAGGGAGTTAATTCATGGGGAAACTCCTGAAACCATAAGCTGTCGAGCTCTGGATTGTAGATATAAATACCATTTCCTACGGTAGAGGAAATTAAAACTAGATCGTTTGGTTGCTCAAGTCTTACTTGTTCCCGTCTTCCATCGCCTCCATCTCTACCACTGTTATACTCAACTTTATATTTTTCTAATTTATCAAACTCCGGGAGTTCTACTGTTTTTTCTACATGACCGGAGGAATCTATCACAGCAAAATGTTTCCTCTCCATTTTAAACATAAGTGGCAATGAATAGAACTTATTTCGCTCGAAATCCACTTGAAGCTCATATAAAAGATTTAGACCGAGAGGGAAGTCTTTTAGAAGGTCCTCTTTATTAAACTCAATATTCCGAATTCTCTTTCCGGTCTTGGAAAAAACCGAAGTAGAACCTAATAAATCCTGAACCCAAAAATTTCCATTTGGAAGATTTTTAAAATGATATATGAACCTTCCTGTTCCATCAGGTCCTTCTTCTTCAAATGGATAATTGTTGACCAATTTTAAGGTGTTCAGGTCTATCTCATGAAGGATGAACCTTGAGCGATCAAAGAAGTAAAACAGGTTTTTACTTTGGGAAAGAGAAACATAAGTTGATCCTAAATGCTTCAGATTAATAATCTCATTACCAGGATCCACCACTACAGAATCCACAGAGTAAGTCAGGTTTTCGAGAATATTTTTCTGTTCTGTGGATTCGGATTCTTTCCCACCGCATGATGCAAGTAGGATTAGCAAGGAAATCGTAAGAAGCTTTTTCATTTGCTTAAAAATCAAAAGTGAATACTGCGAAACCGAGCTCGTCTTCTACATTGACATAGGAATAGAGCTTGCCTTCTTTGAAGAAATAGCTTCTGGGGAATTCCTTGTATTCCTCTAAGCGGGATTCTCCTAATAGGTTTAATTTCTCATCATAAACTAAGAGATACACCTCGTATTTTGCTGGATCTTCCCTTCTTTCACCCAAAAGAGACCGGCTTGCCAAACGGTAAAACCTTGAGGTAGATTGATCCCAATTCATTTCCCAATAGCTGATCTGTCCTGCAACTTTTCTATATTCTTCATACCATTCCTGAGATGAACTCACATCATTCTTGATATCACCTGATTTTTTGTTTGGTATAAGCTTATGTGGGAAGTCTAAATAACTAAGACTGTCTATCAATGCATCATACAAGTAAATTCCGCTTCCGACGGTACAAGTAATGATGAATTTATCTTTGAATTTGGTAAGATTATAGATCTCTGTAAAAGCAGCTCCACCATCGCCTTCTATTTGAGTGACGCGAAAATTTTGAGACTTCTCCATTTCCGTTAACGGCAGAATCTGAACAGATTGAGAAGTTGGATTTGTTATCGCAAATTCAAACTTGCCAGTAGTAATATCGCCCGGCAGTGAATAAAGTTTCTCAGTATTAGAATTCCAATTCATCTGATTGAGAATAGCAAAACCGTTGATAGATTCGGCTCCTACTAAATCACTCGGTTTTAGGTTGAAAGAACGAATCTGCTCTCCTTGCAAATTAAAAATTCCCAGATTCTGAAAACTAGTAATTAGAATAGACCCATCAGCTTGTAGTTGAAAAGAATTAACACGGCCGGTTCCATTAGGACCTACCTTCTCGAAAGGATAACTTTCTTTGAGAATCATTTGCTCCAAACCTATTTCTTGAAAAAAACTTCGATCAGAGTCGTACAGAAAAAGTGATTTCCCATCTACTGATCGATCAAAGCCCCCCATCCCATATTTCAGGTTGATAATTTCACCTTTGGAATCCACCACTACAGTATCCAGAGAGTAAGTCAGGTTTTCGAGAATATTGTCTGATTCAACTTTCTCAGAACTGCCTTTTTCAGTGCATGAAAAAAATAAAGGGAGCCAAAACAAAAGAAAGAGTTTTTTCATTCTTTAAAAGTTTAAGAATGAAAAATAAAGAAAATTAAGAATAAAACTTAGTTAAGATTTCTTAACATTTATGCTTTCAGGCACTTGAGTGCCTATGCTGTGCTTCTCTTATGTGTAAATTGCTGATCAGCTTTTTTAATCTGCGAAGATCAATGGAAAGCAATTGGTTAAAAACAACTCTTGTATCGCCCCATTCGGGGCTAAAAAAAATTATCGTTTTTATGCCCCGCACTGCGTACGGGGTCATGAATAGTTAGGCTCCTTCGGAGCTATTTCTAAGAATGGACCACTTTCATTACCTAGATTTGGGTAATACATTAATCGCCGAAATGCTACGTGGAAACTTTATTGTATGCAGTTAGTATAGAAATCAAGAACATTAAAATCAACCGAAATTCTCTTTCTCTTACTAAGGAAAAGATCCGAAGGATCGATACCATTCATAACCCTCGGCATAGCCGGGGGTACACAGATAAAAGCTATAAGGTAGCCCTGAAGGGGCAAAACTAATTTCTATTTCAAAAAGTACTTCTCATCGATCTCAATACCATGTTCAATCAAAATCCTTCGATACTCATCCTCAAAAGTCTCTGTTTTGTGATGCTCCTTTTGGCCCTTGATGTAGGTAATTATTCTATCTTTTTCATGAATAGAACAGGTAAAACATCCATATCCATCTGCCCAACCAGTAAACTTTGGATGTGCTTTTGCTTGCTTGACCCAAGCACTCGAGTACGCTTTTAAATCCTGCATAAAATCTGCAACAGCATTTGAAGGATGGATATCTATCAGCATATGAATATGGTTCTCAATGCCGTTAATTTGATAGAGTTTAGATTTTTTGTTCTTAACTATTCCCCACAAATAATTATAAACATCTTTTGAATCTGGATTCAAAGTAGGCTTATTCATTTTAGTGTGAAAAATGATGTGGTAAAACATCTTCCGGTATGAAGTCATGGTCTAAAAAGTTTATTTTAAGGAAGTTATAGATTTTCATCGAAGTGTCGCCCCATTCAGGGCTAAAAAAATCATCGGTATTCCACCCCGCACTGCGTACGGGGTCATGAATCATTAGGCTCCTTCGAAGCCATTCTTCGAAAGCAAGATTTTCATTCCGCAAAAATCCGAAAGATTGAAACTTTTCTTACGTGTCCACCATAGCGAAACCATCGGTGAAGCCGAGGGCAAGTAATGAATTATGAAGTTGAAATCCCGAACGGGGCGAAACTGATAACAAATGCTTTTAGCTCAATCTACCGACTCCATAAGCGTCCTGAATGGCATTGCTTTCTCCCCATACCTTGCCTGTGTTTCGTAGCGAAGAGCATTGGCAAATCTACTTTCATATTCGATTAATTTCTTAGTATTTTCTGCGAAAAACTGAATACTGTAATTTGTAATACTATCATCTGGGCTATTGAGCAGCCTGAAGAATTTATGCTCAACAAATAGCCCCGTGGCAAAAATAGCGGGGATATGAGTGTCTTTCATCCACTGGACAAAATCCTCTTCTATGTCGTTGGATACGGTAAATGTGATGTTGTAAAGAATCATATCAGGGGATTTTGGCAAGAATTTCGTTTTTTTGCAAACAGAGTTGAGATTCCAAAGTTAGGAATCCCAACACAAAAACTGAATTTCCTTCCAGCAAAGCTTCCCAAAATATGCATAAAATAGCCCAGGCGCCACCAGAGGCTCAGAATAAGCGATTGATTATTGCGAAAATTATAGTGGTCGCCTTATATGCAGTAGGTACGATTGGCTTGAGTCTGCCTGAGTATCGTGACTATTTCCTGATGCTTACTCCCGCCCAGTTGTTGCTGACCTTAGTATTACTCTTGGGATTTCACAAAGGATGGTCTGATGCTTTTCCTATTTTTGCGGCAGCAGCGTTTTGGATTGGCTTTGGAGCAGAACTGATAGGAATCCATACCGGATACATTTTCGGTGATTATGTCTATGGTGCGACGCTGGGACCCATGCTTTGGGAAGTTCCCATTATTATCGGAGTGAATTGGTTCGTGCTCGTTTATCTTACTGGAGCGGTATTTTACAAAGTAACTGACAATGATACTTACGCTGCCCTGCTTGGAGCTACGGCAATGACCGTCATCGACTACATCATGGAACCAGTCGCGGTTGCCTTGGATATGTGGTACTGGAAGTTTGAAATCATTCCTTCAGGCAACTACCTCACTTGGTTTGTAGTCGCATTTTTGATTCATTTGATTTATAGAAAAGGGAATTTTGAAAAGGGAAATCCACTGGCCGCCTTAATGCTAACTGCGATGATCCTTTTTTTCGCGATTCTTAATTTCACTTTGGGTGTTTAATTTTTCTGTAGAAAAAGCCATTTATTTTGATTTATCCTTAAACAAAAATTCACGACTTAGGTTAGTACTATGATGATTGAAGCGATAGGTTTTGGCATTTTGGGATTTGTCTTGATGGAGTTGTCAGGATGGGCAATTCACAAGTATCTAATGCATGGACCTCTTTGGATGATTCACAAAACACATCATGAGCATTCTGATTCATTTTTCGAGTTGAACGACCTGTTTTCACTGCTATTTGGGAGTATCGCCATAGGATTGATATTCGTGGGTGTGGGGGAATTAGATTATAGATTTTGGATGGGTATAGGGATCAGCACCTATGGCATGTTATATTTCTTTCTCCATGACGTATTGATTCACAGAAGATTGAAGTGGCTAAACAGACCAAAAAGTGCATTTTTGAAAGGGATCTTCAAAGCTCATCAAGCACATCATCACAGTAAGAAAAGGGATGGAGCAGTTTCCTTTGGACTTTTTATAGTGCCAAACAAGTATTTTAAAAAGCAAGAACCGTGAGCAACTACTCGATTAAAGACTTAGAGCAACTTTCTGGTATCAAAGCACATACACTTAGAATCTGGGAGCAGCGCTACAACCTACTCAATCCTAAAAGGACTGATACGAATATCCGTTTTTATGATGATGAGAATCTCAAGCTGATCCTGAATATTGCTATGCTGAATAACCATGGCATCAAAATCAGCAAGATAGCTGCCATGAGTAGTATGGAGATCAGCAAAGAGATCATACGCCTCACAGATCAATCCGTTGATCACAACGATCAAATCCAGGCCCTCACCATTTGCATGATAGAGATGGATGAGGATAGATTTGAGAAAGTTCTCACTTCTAGTATTATCAAATTGGGATTCGAAGACACTATTATAAAAGTGGTATATCCATTTCTTACCAAGATTGGGATTCTTTGGATGACTGGAGCCATCAATCCTGCCCAGGAGCACTTCATTTCCAACCTCATTCGCCAAAAGCTGATCGTCGCTATAGACGGGGAAGTAGGAAATAATTTTGGGAAAACCTTTATGCTTTTCCTTCCTGAGGGAGAGCTTCATGAGATTTCGCTTCTTTTTAGTTCTTACCTTATCAAAAAGCATGGCCATAAAGTGATCTATCTGGGACAAAATACGCCTAATGAAGATTTGCTTTCAGTTTATAATATGCAGCAGCCGGATTATTTATTCACCGTAATTACCTCCTCGCCTACACCAGATAAGGTTCAGGATTATTTGAATATGCTCGCTGCAGAATTTTCAAACACAACCGTTTTTGTCACAGGGCTACAAGGCGTAGAAAAAGCCTATTCTATTCCTTCAAACATCTGTTTGCTTACTTATGCCAAAGAAATCAAAAGATTCTTAGTTCGAATGGAAGAAGATATTGTTTAAAAATGAAAGTAAATAATTAAACAAAAGTATTCCTCGTGAATACTTTTTTTATGCCCAAAATTGAGCCAAAATAGCCACCAAACCCCATTTGAAGTTTATTTGACAATTTTTTGTTTATTTTTTCCAAAATTTAATTAAACAAAATCTTGTTATTTTGTTTAAACATTATTAGGTTTGTTTAAACAAAAAGACAAAGCCATGACTTCAGTCGAATTCAGTTACTCATTAAATCAGCTATCAGGCGTTCTAAAGCCTTTTGCGCTTAAATTGACCAGAGATATAGATGATGCAAATGACTTGCTTCAGGATACAATGGTGAAAGCCTATACGAATCAGGACAAATTTGCCGAGGGCACGAATCTCAAAGCTTGGCTTTATACGATTATGAAAAACACCTTCATTACCAACTATCAGAAAATGGTAAGAAGAGCGACTTTCGTAGACACCACTGACAATCTTCATTACATCAACTCGAGCGCTACTTTGATAGAAAATTCCGCATACGGGGAATTTGCAATTGATGATATCTACCAAGCTATAGACAAACTAGATGAGATATTCAGTACACCATTTTTGCTATATTATCGAGGATTCAAGTACCATGAGATTGCTGATAGACTAAGCATTCCGATAGGAACTGTAAAAAATAGAATTCATATTGCCCGAAAGTACCTTAAGCAAGATTTGATGGTATATAAGCACGTAAATTAAGCAAATGACCCAAAAACATGCGGTGGTAATAGGTTCTGGGTTTGCTGGCCTTTCAGCCGCAACTCATCTTGCTGCCAATAATTTTAACGTTACACTGCTGGAGAAAAATGATTCTCCGGGAGGACGGGCTAGAAAGTTTTCTAGCGAAGGTTTTACATTCGACATGGGCCCAAGCTGGTATTGGATGCCAGACGTGTTCGAAGAATACTTTTCACATTTCGGCAAAAAGCCCTCCGACTATTACGATTTGCTACGACTTGATCCATCCTACTCCGTGATCTACGGAGAAAATGATGTGATGGAAATTCCTGCAAATTTGCAGGATTTCAAAGCAATGCTGGAGCAGATCGAACCAGGGGCTGGAGCGCAGTTAGATAAATTTTTGGCACAAGCCAAGTACAAGTACCAGGTCGGAATTCACGATTTGGTCAAAAAACCAAGTCGATCACTTTTGGAATTCACTTCCCTTTCACTTCTGAAGGACGTGATGAGAATGGACATCCTTCAATCCATGTCTACTCATGTTCGGAAGTTTTTCAAATCGGAGAAGATAATTCGCTTAATGGAATTCCCAGTCCTTTTCCTTGGGGAAACTGCCGAAAACATTCCAGCGCTTTACAGCTTAATGAATTATGCAGACATCGCACTTGGCACTTGGTATCCCATGGGAGGAATGCATGAGATTATTAAGGGAATGGTTTCTTTGGCAGAGCAAAAAGGTGTCTACATCCGATATAATGCAGAGGTAGAAGAAATAGAAATAGAGCAAGGTGTCGCGAAGCGAATTAGACTAAAATCTGGTGAATTGGTGAATGCTGATGTGGTCATCGCAGGTGCAGATTACCATCACGTAGACAAGCAACTAATCAATCCAAAATATAGTAACTACTCTGAAGAATATTGGGACAAGCGAGTACTAGCACCCTCTAGCTTACTTTTCTATTTGGGAATCGATAAAAAACTGGCAAACCTCAAGCATCACAATCTATTCTTTGATGAACCGCTTGGTCCACATGCAGATGCGATCTATACTAATCCAAGATGGCCAGAAGCTCCGTTATTCTATGCATGCGTTCCTTCGGTCACAGATTCCAACGTTGCACCTGAAGGAATGGAGAATTTGTTTTTACTCATTCCACTTGCACCGGACTTGGAAGACTCAGAAGAGATACGGGAAAAATATTATGACCTAATTATGGACCGACTAGAAAAAATCACCAGCCAGGAGATACGTTCGCATGTGATTTTCAAACGGTCTTATGCTCATGCCGATTTTAAAGCAGATTATCATGCGTACAAAGGAAATGCATACGGCTTAGCGAATACGCTCAAGCAAACTGCTTTGCTCAAGCCTTCGCTGAAAAACAAAAAAGTGAGAAATCTGTTCTACACTGGTCAGCTTACAGTTCCTGGACCTGGCGTACCTCCATCCCTTATTTCTGGATATGTAGTCGCAAATGAGGTGATCAAAGAGACCGAAAATAAATAAAGTATATTTAACATCATGAATGCAAAGGAGTTATACGACCAAACAAGCCTAGATTGTGGCAAGCTGATCACTCAGCGCTACAGCACTAGCTTTACCCTTGGGATTCAGACGCTGGACAAGAAATTCCACGCGCCCATCTACGCTATTTATGGCTTTGTGCGCTATGCTGATGAAATCGTAGACACTTTTCATGAGCATGATAAGTCCAAATTACTGGCAAAATTCAGACAAGAAACCTATATAGCAATTGAAACCAAACTATCTCTAAATCCTGTACTGCACGGTTTTCAGATGATGGTCAATAAATATGAAATAGACCTAGACCTGATCGAGTCATTTTTCAAAAGCATGGCAATGGATCTAGACTTCAGCACATATAATGACAGCAGATACTTAGAGTACATCTATGGATCAGCCGAAGTAGTAGGATTGATGTGCCTGAAAGTATTTGTGGAGGGAGATGAGGCTCTATACCAACAATTAAAAAGTCCAGCCAGAATGCTAGGTTCTGCTTTCCAAAAAGTGAATTTTCTCCGTGACATCAAAAGTGATTTCGAAGAGCGCGGGCGGATTTACTTTCCTGGTGTTTCCTTTGAAAACTTTGACAAACCTGCCAAGGTGCTAATTGAGGAAGATATCCAGAAGGATTTTGATGAGGCACTTATAGGAATTGCTAATCTTCCTGATGGAGCAAAGCTAGGTGTGAAGGTAGCTTACCTGTATTACCAGAAATTATTTGACAAAATTAAGGGGCTTTCTGCCAGCAAAATCACGCACGAGCGCATTAGAATCCCTAACTCTCAGAAGTTCACCTTACTCATCGGAACCTATTTCGGAAGTAAATTGGGATTGAGTTGACCATGGAGAAGTATCTGTATTTAGCCGTAAATCTATTTGCTATTTCTTTTCCACTCATTCGCTCCTTCGAGCCTAAAATCAGGTACGCCAGCAAGTGGTTTGCGCTTTTTCCAGCCCTACTGCTCACAGGAGCATTCTTTTTGATTTGGGATCATTGGTTTACCGTAATAGGTATTTGGGAATTCAACCCAAGATATTTGCTAGGATTTTACATTTTTCAGCTTCCAATTGAGGAATGGCTCTTTTTCATCACAGTTCCTTTTGCCTGTATTTTCATCTATGAAGTGCTAATTTACTTTTTCCCAAAAGACATCTTCAAGCCGGCAGGAAAGCCTTTCATATTTGTCATGATTCCCCTTTTATTGCTATTGGCATTTTTGAATACCGATAAGATGTACACCGCTGTGAATTTTATAGTAGGTGCAGTTGCATTAGCGACTCATTGGTTGATTTTCAAAGACAAATACTTAGGCAGATTTCTATTTGCCTACCTCGTGCACCTCATTCCTTTTATACTTTGCAATGGCGTCCTAACAGGAGGTGTGACTTCTGAGCCAGTTGTGATTTATAATAATGCAGAAAATTTGGGGATAAGGATTTGGACTGTTCCTATCGAAGACACCGTATATTCTATGACACTTCTACTTATGAATGTGTCTTTCTTTGAATATTTCAGAAAGAGAAAAACAATTCGAGAAGCTTAAAGTTATCCAACTATGAAGAATCTTCACGTTCAGATTGATGTGCACTCAGGCTTTTGCTTTGGGGTGGTTTATGCCATCGAGATGGCCGAAGACATGTTGGAGGAAGACGGGCATTTATATTGTTTGGGTGACATCGTACATAACGATGAAGAGGTAAATCGTCTCAAACGAAAAGGCCTGAAAATTATTGACCATGAGGTATTAAAAGACCTTCGGGACGAAAAAGTCCTGATTCGTGCACACGGTGAGCCTCCTTCCACTTACGAACTAGCGATCAAAAACAACCTGACCTTAATTGACGCAAGTTGCCCGGTCGTTTTGAAACTTCAGCATAGAATTAAAAATTCCTTTGACAAAGGTGACTCCATTTATATCTATGGCAAGCAAGGACACGCAGAGGTGATTGGTTTGCTAGGGCAAACAAATAATAAAGCGATCGTATTTCAGGACATTTCTGAGTTGAATCTAGAAACACTCCCTAAGAACATCACGCTCTACAGTCAGACGACCAAAAGCACGGATAAATTCTATGAGATCAATGACGTGCTGAAGGAAAATGGAATTACCATCAATACCAATGACACGATATGTCGTCAAGTGTCCAATCGAGACAAAGAATTGCGGGACTTCGCTTCCAAATTTGACAAAATTGTTTTTGTAAGTGGCACAAAGTCTTCCAATGGTAAAGTGCTGTTTAATGTCTGCAAAGACACGAACCAAAACACCTTTTTCGTTTCTAATTCAGATCAAATCGAAGGTAGTTGGTTTGAAGAGAATGATCGTGTGGGAATCTGCGGAGCGACATCTACACCAATGTGGCTAATGGAACAAGTGAAGGAAAGGATCCTTACTTTTTGATAAAACATTGCCAACTTGCTGGAATGAATCCGGAAAACTCACGCTCATCGGTTGACCCAAAAGGGATTTTAATTGCTTTGACAATTATTGTACTCTGGTTTTCAAGCTTGATCTTCCTGTTAAATTACCCGATTTCATGGTCAAACCCATTGGTCTATTTGGCTATTCTGATTCAAATGCATTTGTATACTGGACTTTTTATCACTGCTCATGATGCGATGCATGGCTTAGTATCTTCGGACAAAAAAGTGAATAATACGATTGGCTGGTTTGCGGCATTACTTTTCTCTTATAATTTCTACGGAAAGCTATTTCCAAAACATCACGAGCATCACAGGTTTGTAGCAACAAGTCAGGATCCTGATTACCACGAATCTGACAATTTCCTAGCCTGGTATTTTAGCTTCATAAAGCAATACGTGTCCATCTGGCAAATCTTGTTGATGGCTATCACTTTCAACATTCTGAAGCTCTTTATACCTGTGGAAAACTTAATAATTTTCTGGATGCTCCCCGCCGTGTTATCCACCTTTCAACTTTTTTACTTTGGCACATATTTGCCACATAAGGGCGAAAGTGACAACAAGCATCATTCAAGCACCCAAGCCAAGAATCACTTATGGGCATTTTTAACCTGCTATTTCTTTGGATACCACTACGAGCATCATGATTCTCCAGGAACACCATGGTGGAGACTTTGGAAGATCAAAGAAAATCAATCTGTCAGCCAAGGCCATTCCTAACTACTCTTACCTGAAATACTAAATGAGGTCAATTCTATTCATATTCACTTTTTTCATTATTTCTACCCATGTTTTTTCCCAAGGAATAATTCGGGGGAAAATCACCAACCCAGTAAATAATGACGCTGTGGCCTTTGCCAATGTACTTATTTTGGGTACTGAACTTGGAGCGATATCAGATGAAAATGGATTTTATGAAATAACTGATGTCCCTCCAGGCTTGTACAACATACGCGCTAGCTTTGTAGGATTTAAAACAAAAACTCAGTTCGAAATTCAGGTAGCCTTATCCCGGCCAGTCCAGTTGGATTTTGAACTGTTAGAAGATGCCTCAGAGCTTTCGGAAGTGGTAGTCAGCTCTGAATTTTCTAGGTCCGAAGAAACGCCACTTTCTGTGCGAAGGCTCAATTCAAACGAAATAGAGCGCTATCCAGGTGGAAATCGTGATATTTCGAGGGTTATCCAATCCTTGCCGGGAGTGGCCAGCACACCTAGTTTTAGAAATGATATTTTGATTCGCGGCGGCGCACCGAACGAGAATAAGTTTTTCATCGATGAGATAGAGGTACCCGTGATCAATCACTTTGCCACGCAGGGTTCCTCTGGTGGACCCGTTGGAATTCTGAATGTCAATCTGATCAAAAACGTCGATCTGATTGCTGGAGGTTTTCCTGCCAATCGCATGGATGCGTTAAGTTCATTCTTTGAATTTCAGCTCAAAGAAGGACGCAGAGACAAAATGGCAACTCAGCTGACTGTCGGTGCATCCGAATTGACGCTTTCGAATGAAGGCCCGATTGGTGAAAAAACTACGTATCTGCTTTCGGCAAGGCGCTCGTATTTGCAGGGACTGTTCAAGCTAATTGGATTGCCATTTCTACCCACATTCAATGATTTTCAGCTGAAAACCACGACCAAAATCAATGACAAAACTGAACTAACCTTCATAGGCGTCGGAGCGATAGACAAGTTTGTTCTGAATGAAGATGTGCCGGATAATGAAAGCGAAGAAGATCGCGAAAATAGACTCTATCTTTTAGACGTTCTTCCTGTCCAAGATCAATGGAACTATGCAACTGGCGTGAAACTGAAGCGTTTTAGGGAGAATGGCTTTTGGACATTTGTGCTTAGTAGAAATATGCTGAACAATCACTCTACCAAGTATGCCGGAAATGATGAAAGCAGCGAGGACAACTTACTTTATGACTATCTTTCTCAGGAATCTGAAAATAAATTTCGCGCAGAAAACAGTATTTTTAAAAATGGCTTCACAGTAAAATACGGTGTAAATTACCAGTATTCGAGGTATTATATTTCCAATTTTGATCGATCTACGCTGTCAAATACCGGAGAAATTATATCGGTAGAGTCGACCTCGAAATTTAACTTCTACGGAGGATTTGTCTCAGCAAGTAAAAACTTTTACGACGAACGACTTTTAATCTCTGGAGGTGTAAGAGTTGATGGTGGAGATTTTGGAAAAACAGCCCAAAACCCATTCAATCAAGTAAGTCCGCGTGTTTCATTTTCTTATCAATTGAAACCAAATCTCTTTGCGACAGCTAATGCAGGTATATATTATCAAAAGCCTTCCTATACAGTTTTGGGCTATAAGGATAACAATGGAGAGCTGATTAACCAATTAAACGATGTGCGATATATTCAAAATTCGCAGCTAATTGCAGGAATTGAACTCCTCGTTCCGGAGAAAAATCGCCGATTTACGGCTGAGGCGTTTTATAAAAAATACAGTAAATACCCTTCCTCTATTCGTAATGGAATTTCTTTAGCAAATCTTGGAGCCGACTTTGGAGTGATAGGTAATGAGCCTGTAGAATCCAACTCGGATGGTAAAGCTTATGGATTGGAAATGCTTGCTCAGCAGCGTCTATTCACTAATTTCTATGGAATTGCTTCGGTCACTTTGGTCCGAAGTGAATTCACAAACCCAAACACGGAGGGTTATATCGCCTCATCATGGGACAACAGATTAATTGTTAGTCTAACAGCCGGCAAGCGATTTGGTAACAACTGGGAAATCGGTGCTAGATGGAGATTTTTAGGCGGGACCCCATATACACCTTATGACTACGAGGAATCAAGCCTCATCAGTAATTGGGATTTGAGAAATCAACCAGTCTTGGATTATTCCCAAATTAATGCAATTAGATTGAAAGGGTTTCACCAGCTGGATTTGAGATTGGACAAGAAATACTACTTCGAAAAATGGAATTTGAATTGGTATGTGGATATACAAAATGTCTATAACTTCAAGGCAGAACAACCTCCGTTACTTGTGCCGGTAAGAGATACGGAAGGAAATATTTTAGTGGATCCTTCAGACCCTAGTCGATACCAGTTGAGATACCTGAGCAATCCTGCGGGGTCCATACTTCCTACTGTAGGTATTATTGTTGAATTCTAAGCAATCAGAGAGTCTAGTAGTTTGATAATTCTGGAAGATTTTACATCCGGATCATCTACGCTATAGATGTAAAAAATCCATTGCTTCTGATCAGCAACTGACAGCTTATTGAACAGGTCCAACTTACCTGGATCATCATCGAGACATTCTATCAACTCTTGCGGGATTTTGTCGGGAATTTCCTCTCGATAAAATTTGATATCCACCTCATCTCCTACTTCTTTACCGATTGCTTTTCGAATAGGTTTGGCTACAGGCAGAAAAACAAATCCATTACCCATAAACTGGAGGAATTTGCCTTCAAACGTGTAATGATCAATAGCGCCTGACACTTTCATCATCCCAAATGATTGCCCCGTGACGATTAATTCTCCAGGGAACTTCACATAGATCCAGCCTCCTTTTCCAGGGAATTTCTCTAAGATGAATTTGCCTTCTAGAATAAGTTTCATAAAAAAAAGAGCAGGTTTTGCCTGCTCTCATTATTGAATTAATTACCAGTTACTCTTCCAAAAACATATCGAATGTTGAGGCCAAATACATCAGCAAAAAAGTCTGTGTCCTCTACAATTCGAAAAGTAGGTCTCCAATCTAGTCCAATAGCAATAGGAACATCAGGGAACGCATATTCAACGCCGATTTCACCTGCTGCACTGAGTCCAAATGGATCACCTAAAAACAAAGAAGGACCAGCACCGATGTAGTAGTCAAAATCACTGGTTCCTATGGGACGATAGATAAAATCCCAAAGCGCATCAATTCCTACTCCATTACCTCCAAAACTAACGTCAGCATGTATTCTACTGAACTGGCCTAGTTCAAAAACTCCATCCACAGCCACGTTGTTACCGGCAAAATTGCCAAATCTGATACCTAATTCTTGGGCATTACTTTGTAATGAAGCTGCTAAACCAAAAAACATTACAAGAGCTAAAATCTTAAAATATTTCATATTAAAAGGGATTAAATTATAATTGGAAAATATAGTTATACAAATATTAACTTTTTTATGAGATTATTCATTTGGTGCAAGATATTTATAAACAATTCCAGCAAGTACAGCTCCTACTATCGGTGCCAGCCAGAAAAGCCATAATTGCTGAAGATAGATACCTCCGGCAAAAATCGCCTGTGAAGTACTTCTAGCAGGATTTACTGAGGTATTTGTAACCGGAATACTAATTAAATGGATCAAAACTAGGGCTAAACCAATTGCTATTCCAGCAAATCCAGCTGGAGATTTAGGATAAGTAGAACCCAAAATAATGGTCAAAAACATGAAAGTCATCACCACTTCGGTGACTAATGCTGATACTAGATTATAGCCTCCAGGTGATGCTTCACCATAGCCATTGGAAGCAAAACCTCCTAGTTCGACGCCAGCTTTACCAGTGGCAATCAAGTACAAAATTGCTGCACCTCCCAGTCCACCCAACACTTGGGCAATTATATACCCAATAACATCCTTGCTATCAAATCTTCCTCCTATCCAAAGTCCTACAGTTACTGCAGGATTGAGATGGCAACCAGAGATATGACCTATAGCATAGGCCATTGTTAAAACAGTAAGGCCGAAAGCAAAAGATACTCCAACGAATCCAATTCCCAGCTCAGGGAAACCTGCCGCTAATACGGCACTACCGCAACCCCCTAGCACTAGCCAGAGTGTTCCAATAAATTCTGCTACAAGTTTTTTCATAAAAATGTGAGGTTAGTTGTGTACTGAATTTAAAAATATAATTTCAAAAAAATTAGAGTTTTAAAATTAATGTTTTGTTATCAGGGAATTAACCATGGATTTTACTCTCCTTTACTTTTTAGATAATTTTATCTCTCATAAAATAATTTGACTTTGGAAAGGGCCATTTACTACTTAAGCATTTTCAGAATAAGTTAACATTTGAGTTAACTCGTAGAATTGATGACAAAAATTTATCGATAGAGGCAAAATGGGAAGTGGTCAAAATCCAGTTTCGAGGCCCGCATACTACCTGTAAAAGAAAAATTAAACTCCTTCTATAAAATAATGTATCCCGAAACATATCAATTGGCCCAAAACGTGGAGGGAGAGACTACTTTGTTACTATTCCTCAAACTGCCAACAATTGATCTACCATGAAAATTTTTGAATGTGGAAATTGCGCTCACCCGCTGTATTTCGAAAACGATCACTGTGAAAAATGCGGACATCTGACTGGTTATTCCAGTATTACCTCCACAATGCTCACTTTTGATCCCAGCAAATTTCCTCTTATTTCTGATCGAAAAGGGAAGGCTTATAAATACTGCGAAAACAAAGATCTGGGAGTATGCAATTGGCTGATTCCAGCAGAGGAAGACCATGAGTTTTGCACGGCCTGTGAGCTCAATCGGACTATTCCAGATTTATCTGATGCAGAAAATTTTCCCAAATGGCAGAAGCTTGAGGTTGCAAAACACCGACTTGTCTATCAATTACTCAAACTTGAACTAGCCATCCCACCTCAGGAGACAAATCCCGAGATTGGGCTTTCCTTTGATTTTATTTCCCGGCAGGGAGACAATCAGATCATGACTGGCCATGCAAATGGCTTGATCACAATCTTGCTTTCTGAGGCGGATTCTGTCCATAGAGAGCAGATGAGAAAGCAAATGTCTGAACCTTATCGTACGTTAATCGGGCATTTTCGCCATGAAGTAGGTCATTACTTTTGGGATAGATTGGTGGCTACCAATGAAAAAAAACTCACAGAATTCAGAGAACTATTTGGTGATGACCGCTTAGATTATGGGGAAGCGCTAAAGAATTACTACCAAACGGGGGCTCCTGCAAATTGGCAAGAGCGATATATCAGCCAATATGCCAGCTCGCATGCTTGGGAGGATTGGGCTGAGACATGGGCACATTATTTACACATTATGGACATGGCCGAGACTGCTTATTACTATGGAATATCCGTTAATCCAAACGTGAAAGAAAAGAGTTTAAGCGGGTCATTCACTTTCGATCCCTATGAAAAAAGAGACTTTGAAAAAGTCTACCAAAGTTGGGCACCTATCTCATTTGCTATTAATAGTCTGAACAGAAGCATGGGAGTACCAGATGCGTATCCGTTTGTGGTAAGCTCTGCTGTGGTGACTAAAATGAAATTTATCCATACGCTCATTTTTAATCTCTGAGCAGGTATTTCTACTTTTTGAAAAAAAAGTAAACTGCTAAAATTAAGAATATAGAGCCAATAAGGTGATTCAGGCGGAAGGTCTCGGTTTTAAATGCGATTAGGGAAAAGATCATAAAGATTACTAGCGTGACTACTTCTTGAATCACTTTCAGTTGTACTAATGAAAATGGACCCCCATTTCCATCAAAACCAATTTTATTGGCTGGAACTTGGAAGCAATACTCGAAGAGCGCAATTCCCCACGAGATTAAGATAATCGATACCAAGCCAAGCTTGCTAAACCATTTCCATTCAGCAAACTTCAGATGGCCATACCATGCCAAAGTCATGAAGGTATTGGAAAGAATAAGCAGTACAATCGTGAGGAGGGCCTTCATTTGCGAGTAGTTATAACCGCGCGAATTTCCGCATTTTAACGATCGCTTGTATACAGTAGTTAGTCCAATTTTTTACCGTTTACTACCACATTTTTCACTTCAAACCCTTTTACAAAGTCTGGTTCGAAATCAGCTTTTGCTGCACGAATATTCAGATTTTCGAAGGTGAAGTCTGAAAGTCTATCGTGCTCTGTGATCGCTACATCAAAAAATATGTCGCATTCCAAGTCCATATTTTTCATAGTGATATGATCGGAGTAGGAAAGCGGTACTTCCTCTTTTCCTTTGAGATCAAAGAACTGAGTCCACGGCTTAACATAAATGAAGCTGCGAACTTTTCCCGTAATATTCTCCAGAGTTATGTATTCATAATGCTGCGGGGTGTCTGGGCGCATTTTCAGCCACAGTAATCTAACAGCATCCTGCACTTTGATATTCCGCATGATCACATTCTTGTTGTGAATCGATTCGCTTCCATTAGTTAGCGCACCATGGCAAAATCCAAATTCGCTGTCCTCTATGATGATATTCGTGTTTTCCCCGTTGTTTGGATCCTCATCTGCCCATGGACCTTTACCGCCCTTGAGCGCTATGGCATCATCATTCACGGCGAGATAGCATCCTTTGATCAACACGTTTGATACTACATCCAGATCAATGGCGTCGGTGCTTGGAGCCTTCACAGGTTCATGAGGCGAAGTGATCGTGAGATCCAGCAGTTTGATGTTTTTGCATTGATAGTAATGACTGCTCCAAAAACCTGCATTGATGAGGCTTACATCTTGAACTTGAACATCATTACTTTTCCAAATGAATACTAAGCGTGGTCTTGATACTTCCAGATTGGTACAGTTCGGATCCTCTTTTCTTCTTTGCCAGAAAGCCTCCCAGAATTTCAACCCATTTCCGTTGATTGTTCCATGTCCAGAAATTGTAAAACCATCGACTCCGTAGGCATTTACGAGAGCAGCATAATAGTCCAAGTTTTGACCTTCCATTCGTGAGGGAATCAAAGGATAATGAGCGATATCGTCCGAACCTTTCAATACCGCACCTTCTACTACATGCAAATGCGTATTAGGTTTGAAAAATAGAGCACCGCTTAAAAACGTGCCTTTTGGCACAATCACCACTCCACCAGTTTTCGCTGCTTGATCTATTACTGCTTGGATTTGCTGAGTTTGTAAAATGCTACTATCATTTATTACTCCGAAATCAGTCAACACATATTGCTTGCCTAAGTCTTCCAATTTGACTTTGGAATAGTCATGAAACCATGAAGATATTGGCGTTCCATCTGGCCAGTATTCAGTGGATGGCTGTTGAGCAAAGGCAGTCTGAAATAACAATAGCATATACAAACATGCCGAAAGTAGGGTCCGCATTTAGGGTTTATTTTTTAATTAGTTATCTAGAAACTGATAGTCAATTTACAAGATTAGTATAAAACCTGTCTTTGCTATCAGGTAGTGTCCTGTGAAAAGGTGCTTATTTGCTGCACACCTTGTCATTCAACTGTCGTAGGCGTCATTAGTCCTGCATGCTTAATACCAATGAAACTGCGTAAACAAAAAAAGCGACCGGGAATCTAATCTTAGTCGCTTTTTAGCTAGTCCATTTTCAGGCTAATCCTCTGAAGTGAACTCTAAATTTTTAGCAGAATCTTGATCGAGGTACCAGGTAAGTTCCTCACTAGATGGTTTAACCAAGGATGCTGGATAGTTGGCATAATCTCCTTCCAACATGACAATTTCTTTCACCTTATCCGCTTTGTTCGCTCCAGTGACAAGGAAGGCAACTGCTTTGGCGTTATTCACAATTTTTCCTGTAATCGTCACGCGCTTTTGCCCGGAATCCGGATGAACTGCGACCACGCAATTCTCTTTCGCGTCCCATAATTCAATATTGTAAGGAAAGATAGAAACCGTATGTCCATCATCTCCCATACCTAACATGACCAAGTCAAATTGTGGCAGACCATTCACAATTGGTAATTCCTCATTCAATACTTCGCTATATCGAATTGCTTCTTCCTCAGGGTCATTTTCTCCCAAAACCCGAAAGATATTTTCCTCCGGCATATCAATTTTGGACAATAAATGATCCACCGTCATTTTGTAATTGCTTTCAGAGTCAGTAGGAGGAACACAGCGCTCATCACCCCAGTAAAAATTGATGTTATCCCAAAAGATTTCCTCACCGAGCTCCTCAGCGATGTAATCAAAAATAACTTTTGGAGTGCTTCCACCCGAAAGGGCCACATGGATTTTTTCTCCAGTGTCAGACATGTCTTTGAGCATATATGCAAATTCTTCTGCCAAGCTTTCTTTCGAACTTGAAACGATGATATTCATTTTGGGATAGTTTTCTTAAAAATACATTAATTCAAGGCTTTCAACTTAGAGAATGCAGAAGCCAGTTTCGTCGGTAAGTCGATTGCCTGGATTTCTCCAACCGAAATGTCCATCGAACATGTCATCGGAATTCCTTGGTCCCCAAGTTCCTGCTGCATAGCCATAAGTTGGAACATCCTCATTTTGCCAGTATTTCAAAATTGGGTCCACGAACTTCCAGGCAGCTTCCACCTCATCTGCACGAGCATAGAGAGTTGCATCTCCTTGCATGGCATCCAGAAGCAATCTTTCGTAGGCATCCATAATCTCTGCAGAGTCAAGATCGGAATAGTAAAAATCCATATTTGCCTGCTCCACATGGAAGCCTAGGCCAGGGACTTTCACTCCAAATTTGATCAGAATTCCCTCGTCTGGCTGAATACGGATGATGATTTTGTTGTCTTTTTTATAGGCATCTTGGCTTTTGAAAACCTCATGCGCTGGAGACTTAAAGTGGATTACCACTTCAGTCACTTTTGTCGGCATATACTTAGCTGTTCGCACGTAAAATGGCACATCTTTCCAGCGCCAGTTGTCTACAAAAAACTTAACTGCAGCAAAAGTCTCTGTTTTAGAATCAGGATCAACTCCATCCTCTTCTCTATAGCCTTTTACTTTTTCACCGTTGATAGTCGAAGCTACATATTGGCCCTTCATGGTATGCTTTGAGAGCTCTTCATCACTTGTCATTATTCGAAGTGATTTCAGCGCCTTGACTTTTTCATCACGGATTTCTTCCGCACTCGAATTGATAGGCGGTTCCATCACGATCAGTGATACCACCTGAAGCAAATGGCTTTGGAACATATCCCGAAGTGCGCCAGACTTGTCATAATAGCCTCCACGCTTTTCTACACCTACAGTCTCAGCATTGGTAATTTCCACATGATGAATGTATCTGCGGTTCCAGGTAGGTTCGAATAGGGAATTGGAAAAACGAGTAACCAATAAGTTCTGGACAGTTTCCTTGCCCAAATAATGATCAATTCTATAGACTTGAGGTTCATTGAAATACTTGTGCAAACCTGCATTCAACTCCTGAGCAGTTGCCAGACTGTATCCAAATGGTTTCTCAACAATGATTCGTTTCCATCCATTTTCTTCCGTTGTAAGACCCGCTTCGCAAAGATTTTTGGCTATTACTTCGTACAAACTTGGAGGTGTAGAAAGGTAAAATATGTAATTATGGTCACAGCCTTTTTCTTCGTTCAGCTTTTTAATTCGTTTAGCTAAACCATTGTATTTGCTATCATAATCGTCTCCTAAGTCTTCATAAAATAGCTTTTCTGCAAAAGCTGAGATGTAGTCTTTTTCTTCCTTACTGATTTTATCCTTCAAAAACTCGCTTTCCTGAACTACTTTCTGACGGAATTCCTCATCCGTCATCGCACTTCGGCTAGCACCCAAAACCACGAAATTTTCTGGTAGATGCTTACCCTTATAGAGGTTATATATTGCCGGAACCAGTTTTCGTGCAGTCAAATCACCTGACGCGCCAAAAATTATAAGCATCTGGTTTTGTGTTTTTTTCATTTCTTGAGGCGTATTTTTATGGTTTTTGTATCAAAACCCTGCTTTGGGCGGTCACAAATTTATCAATCTTACTAGAAAGCCAACCTTCA
>TARA_R110002020_G_scaffold44161_8_pt1 | contig 21870 bp, 17 predicted proteins | sample TARA_R110002020 | Tara Oceans TARA_R110002020 (sample SAMEA4396489) | marine metagenome | biome: Westerlies Biome; feature: [MES] marine water layer (ENVO:01000295) within the mesopelagic zone...; material: water (ENVO:00002006), including particulate matter (ENVO:01000060) such...
CCGGCATAACTACTGAGAAGCAAAATGATATCCACAAGCGAATAAAGCAAGAAACTCAATATCTTGAAGGGTGGACAATTTTCGAAGATATCGAAAAGGGCGGCAATACTTTTGTGACGGATGATGCTGGAGATTATTTTGAGATTGATGTGACTCCCACTATGCAACACCCCCGAGAAGATATCTTTCGACTTTCGGGGATGATTGGAGATGCACATTTAGAAGGTGATACCCAAAAGGCTCCTGCGTGGAAAATCGTAACTCTTGATGGCACCATCCGGTCTTCGTCTGTATCAGATGCGACAAATAATATTAAAGTTCCTCAATTGAATATAGAATTAAATTATTTTAAAGTTATCGAAGAAGACGACGTGATTGGCGATCTGAAAAGTTCAGACTATCGAAACACAATTGAAGTTAGTAATGTTTTTGCAGATGGAAATGTTATTAAACTTATTAGCGAAGATTTAATGATATATGCCGAAGAACTTAATACCGTTCTTTTAACAGAGAATTTTGACGTTGAAGTATTTGAAATTTTAACGGGCTCAATTATGGGCACTCAAGGAACCGCCATGGCTCGAACGGCTTCCGCAACAGACTCCTTGAGCAGAAAGTATTTTCAGAAAGACTATGACCGCATTCAAGGTGGCTACATGAACGAAAGCAGGTACACCTCTCCTGCATACAGTCTGATGATGACTACCGCTAGTGTAGATTATTATTTTGATGTTGCACATGACTTTGAGATCTCGCCCGAATTAGCTTGCCGCGGCGCCGATATTTATAACAAAGACTCATATTATGTTGATTTAGATTTTGATTGTGATACACAAACTTATAAATCCGTTTATAATGATATTTACGGACCTGTGACGGAGCCTGAGATATGCCTGTAAAATTTAGTGGAAATACTATTAGGAAATTTGGCACAACATTGCCAACTTTATATTTTGAAAAAATAAAAATTTTCGATGACCATGTGTCTGTGAAGGTGGCAATGTATGTTGAAGCCAATGAGGGAGAAGATGACACATGGACCCTATACACAGATCATCTACAACAATTAAACTATTACCTTATGTTTATAGTAGAAGGCGAGGTATCGCCAATTTGGTTAGATGCAAAAACACGATTCGAAGACTACTACCCTCCCGATGAAATACTCGGCGCCGGAACTCACCGGCTACAACAACTAATCAACGGAAATAAGACGGTCTTCGATTTAGCGAGATATGGACCTAGTCAATATATTGGGAACGCCGCCAGTGGCGTGGTGTATGGACCCGCAGATGTGTTTGTGCACGAAGGAGAGATGGCAACCGCAGAGTTTGATGTTGACATCAGCAATAGCAAGATCACCGGCGATCTCGACATGTCGGGCACCGCCGGTAAAGTAGTGTTATATCCTAAACTTGGTTCACACTCACAAAATTTTAAAATGTTTAATTTTCCAGATGATTTCGATTTAGATAACACAGAAATATTGTACAACTCAAACGGGTCTCTAATTCATAAATTTGTCGCTACGATCGATCTCATCGCGGGTGTTGGGCTGGGACCCGGTCCACTCGGGTGGGGCTGGTCGACATGGAACTTTATCCGATCTTTCCATCGACTACGGGAGGTAAGCATGGTAGCTTTTACTTCTCCACTTGAGATCGGAGAGAATGACGTTGGCATATCAAAACTAAAAGCCTCTCGCGAAAACAAAGGCAGAGCAAGGCTATACGAAGCACAAGTTTCAGACGCCACCTACGAGAAGATGACTCACTATGGTGAGGTTCTAAATGAACCTATATTGGTTTATGTAACACCCAACGGAGAAGAATATGATGGTTCAGATCCGATTCAGGCAATTACTGGGCTTTATTATGGCAACACCGAGGTGACATTAAGCGAAATCGCTAGCGGGTTTAAAGAGTTCATCGGAACTGGAATTAGCAACAATACAACAATTCAAAATATGTACGACAATTTAAATTATATTTTGGAAGTACACGGCAATAGCGCAGACCTTCTGCCACAGTTAAATCATTTTAGAAAAACATTCCCCGCTAAGAGCACCACCACGCCCGGTGGGCGAATGTATGAAAAAGTAAAAATTATGATTTACAACGCTAATGTGGCAATAGAAAGGGGGACTACTCTCATGAGAAAATTGATAAAAAGCCCAGTAGTCAAAGATCATCGCACAGAGTCACCTCTACCGTGGATTGGGCTTGATGATGCTTGGGAAGGCGGCGCCGCGCCTGGTGTAAATCATGCCATGGCGCTTAATTATATTAATACTTCAATGGTCCTTGCTAGTAAATTTAGCTCAGACCCTGAGCCTGCGCCTGGAAGTGTCGGATCCGACACCGACCTCGAGGATGTCGCGGCCGGAGAATGGCGCTATGGGAGACTCATGGACATTTATACATCCGGCTATTGGTTTTTTGATTATGAGCGCGCCATTAGAAAAGCCACCAATCTTTCACGATTGTTGCCAATAAAGAAAATAGAATCTTGGTTTGGGCAAGCTTTATTGAATAGTAATTTTAAGCTAACCTCGACAAGCCGCCGGCGATACCGGAGAAACAACAATACCGCTGAATATTTTGTCAACAGCCGCGGCGAACTCCAATTAGGCACCGGTGGTATAACATCCGGACGAGATGCCAAACCAGACCTGACGGATATCGGAACGACAGATCCGGGATCATTTCCGGATCAAGGGCTCCCTGACGCAGGGAGTGCCATCGACAAACTCGAACTCTCACCGCCGTATATTTCTAAATCGAGGACCACATATAGTGAAGATGGCATCTATCCCGAACTGATTGAGAGTTCGATCTGGGCTAGTCCGACTTACAAAACCACCGGTGGAGATTCTGCTCACAACCCTTATGGCGGCGGCACCTGGGCGGCAATCGATACAGGAGTAATAGATGCCCCGCGCTTCATATCAACAGATGAAACGCAGTGGGGCATCAAAACCGGCGAAGCTACCTACGATTGCTTGAGAAATTTTGAGTTCTTAGACGGTCTCAATATCGATGGCAAGCCCTACCGATTGATGGCTATGGAATATCAAGATGTGAGTTACCACCAATCGACTGAAGTCGACTATGAACCTACATTTAATGACTTTTTTACATTTAGCGTTGTTTGTCGCGACACTACTATGGACATTTATCATTCATTAGTGGGCGCCTTTGATGAAATGGCAAACGGTCAGCTTAGAGAATATGTCGAGGGCGCCGCAGATTATTGTAGCTATAACAGTACGGAAGGATACTTCAATGACTTTTTTGTTAAAGCCATGGCTGAAAAATATGAAGCGGATCCAGAACGTGCTCCATGGATCTTGGCGCCAACCATTTATCATTTTCACTTAGATCTTCTGACCGATGCACATGGCGGCTCTCGCGACAGAATTGTAGATGCGGCAATACGAGACAGCGAATTAATAAATCCCACAACGGGGCGCTTAGAAACAGTACAGATTTTTTGGCAGAAATTCAAAGACTTTTACACGTATCACTATGAGGGCTCGACTCCAGGTAGCATTGGCTCTATGGCGCCAGAAATGGAAAACAAGAAACGAGTGTTTGGAAGTTTCGGAGTTGATGAGGGTAATATTGCATTTTACCCATTGCCGGAATTGATGACGGACTATCTGCTGGGAGCACATTACGTCGAGCCTGCTACGGCAGAGGTAAGCAGTGGACCACGACTCGGCACCTGCCTTCCGGGATATGTGTGGGTCATGGCACAAAGCGTAGGCGGTGTCGGATATATTATACCGATTCATCCGTATGGCGCCGATGTTGGCTCCCCAGTCGCTCTCCAAGTTTCTAGCGAATTTTATGAGCACACAGGAGGAGCTTGTATCAATGTTACCACCGGTCTTCCTTTCGGTATGTCAAGTTGGGAGGAAGCCGAGGAACTCCGCTCCGGCGATGCGCCCGAGCCCCGGGGAGAAGTTCGAATGGTTAAAATGGCTTTTGGGTTCAAGAAGATTCCCGAGGGCGGGAACACCTATACTACTGGGTACTCCGGCTGCAGCGGACCCAGTGCTGGGGAAAGATCCCACGTCGGCGACGGCAGAATCACGATTCGTCTCGCTGGCACCCAAACGCTTCCGGATGGGAGCAATGCAACTGACCAACTTAGAGATATGACGCCGGGCAGCCCAAAGCCTTCCGAAAGCACATCTCTTGGTTCTACTTTCAAGAACAGTAGGTGGAACTATGAAGCTGAAGGCTGCAGACCCGCCTCGGAAAAGGTCCGAACAGTGTACCTCCCCGCAGGCATAGAATATTATGTCACATGGACAGCCCGAGACGGCTGTTCCGGCGCAGGTACCGTGATGGGGTTAATACACTTCACAAAAAAAATTCGTGTGCCCTCGGGAGTTGAACATGCATATGGTGAATTCACCAGATCCGACGGCGCCAGTGCTGTGGTGAACTCCGGATACAGAGTCGGAGGCGGTGATTACGTTAGCGGTGTGACTAATAATACATATTATGTGCTCCGAGCCAATTGTGAAAACTCCACAAACGGTTATGGAGTATATGCGAAGGCGCCAGAGTCACAATGGGGAGCCAGTATTTATGAAAACGATAGTACATATTGGAACAAGAGTGCAAAGAAATGGCGAGGAAATCTTCCATAATGAACTCTTATGAGTTTAAAAACAAGAGTTTTTCTATTTATATTTAGAAGGAGAATAAACAAAAATGGCTGCAAGAACATCGGTCACTCCCGGCTTATTAGCTAGTTCGTCAAGGCGTAAAGCATACGGTCGCTCCGCCAAAACACAAGTGATTCAGGGAGTCCCTGTCACCGCCACTACCGGCGCGGAACAGATTTTAATCGGACGACTTAACAAAAAATTACAAAAAAGAGGGCTGAAACCAAGGTGCTCACCAACAAGAAAGATCAAAGAAGTAGCTTCGGATACGTTAGGTGTCGCAGGCATATGTGTCGCATCTCAACCAGAACTCAAGAAAAAGACTTTTTCATTAATCAACACCCAGTTGGATACTGAAACCATTGAAAACCCCAGCATTTTAAACCCCTCTCAATATAAAGATATTGTAAAACGTAAGATAACCTTAGAAACAATGTTTAGTAATCCCAGTGATCCATTTTATACAACTGATGGACCTTTTTCAGTAAGCAGACAGAAGAGGCTGGAGGAGGAACGTGTCAAACGCCAGCCTGATCTCACTGGAATAGCTGCAGAGATGATCAGGAAAACTAATTCTTCATCTCACAAGACCATAAGAGCTTACAGCATAGGAGGAAGATAAAATGGCCGGAGAAGCTGGCACTGGCACTCGCGAAGAAGCCATGGGCGAAGACGCCGCGCCGACAGAAGTAGCGGGACAAACAACTACGGGACCGCAAGGAGACCTATCAATCCTTTCGACCATCTCTTCTACTTACAAGGATGAGGAGGGGCTGATATCAACCGGACCAATAGAATTTACCTATCGAAATTTTGGTTCCATGATAGCTGGGATGAGCCTGGATCCCGAAACATTTGTTGGCGCCGCATCGGACGCCAGAACCAGCGCAGACACTCTTGAATCCGGAACTGCTGCAGTGATCTCTGATTTTGACCCTAAAGCAATGGGCATTTTTACTCAACTATATGCTGGTCAGATCTTTCATATCCCCCACGAGGGCTCCATATACGACTCCGAGACTGAATCTTATACAGAAACAACTTTTCGGCTCTATGCTCCGTTTCAAAGTTTCGACCCTGCATCTCCTTCCATTGGTGCTGATTTTGACGCTGAGAGTGGCGACAGTGAACAACATACGATCACCTATAGCGATGATGAGATAGATGGTTTGGCTGACAAATTTCCTTATTTACCATCTAGCACCTCAACGGAAGATCTGATTCAAGACGCTATGTTGAGTATGGCAATAGATGTTTTACAAACCTTCCCTAGCAAACAGCTTCATTATTCTAAAGCTAAACATCCACGAATAACGAGCAACAATTTAAAAGCCTTTAGAACAAATGAACTTGCGCAAGGGATGAATATACAGGCTTCATACGAGGGTACGCATGAAGATCTCTACGGCGACTCCGCCGAGTTAGGATCCTCCGGCGAGGGCATGGTAGATACGGGAACCGCGGAGCCTTATGAGTAAAATAGAAATAAAAAATATTGACACTAATCTACTTTCTGGTTCGGGCGATAAGTTACGCAATGTCGTCGGGGGGTTCTACTCTCTGGAACAGATGCCCGGGCAAGAAGAAAGAGGTTTTAAATTTGCGTTCGATGGTCCTTACGCCGCCGGCTACGAGTGGACGGAAGCGAAATGGATGGAGGGGCTCAGCGTCGCCTCGGGCGCCGATTTTGTTACCGCCTCAGCAACTTCTATAATTCCCAATTATAAATTCCCCATTAGAATTTTAGGTGATGTTGACCTTGTCAAAGAAGATAGTGAATGGCTGGCACTCTTAAAAGGAGGTTCGTGGGGTACCGCCTCATATGAAGGAATATTAACTAATAACTCATATGACAGTCATAACTTTATCATAAATACCCCCTATTCACTACTCGACGCTAAAAATATAGATTCTGCGAGCTACTCCACATATTCTTATTATGAAATTGGGTGTCACTACCAAGATTATTACCCTGATTACGAAAACAAGATGGCATCCCGCAGCAGTGATCTGTTGATTCCTAATCTTTATTTTCTGGAAATGTTTAGACAAAACACAACCCCGGGAATAGAAAAGGATGTTTTTGATAAAGAGGTTCAAAATTTTGTTTCCATGGAAGGCTCTAGCGATCCAGAGCAGATTATGCAAGATTACCTAACGAGCTATCTTCCTCCTTATATAGATCATGATAATGACCCAACTGAAGAAGGGATTTATAGTGATAAAACCAAGAATATGCGGGATTATTTGACTGGTACGCTTATTCGTGAAAATTTGTCGGCATCCACGGCTGAGTTTATCGTAGAGCGCACATCGAATCTGCTTTTTGATCGAATTTCGATGAACAATTACTCAGCAACTCAAATGCAAGATCAAGTTTTACATCGCGCACCTTATTATGTTTCTTTTGATATTCCAATTGAATCGGGCGACAGTATGATGTCTGCCATAGAAGAAAATGATTACGGCAAAATATTTCTATCACATCTTAGACAGCAGTTTACAGGTCACCAAGTTGGTACACGGACCTATCCAACCACGGCAGGTACTACGTTTGACCAGAAAATCTCAGGCTCAATTGTTCCCATCACTACTACCACAAATGTCACATACCGCAGCGCAGACTTTCTCCAGCTACTATTAAATTCTTTAAACTTATCAATTACTGATACTCCCCCTGATCAATATTATATGCAGCCTCTTACTGCTGAGGTTCAAGAAATGCGCAATGCAAATGGTGCCTATAGGTATGCCCACTCGTTGCCGGCGTTTAAGATGTTTAACGCGACAATAAAGGAGATGTATTCTAACCCTCTAGAGTGTGTAGCAGACGGCTCCACGGGCAAGTTTCAGACATTCCTAAAAATGGCTCAGACTGTTGTGGACGCAGAAGCTTTAGCATACCGCATCAATAAGGTTTCTTCATCGCCCACGGCTCCTGTAGAAACACAAACAACAGCACAAGATATATTTTTCCTCAATACGGCTCACGGTGGTGTGCTTAATTATTATGATTCTCAAGTTCGCTATGGCGCCACTTATAATTATGAAATTTTTGCTTATGTTCTTGTAAGGGGTTATAATTACAAATATTCTGATTTAAGAGGGACAAGGCTTATTGGAACCCCGTACGGCTTCGAGGCCATTGGAGATTTGGCTGCCGGCGCCTATCTGACTCCAGATGTAGGCGCTTATGAAAGTCAATATTGTTTGGAGTTTTATGATCTTACTACTGGAGCCCCAGCTGAACAATTATTTTATTCAGCAGACGAAAACATTCTCATGAGTGAAAATCCATATGCTACAAACGCTCAAATTATAAGCCCCCATCGTTATCTGTCCGAATTATATATAAGCATAGAACCTTCTTGGAAAATTATGGAGGTTTCAATGGGCACCAAACAGGTCACAATTTTAGATCATCTCTCTCCTTCTGTAGACGTTACACCGTATCAAAGAATGGACGACTCACAAATCATTGGGTTCCATTTAGTTCAGGAAGCGCATAGTCCATCTGTATTCCCTACCTTGTTAACAGAGGCGGATCAAACATACAAAGACGATTATCTACGTTCGTATAACCTTTTAAGTGGAGAAAAGGTGCGCCAATCGTCTGTGTCTAGAGCTAATTTTGTTGAAGTTTATCGTATCGATAAGAAGCCGACCTCTATTATAGACTTTGAAGGCGCCTTGGTAGAAAATAAAGATTTAACAATTAAAGGATACAAGCATAGTAAGACAAATTGCTTCTATGAAGAGATGATAAAGACAAACAAAAAATATTATTATTTATTTAGATTTGTTAATGAGCATGGAATCCCGGGCTTTCTTTCTCCGATCTACGTCGCAGAACTTGTTGACGATGGTGGCTATAAATATGCTAAATTTGACGTAATCCATGAAACCGAATTTGACCAGCAGAACGATCTTGAGGTCTCACAACCAATTAAGAAATTACTTCATCTCATACCGAATGCGCAACACGTATTGTTAGATGATTCACAGGTAGACTATTCGCAAGACGCAAAATCCCAATTAGACTCCTTGCAGGTGGGAACTGGTGTAGAAAGAACTATCTGGAATCAGCCTTTTAAAATACGATTGACTTCGCGTAAGACTGGTAAAAAAATAGATTTAAACATTACTTATAGAATAAGAGAGGGCGCCTAATGGCTTTCCAAAATACCGCCGGCACTATCATCATAGATGCAGTTTTGACAGACCTCGGACGAAAGAGAATGGTTCAAGGAAACTTTAAAGTCACTAAATTTGCCCTTGGAGATGATGAAATTAATTACGCACTTCGAAGCCCAAGTAAAGATAGTTTTAGTGTACACGCGGGACTTAAAAATACGCCTCTTTTCGAGGCATTTGCAGCAGAAAATGCGGCAATTAATTACGGACTGGTAAGCTATCCGCGGACGGACGTATATTACGTTCCCGAACTTGTGATAAATACCACCGGAATAGCAGAATCTGCCACGCCGTACCCGAGTAAAAAATCTGGGGTGTATTATATTTCAGTAAACAGCGAAACAACTACAAAACTTAAGAGCGTAATGGGTACCGAGGGCGTTTTAGAAAGTGACGAACTGACGAAAACGAAGCTCTTGATTGAAAGTGGCATAAACAATGCCACGGACGGCGAGCTTCCTTGTGATAAGATAGCTAAAGAGAGGTTTCTCTTAAATATGAACCTATATGATCAGTATTTTATGATTTATTGTGATTCACGTTTTATAGAAAATGTGTTAAGCTCTCATATGGATTCCTACATTAAAGATGATAAAAGTTATTCTCTCTATATGAATTTCGAACCTTTGAAGAGAAATATAAAAATCTCCTTAGCGTCAATTGTCGACAAATTTGATGCTTATAAGGTAGAAGGGGTTGACAATCGTATGTATGGGGCTATAGATAGTACGAAGTCTCGCCCGGGCTCCGTGTTAAAAGGCCCCAGAGGTACCATAGCAGCCCTTAATTTTAATATCTTGAATGAACTCAGAGGCGACTCTCAGTCGACCGCGGGAGACAACTATTACATATTTGGAAAGAGATCACAAACTCTTTTTGGTGGTACCGACAAGTATGATTATATCGATACTACTATTTATATTGAAGGGATGGCGTCAAACGCCAGCCTTCGCGTGCCATTGAGGATCATTAGATATGCCGGCACGTAGAACAAAGAAAAGTACTTATATAAGTAGAACAAACAAAATAACAACTATTTATGAAAGAGAGGAAGAAATAAATGGCTTTTTTGGATAATTCCGGCGACATCATTCTTGACGCAGTATTAACAGAGACCGGTCGAAAGAAACTAGCAAATGGTAATTTTTTAATCTCGAAATTTGCCCTTGGTGATGACGAGATTAACTATACAACATATAACAAATCGCACCCATCAGGGTCAGCGTATTATGACTTAGAGATACTTCAGACACCTATATTGGAAGCTACCACGCAAATGAATTCTAATATTAATTATGGACTGTTGGCTCTCACTAATCCGAATATTTTATACATGCCGGCTATTGTGGTGAATGAGAAAATTTTAGATATCTCCGCATTCAAGTCCAGCGACCGCGTTTATTATGCCGCAGCAAACGGTACAACTCAAACCGCCCTTATTGGCGCTTCGGCCTTAGCGGATATCAAATATGTGATAAGCGCGTACGCAATGTCCGGACGCATTCTTTTGTGGGAATCTGGAATTGATAGCACAAAAGTTGCCAATATTACCGCCAATCGTAGTGCCTATATTGTTGCCGTAGATATGGTCGATAGCACTTTTACCGTTCAAGCTGATAGTCGCTTTATAGGGACGATGTCTGGGCTAGCCCCCGGAAGTTATATTAAAAACGACGACCTTGACAATCTAGAAATGAGCCTTACTCTCACCGAGGGCGCCACCGGCGGCGCATCCACCGCACTCACCAACTATTCTGATTTTACGGTGACTGGGATTACAGATCAACTTACCGACACGAGCAGCGAGGATTCACAGTGGACAGCGCTACAGGGACCCGTCGGCACCATGGGAGGCTTGAGTATAACAATCACCGCAGAACTTCAATCTTCAGATAGCAGATCATCTCTGTACACTGACTATGGAAGTGTGGGGCAGAACCTTTTCGGCGACGGCAACACATATGATTATATTGATACTGTCATTTATGTTGTTGGAGGCAACAGCGGACAAGTGATCCAGCTACCCATTAGAATTACCAGGAAAGCAAGTTAAATAGGAGTTTATGAATGCCTGTACAAAATTTTGAAATTATTGACACGAACACGGATGTCACAACCACTCGGACATTGCTTCATGAAGTGATCCCGATGACGGGAACCATCGTTTCCGGCACATATTACGATAACAACATCAAGAATTATTCTCACGGCATGTTTCAGTCCGTGTATGATTATCCATATCTGAGTTCTTCGGCTAACCATATTTTTGATATTACATGCGGTTTCGATGAAAGCGCGCTGGTCACCGGGTCTACCCCTCAAACTTTATCTGCAGCTTGTAACACAAATGGTGTCCAGTGTGCTAAGAAGCTCAACATGTATAACCAATTTTCTCAACTTCTTTTAGGCTATACCGGATCCGCCAACACCACCGAAATCTTCGAAAGCGACCTTAACATTAGTGACGATGACAACCAAATGACATCGTGCTACTTTATTACGCTTTCGCGTCTTCTGATGAAAGAGCAGATCAAGAAAGGCACGTTTAGCATGACTCTTGGAACAAGTTCTAACTCAACACCGAATTCAGCCTGGAACAACGCCACCCATGAGACTTCCTCAGTCTATTCTATAACTTTGATTGATGCATCCGCATCTGCTGGAGATTCTGGCGGATATAAGTCGGGTCTTCCCGGTGGTGATTATGGTGTTTTGTATGTATCCAACTCCAAAGGCGCCGCAGGTCATACCGAGGGTGTGGCTGTTGGTAATATCTGGTATCAAGCCGGCATTATTGTCCTTACCAGTTCGGTCTTTCTCAGTGGCTCCACGGGCAATCCAGCCAAAGCTATAAAAGATGACCCCATTGCTATATTTTCCGGCACATACGGCGGCGCAACCTATACCGCAGCCCAAACAATGGTTACCGGGACAATTAGCGGGTCGTGCGATATCGTTCGCCAGCGAATCCAAAACATCTCATTCAACAATACGACCGAGATCAACTCGAAGATTTACTTCTGCCGAGTTCCACACAACAAGTACAACTATAGCTCTAATCCGACCTACACTGATTCAAGTAAGATTCGAGTCAAGGATAAAGCGTCCGATCCACCCATCAGCTATGTTTCGACGGTAGGCTTATATAACTCAAGCAACGAACTTCTTGCCGTTGCCAAGCTTTCTGAGCCGCTTCGCAAGGATCCCACCAACGAGATTACGCTGAGAGTTAGACTGGATTACTAAAAATGGCGTACCGTAAGATAGAGGAAGGTGACCTTTTTCTTAACACGATGAAGACGCTGCCGCAGTGTGAGTTCTTTACTTGGGATGGTGAAGTCTTTTATAACAGCACGCCATATGAAGCCGGAACAAGAAACACGGGTTCTGGACCACCAACAGTGCTGGCAGCCAAAGTTGGCTATGTCAGCCTATATGAACAAAATGTCGATAGACCAAACAAGGGTACCAATAGAGTCATGGGGCAGCACACTTCCCATACTTACACTAAACTCTTAGCCTTGTACGAAGACGAAGACAAGCCCGTTGATTTTACACAAGACACAGGGAGAATATATCCCTATATTACCAAAGATAGTGCTCGAAGTTCATTTAAGACCGTAGGGAACGTAAGCTATAACAGTGAATATCAGGATGGAGAAGTCATTACTTTTCAATATCCTTTGACTGCCTCGATAACGAGAGAATATATTGCTACTCCCTATGCTTCAACTACGTCCTATAACGCACACTACTCCGCGTTGCGAAATAAGTTAAACTTTTATGCAATTCGTAGTCCTCAATATGCTGTTAGTTCATCCGAATGGAACAAGGACACACAAAGATTAAATATGCTCTATATTCCTTCGATCTTTTATGGGACAAAAATTGAACCGGGAAGCGTTTCTCTTCGTTGGTATTATGCGGGTTCTTTGGCAGGAGAGTTAAGGGATAACAAACAAAACGGAGAACTCATTCAACAGGCAGCAAATGAGACCGGTCCGGCCGCAAATGAAAATAGTGGCACTTGCGCCGGCGTTGTGCTCTATGAAGAAGGGGTTATTGTTTTAACTGGCTCTTGGGCTTTAAATGACAAGCTACTTAGAATGGGGACGGGACTGGGCGACGAGTCTCCTCGTTGGATTTATTGGGGCGCCGGCACAAACGATGGTCTGAGCCATAGCGCTCCAACGATGAACAGTACTTTTAATAGCGCTTCGTTTGGACTTTCTTTCAAAGGAACTACCGAAACTCAAGTTCTGACCATGTTCGCGCATGCCCGCCGGGGTGCCGTAAACTTTTCTAATAATCCTACATTTTTTAAATATGGTCAAAGTAAGGTTACCTATACCTCTTCGCACGTTTATCAAGAAAATCCCGATGTGTTGATTGCAAACACCGTAAGTTCAAGCTATGTAGATCACACCGCATCCTTTAGAAGGCAGGTGTATATTTCTCGAATTGGCGTATACGACAAGAGTAAAAATTTAATTGGATTGGCTACCTTGTCAAACCCTGTATTAAAGAAAGAAGATCAAAGCTATTCCTTTAAACTAAAACTCGATGTGTGATATACTTGACATCAGATAGAGGATAAAATGATCTTAGGTCTTGATATTTCAACTAGCATCACTGGCTTTGCCGTGGTCGGCGAAGGAGAACTGCTTCATTATAGTTCAATTGATTTGCGAAAACATAAAGGAATGTTTGAAAAAGCTGAAGCTGTAAAAGAATATCTTGAAGATTTTTTCGAGAATTATCAATTAGACCAAGAAGATGGTGGTTGGGGAACCGCCAAATATCCCATTGAACATATCTATATTGAGCAATCTCTGCATATGTTTATGGGAGGTAGATCGTCTGCTAAGACACTATCCACGTTAACTAGATTTAATGGGATTGTATCATGGCTAGTTTATGAACTTTTTGAGATTGAGCCTAAATTTATTGGCTCCACCTCGGCGAGAAAACGCGCCGGCATTAAAGTTCCACGTGGACAAAAAGCCAAGCAAGTTGTATTAAACCATCTACTTGAAAACGAACCAGCCTTTAAAATAGAATATACCAAATTTGGAAACCCCAAACCAGAATCATACGATCGCGCCGACGCAATCGTTATAGCCAAAGCAGGATGGACAGTTGAAAATACTGAAATGGCTGAAACATAGATTAAGTCACAAATTAGAACACATTGGTTGGAAGAGCATTAAAAAGACTCTTCAAGAGCACGGGCTGGCTTTGGTGATTATCGTGATAGGATGGGAGATTATAGAAGATGTCCTATTTCCTGCGCTCTTTATATTTTTAGGGTCTCACGTGCACCCAGCCTTTTATGCAGGTGCTCCGGCGGCATGGCTTTTATGTTTGCATTGGATAGCTGTGCCTTTAATGTGGAGCGCTTGGATTAAAATTTCTAAGAAAAAGCTTGACAATAATTAAAAAAAGGTTATATTTATAGTCGAGTTTTTGGTTGACACTCCAATAATAATGTGTTAATATAATTGAGATGAATCTTTCATCAACCTAGGAGATAAAATGAAAGTAACCACCGGACACAACGTGAGTGTCCACTATAGAGGTACCCTTACTGATGGTACCGAATTTGATAATTCGCGAGTTCGCGGCGAGACGCTTGATTTCCAAGTCGGCTCTGGTCGTATGATTCGTGGATTTAATGATGCCCTTCTTGGGATGGATGTAGGCGACACAAAGAAAGTCACACTATTGCCTGAAGACGCATATGGCGATCACAATCCCGAAGCCATTCAGCCCGTACCCAAGGATGCTTTCGGTCCGGACTTTGAGTTTGAGATCGGCGGAACCGTTCAAGGGAACGGACCAAGAGGACCCTTCCTTGCGAAGATTCAGTCTCTCGATGAAGAGAAGGTGCTCTTGGATATGAACCACCCGCTTGCCGGCGAAGAGCTTAGTTTTGAAATTGAACTAGTCGGCAATCATGGCGACGTAGAAACCGAAGCCGCTTGGTCCTCTTCGATGAAGAAGGCTGAGCTTCTTGAGGTGGCACGTGCACGTGGGCTCAAGGTTAACACCCGAACCACCAAGGCACAAATCATCGAAGCACTCGGAAACGAGTAAGCTGCGATCGCAAGATTTAAACCCCGCTCCGGCGGGGTTTTTTCTTGACAGAGGGGTTATGATAGGTTATACTTATTTGTGAGGGCTCATGAACAAAAAAGAAGCCAAAAAAATACTCTATGAAACTCTTGGAAACTACGCAGACAAAGGCAGCGAGCTACTTTTTTCGTGCCCGGTCTGCGATCACCACAAGCGCAAATTCTCTGTTAATCTGGACAAAAATGCTTATAAGTGTTGGGTTTGTGATTATCGGGGTCGTAATCTTAGGCGCATTGTTAGACGTTTTGGTTCGTATATCCAACTACAGAAATGGGACGGAATTACGAACCGGTCAGATCTTGAAAGATTTTCTGATCTCTTTATGGAGTCAGGCGAGAGAACAGCACCGCAGAAACTGGAACTCCCAGAAGAGTTCATAAGCCTTTGTTCAGACACTCTACCTGCCACCGGCATATACGCGTTAAGATACCTACAGCATCGCGGGATTGCCAAAGCTGATATTCTTAAGTGGAAGATTGGGTTTTGCTTTAGCGGCGAATATCGTAATAGGGTTGTTGTACCTTCTTTTGACGATGAAGGGGACGTAAGCTATTTTGTTGCGAGAGCCTATAATGGCGACTCATATAAATATAAGAACCCGAAGGCTTCCAAAAATATTGTATTTAATGAGCTATATATTGATTGGAATAAAGACTTAGTTTTAGTTGAAGGAATTTTTGATGCCATTATCGCCGGAAATGCAGTACCTATCTTGGGTAGCACGTTACGAACTGGTTCCGAATTGGTCCGAAAAATCGTCAGAAACGATACCCCAATTTACATCGCTCTCGACGCCGATGCGCGAGACAAAGAAAACAAAATCATCAAGACTCTTCTTAAATACGATATTGAAATGTATAAAATCGATGTTTCGGGATACGAAGACGTAGGTTCCATGTCAAAAGAAGTTTTCGAAGAAAGAAAAAAGAACGCAGTAATTATAGATAATGACAACTATTTACTGTTGAATTTGCTCTCGGCAGTATGAGGAGAACGCTATGAGATTCCGACAAAACAAAAAATTTATTGATCCAAGATATTTTATGGACGAGAAGACGGAAATCATTGACGAAGAAATAGAGCTATCTCTTGATGAGAAAAAGAAAGACGTCGATCCTTACGAGAGGGCATTAGAAGCACCTCTTGCTGAGGAAGAAGAAGAGAAATGGATCCAAGGCGCCGAAAAAGATATTGAGAAACGCGGCACGGAAGGTGTCTGCACCGGCGATAAGTTTGGCGGACCTACTTGCAAGCCGGGAACGAAGAGATATAATTTAGCCAAAACATTCCGTAAGATGGCAAAGGATAAAAAGAAATGAAAATTACAAAAGAACAGTTACGAAAGATTATTATGGAAGAGATCGCCTCTGAGGGGGTCGTAGATGTGGATGACGAAGTTGTAGTTACGGGACCCGATGGTGATGTTTCACCGGAAGCCCGCGGCACAGCACGCCTTCAAGATGCCATAGACTTTCTAGTGCAGAGTGAGCGCGATGATTTAGCAGAGCCTCTCCTTAAGGTGTTGGATCTGCTTTCGTCATTAAGATAAGCAGAAAACACTTGACAGCCTCTACAGAACAAGATATACTTGTATAGTAGAGGCACAATTGCGTCTGGAGGGCCCTTGAAGTTTGCACACATTAGCGATACTCACATCAAAAATCTGAAGTATCATTACGAATATCGAATTGTTTTTGAGCAATTATACGATACACTACGAGAACAAAAAGTCGATTACATCGTTCATTGCGGAGATATCGCACATACTAAGACACAGATCTCACCCGAGTTTGTTGAGATGTGCTCTGACTTTTTCCGAAATCTAGCAGAGATTGCACCGACATATATTATTCTGGGCAATCATGACGGCAATCTAAAGAATAGTAGCCGACAGGACGCGCTAACTCCGATTGTGGATGCGTTAAACTTACAACAGCTCCATTTGCTTAAAGATTCAGGCGAAACACATCTGGGCGATAAGTTCTGTTTGAATGTGCTTTCCGTCTTTGATCGAGAGAAGTGGGTCAAGCCATCAAACCCAGACAAGATCAATATAGCACTCTATCATGGGTCCATTAGTAATTGTAAGACAGATATGAACTGGACGATGATAAATGGCGAGGACACCCTTACCATCTTTGATGATCATGATTTCGCTATGCTTGGTGACATTCACCGTCGTCAATTCTTGGACGAAGATGGTCGTGTTTGGTATGCCGGCTCGACCGTGCAACAGAACCATGGTGAGACAAACGACAAGGGAATTCTCATCTGGGACATCCAGTCAAAGGATGATTGGGAAATCGAGCCCATTGTGCTTAAGAATCCAAAGCCATTCTTTACAATTCCTTTAACGATGAAGGGGCGCATGCCTCGTAAAATTGATGTACCTGTAGGCGCCCGTCTGCGCTTGGTGAGTAATAACAATCTCCCGCTCAATGTGATGAAGCGTGCCATGGATATTGCGAAACATCGTTTTAAGCCTGAGAGCATTTCGTTTTTGAATCGCGCTAGCGGAGAACGCGGAAATGTTGAAGACATTACAGACGGACTCAAGACCGAGAACTTACGAGATCCAAAGATCCAGGAAGAGCTTATTGATGAGTACCTTAAAGACTATCAGGTGCCCTCTCAAACGCTCGAAAAAGTTTATGAACTCAATCGTGCTTATAATAAAATTATCGAGGAGACTGAGGAAATATCGCGGAATGTAAACTGGAAACTTAAATCTTTTGAGTTTGATAATTTGTTCAACTATGGAGACAAAAACGTTATTAACTTTGAGCACCTCGGAGGGATTGTGGGTATCTTCGGAAAGAACTTTTCTGGAAAAAGCTCGATCATCGATGCTGCTCTTTACACTCTGTTTAATACAACTTCTAAGAACGAACGCAAAAACCTCAATGTTATTAACCAAAACAAAGAATCCTGTGTTGGAAGATTAACAATTGAATCTAATGATAGGCTTTACTCTATCGAGAGAAAGTCAGAAAAATATGTCAAACGACTTAAAGGGGAAGAAACCCTTGAAGCCAAGACGGATTTAAATTTTGAAGTTTACGATCCTCTGATGGAAGAAACTGTTTCTCTCAACGGAACAACTCGTAATCAGACTGACGCAAATATCCGAAAGCATTTTGGGACTATTGATGATTTTATGGTGTCATCTCTTGCTTCTCAGCACGGCGCACTATCATTTATCGATGAGGGTTCGACCCGCCGCAAAGAAATCATTGCAAAGTTTCTTGACTTAGAGATTTTTGAAAAGAAATTTAGAATGGCTAAAGAGGACTCAGTCGAAACAAAGGTCTTAATTAAGAAGTATGAAGATCGAAACTATGATGACGAGATTGCTGAAGCCACGGCACTTCTGAAGAACAGTCAGCAAAAATCCGAGAGGAACCAACAGGTTTGTGAAACGCTGAGGATTAAATTAGAGACACTGAAAGATGTAGTTCGGCTCATCGAAGAACAGATAGGAACTATCCCCAGGGAGTTGCTTGATATTCACGCCCTGCACCAAGAACATACCAAGAATACCAATACTATTTTAGCTCTTGCTGACTCTATTAAAGAACAGTCCGAAATGATTTCCACAAAGAGCCAAGAATCTAGCACTGCTAGCGAGCTATTGTCAACTATCAACCTACAAAAGTTGTTAAAGGAGCAGAGCGACATAGAATATTTAGATGAAAAGATCTCCACCTTAGATAAAGAGCTTAAAATTATCAACAACAAGCAGAAACTTCTAGAAGGTATTCCGTGTGGTGATAGCTTTCCTACGTGTAAATTTATTCGTGATGCTCACGTAGCAGTTGCGACAAAAGAAATAGCAGAAAGTGATCGCGATGCTTCTACAACAGAAAGGGAACTCTTAAAGCCTTTGGCAAATGAAGAAAAACTGCAGGAACATGCGGAATTATTAAACATGGTGGACGAGATTGAAAAAGAGATCGCCAATCTAAAGCTTAAGCGAGAGCGTAACAAATCTACTAAATCTAAGATTGAATTAAATCTAAAAGATCTCACTCACAAGATAAAAGAATATGAGGACAATAGGGACGCTATTGAGAATTTAGAAAAATTAACAAAAGAGAGAGAAAAGCATTCGAAGGATTCCGCCGCCAAGCAAGAAGAGATCTCTGTTTGTGAGGAAGAGACTTTGGAGATTGTAAAATTGATTGGCTCATATGAACAAAAAATTGAAAACTTGCGAGAACAAAAGAAGGAATACATTGATCTACAAAACTCCTACGCCGCCTATGATCTATTTATGCAAGCTATGCATCCTAACGGAATTGCCTATGACGTCATTAAAAAGAAAATTCCAGTAATCAACCAAGAGATTGCAAAGGTGCTAGCCAACATTGTTGATTTTGAGGTCTTTTTTGAGACGTCTGGCAATAAATTTGATATTTTTATTAAGCATCCGAGATATAACGAAAGACCCATTGAAATGGCTTCCGGAGCTGAAAAAACCATGACGGCGATGGCGATCCGACTGGCACTTTTGAGTGTGTCTTCGTTGCCCAAGGGGGATTTATTTATCCTCGACGAGCCTGGCACCGCCCTCGACGAAGAAAATATGGAGGGTTTTATTAGAATATTGGAACTAATTAAAGTGTATTTTAAGAACGTTTTGCTGATCTCACACCTTGATTCGCTCAAAGACTGTGTCGACATGCAAATTGTAATTGAGAAAAAAGACGGATACGCAAGAGTAAATCAATAGGAGATTGCAGAGTGAGAGTAACAAAGAGACAACTTAAACAAATTATCAAGGAAGAGCTTGAGAAATCTCTTGACGAGCAATACGGCGCCGCTCCGCCGCGCTTCCTAAACCCGCAGCAAGCTAAGAAGTATTTAGCAAAAGCAATATATAAGGTATTGGTAGACTATCGCGCCTTCACCGCCGAGCGCGCAATGTCATTAGAGGGTCTTATTGGTAGCGGGAACAATTCCGCAGTAGTAAGATACCTTAAGGAATTTGGGTTAGATGATAAGGGAATTAAAGCTGCGATGGATCAGCGCACCGAGTATATACGCGGCGCAGGAGCCAGCCGTCCTCCAGTGATCCCACGACCCACTGGAGATGATACGGCACCATCAGAATGGGAAGTGCTCAAATACGCTGAGACCGTCACCGGCGATCAAGGCGTTTATATGGAAAAGGCATCAGGATAGCATGAACGGATACGCAAGAGTAGATCAATAGGAAATTACAAAATGAAATTATTAATAGAAAATTGGCGCAAGTTTGTAAAGGAGTCAGAGGCATCTGATGCGTTTATTAAAGGGCAAGACTTGGGATTGGAGCAGTTTACGAGCTTGCTTAAACAAATAGCTTCGGATCCTGAGTTTCGAAAATTAGCTTTCGCGGGTCGAGGAGACGCTGGCGGACCAGCTGACGAAGCGATCTCGGTTGAGGAAGGAACGCCGGTCGCAGCAATAAATTTAACTCCAACTCAAATGGACATTGACACCAATAAAAGCTTGGGAGATCAGATGACCAACAAATATAATGCTACAGCATTCGCACTGGAAGAAACTGTTACAATGCCTTCGCCCGGCGGACGCATTCCTTTATTGGTTTTCGAAAATAAGTATATTCTTGACGGACACCATCGATGGTCGCAAGTTCTTATGACCAATCCCCAAGGAGAAATGACGGTTAGTAATCTAACTAGCCCCGCTTTTGGAACCGGACCAGAAGGCGCCGAAAGAGCATTAAAGGCAACTCAATTAGCCATTGCCGCCCTGGCAGGCAATGTGGTCACTAAATCCACTGATCTAAATTTGTTGAAATTGCCCACTAAACAAATGGGAGAGTATGTTATGAAGAATATAACGGACGACGTTTTGCAACTATTGGTACAAGCCAAGAAGATCTCCCAGCCAGATAGGCAGGAGGCAGCTAAGTATTATATGTCTAATTTGCAGGCAGTACAAGCCAAGCCCCCCGGCAAGTTCGCACGTGAAAAGGGTATGCCCCAGGCAGATGATTCTGGTGTTCCGCAAGCACAGGTGAATACAGCACTAAAGCGCGGCAACATCAATTTTAATGAGCCGCAACCGCAAGATGCCGCACGTCGTAAAAAAGCGGCAGAATAGAATAAAAGGAACAAACAATGTCAGAAGAAAACGACGATAAAAACGAATTTGATTTTCTGCCTCCCGCAGAGCCACCACCCTCTTTTAATCAGGAGAAAGACCACTACCACGAAGAGGTAGCCGCCGAAGACTTTGGCATGGTGGAAGACTTTGGTCTCCAGATGGAATACTCTGATGAGGACCTTCTTCCAGAGAACACTGCACCTTCTTCTATTAATGTGGGCTTTGTTGGCGTCGGCGGCGGAGGCAACAAAATGGCGAACGCCTTCATTGAACTTGGATTCAACAAAACACTGATGGTAAACTCCACAGGGAAAGACATTCCGAAGAACGTCGAAGAAGATCACGTCGTTCTTATCCCCGATAGCGACGGCATCGGCAAGAACGTCGTTTACGGCAAAGAGGTTCTTTCCCAAAATGGCGCCATTATTGAAGACGCACTTCGTATTAAGCTTGGAAAAGTCGATTGGCTCTTCGTTATGGCTGGCGGAGGTGGCGGCACCGGTAGTTCGGTGACCGCGTTACAGCCAGTTTTTGAAAGATATATGCAGTCAGTTCAGGCTTCTGGAAAAGTGGTCTATATTGTTTCTTGGCCGACCGCGCAAGAGGCACTGAACCCGACTATCGCTCGCAACGCGCTTACGCTTGTGAATGACGTCGCCCGCCACCCGCACATCGTTCTCGACAACGAACGTGCCACACGATTGCTTCGCGGCAGAATCGGCATGCTTGGCATGTATCCTGTCGCC
>TARA_R110002020_G_scaffold84403_1_pt1 | contig 21846 bp, 26 predicted proteins | sample TARA_R110002020 | Tara Oceans TARA_R110002020 (sample SAMEA4396489) | marine metagenome | biome: Westerlies Biome; feature: [MES] marine water layer (ENVO:01000295) within the mesopelagic zone...; material: water (ENVO:00002006), including particulate matter (ENVO:01000060) such...
TAAAGTCCATGAAGTACTTGAAGGGTATAGATCATTATCATACTTGCCAGCAGAAAAACCATGGAGTTTAGAACATCCTAAAACAATAGAAAGACAAGAAAAACAAAATAAATATTACGATACATTATGATTTTTTGGAGAATTTTGAACAACAATTTACACCCAGTTCAGGAAGTAAATAGGTTAGGCTTTGAGGAAGATGAAGGGTTAAGAATACCTGATGATTATTTAGAAGCTAAAGAATTTATAGTAATGAGAACATGTTTTGGTTTAGGTGATTGGGGAATTATATCGGCTATGCCTAGACTATTAAAAGAAAAATATCCAAATTGTAAAGTATATTTACCCTCTAAAAATTTACTTAAAAAATTATTTGGAGGTATGCAAGATAATTGGCCTACTTTTACTAACCCTTTTAACACAGTACACGACATTTTTAAAAATAATCCTTACATAGATGGATTTAAAGACGAAATATCCGGAGAAATATTCCACGATCATTACCGAGTATATAATAAAAATGATGAAAGTATTCCCTTAATTAAACAAATGTTAAGGTTTTGGCAGTTTGGAGAGGATGAGTATTTAGACTGTACCCCTGAACTTTATTTTACGAATGAAGAAAAGAAATTAGGAGATAAAATAATTAAGGAGCATGTTGGAGATAGTGAATTTGGTGGGTTATTAATTACTAATAGATTTGAAAGTAAGGGAGGGAGGTATGATGAAGAAGGTAATAAATTAATAGCAACTCATTTACTAAAAAAATATAAGGATTTACCTTTTTTTTATTGGACTTATAAACCTAAAACCCAATTACCTTTATCTTTTAAAGATTGTTTAGATATGAGGCATATAGATACTAGAATACAACTTTACATAAGATCTAAGGCTAAGATAAATATTGGAACTCATTGTGGTTTTCTTGATTGCCTTCCTAGATATACTAAAGTATATCAAATACAAAGAGTATTTCCTTTAAATCATAATAATGTTGAAAAAAATTACTACGTAAATAGAGAAAATTATGAAAGAGTATGAAAATATAGATAGTTGTCCTATAACGGGTGAATCTGATTATTTTACTTATTTAGATTTAGGTAAAATGCCTTTAGTAAATAATTTATGTAATACTAAAAAAGAATCTTTAAATTGTAAAAAATTTGATTTAAAGGTTAACTTTCATAAGAAAAGTAAATTATCATCTTTAAGTCTAGCTATAAATCCTACAACATTGTATTCTAATTACTCCTATAAATCTGGAGTTTCTCAACCCTATATAGAACATTGCAAAGATTTATACAGTTGGTGTAAAGGATATTCTAGTAATTGGTTCAAAGGAAATAAAAATGTTTTGGATATAGGAGGAAATGATGGGACTTTATTAAGCACCTTTAAAGAAATAAATTCTGAATTAGAGGTTTTAAATATAGATATGTCTTCAAATTTAACTAAAGAAGCTATTAACAAAGGAATACCCTCTATAGAAGCTAAATGGGGGGTAGAGTGTGCTCAAAAATTCCCCGGTAGATTTCAAACAATCACTACTACTAATTGTTTCCAACACACCAAAGATATAAACGATTTTACTGCAGGAGTAAAAATAGCATTAGCAGATAAAGGACATTGGTTTTTAGAATTTCCTTATTGGAATGAAAGCTTACGTACTAAACAATTTGATCAAGTTTACCATGAACACGCATATTACTATAATATACATTCTTTATATATGTTATTAGCTAAACATGGTTTACAGATATTAAAAATTACTAAATTTTCTATTCATGGTGGAACCATACGATTAGTTATAGGACATATAGGGGATTATAGTCCTGCTACTGAAGTTGATATGAAGATTAGAGATGATAGAGGTATAGTAGATATATTTTCTAAACCACTGGATGAGCAATATTATAAAGACTGGGCTAGTAATATTCACACTCACTTAGATGAATGTTATTCCTTAGTAACTTCACTTAAAGAAAAAGGAAAAACCATTGCAGGGTTTGGGGCAGCTGCTAAAGGGTGTATTTTTTTAAATTCCTCAAATATAGATCACAATCTAGTAGATTATGTAGTAGATGATACAGACTTAAAACAAAATAAATTTATTCCTGGTACTGGTATTCCAATAACTTCTAGAAAAGAATTAATTAAAAATCCCCCAGATTATTTAATAATTTTAGCTCATAATTTTTCTGAATATATTATAAAATCATTACCTGATTTTAAAGGTAAATTTATAATATTTTTCCCTGAAATAAAAATAATACAAAATACATAAAAAATATGAATAAAAAAGTTATATACACTTCTATATTTGGAGACAATTATTTTTTACATGACCCTGAAGTAAAATTAGAGGGTTATGATTTTATTTGTTTTACAGACAATCCCTCTTATAAATCAGATGTGTGGGATATTAAATTAACTACAAAGATATATGATGGGGTTAGAGATTCTAAAAAACCAAAAATATTACCACATAGATATTTAAAAGATTATGATATAAGTATATGGGTAGATGGAGATATAAAAATTACATCAGATATAACTACATTAGTAAATAATCATTTAGAAAATGCAAACTATGCAGCATTTAACCATGAATTATGTGGTATGACTTCTACTGGTAATTTAAATAGGAGAAATTGTGTTTATGATGAAGCTGCTTTTATTAAATGGTTAGGAGATAACCACCCACAAAAACATTATAAAGATAATTTAAATATAATAAACAACCAAATAGAGAGATATAAATTAGATAATTACCCTGCACATAATGGCTTAACTAGAAATACAATCCTTATACGAAAACATAATGAACCTGATGTTATAAAAACCATGGAAGATTGGTGGGTAGAAGTAAAATATGGAAGTAAAAGAGACCAATTAAGTTTTGATTATTCTGCCTGGAAGAATGATTTTAATTTTACTCATATTCAACATGACATAGATGATAATCCTTGGTTTAAATTAATGAAGAAATGGAGACAACAACAAAACTTAAAAAACTAATGAATTATAAAGAAACACGTCCATGGGGGAACTTTGAAAATCTATTAGATACAGGCTATTGTAAGGTAAAACAAATTATTATTAAACCTAATCAAGCCCCTAGTTATCAATACCATTTTAAAAGAGAAGAAGTATGGGTTGTTGTACAAGGTAAAGGAGAATTAAAATTAGACGACATTTTATCCTCTGTAAATGTTGGAGATATCCTTCATATCCCTCTAAAAGCAAAACATCAAATTAAAAACATTGGGGAAGAAAATTTAATTTTTATTGAAATACAAATGGGGGAATATTTTGGGGAAGATGATATTGTAAGATTAGAAGATAATTATGGAAGAATATAAAGTTTTAATAACAACTAGTGGTATAGGAAGTAGATTAGGTAAACTAACTAATTTTACTAATAAATCATTAGTGAGAGTAAGTGATAAACCTGCTATTTCTCATATTATAGAATACTACCCTAAAAATGTTTCTTTTGTTATTACATTAGGTCATTTTGGGTCTTATGTAAAAGAATTTTTGAAATTAGCATATCCTGATAGAAATTTTACATTTGTTACTGTAAATAATTTTAAAGGTCCAGGTAGTAGCTTAGGTCATTCTATACTTCAAGCTAAAGCTAAATTACAATGTCCTTTTATTTTCCATGCTAGTGATACTATTCTGACATCAAAAGATACTATACCTAATTTAGAACATAATTGGTGTGCTGGAGCATATAAAGAAGAAACTTCACAATACAGAACTTTAAGAATAAATGATGGTCGAGTAGATTCTATTGCTGAAAAGGGAGAAATTAACTTTGATTATCCTTATATAGGTTTATGTGGAATTAAAGATTATAATTTATTCTGGGAATGTTTAGAGTCATTATCAAACAATCATTTATTATCAGATGTCCATGTAATAAATAAAATGTTAAATACAGTTAATTTTAATTTTTGTAAAATAAATAATTGGTTAGATATAGGCAATACTACAGAATTAAATAAAACAAGAGAATATTTTGGTAGTAGTATAAAAGTATTAGATAAGGATGAAGAGTCAATATATTTTTTTAGTGATTTTGTCATAAAATTTTTTTCAAATTCTACTATTAATGGAAATAGAGTAAAAAGAGCTTCAATATTAAAAGGATTAGTTCCTAATATACTAGACTCAACTTTAAATTTTTATAAATATAAAAAAGTAGAAGGTAATTTGTTTGCAAAATCTGTTAATGAAAATACTTTTAATAATTTTTTACAATGGGCTAAAAACAATTTATGGGAATCTAAATTAACTGAGAATTTTGATCAAAAATGTTTTAAATTTTATATCTCTAAGACAAACCAAAGAATAAAACAATATTTAGGTGGAAAATCTGATACACCTAAAATTATAAATGGAGAAAATATTTTACCTATAGAAGATTTATTATCACAGATAGATGTAAAGTGGTTATGCGAAGGTATACCTGTACAATTTCATGGTGATTTTATTTTAGATAATATAATTGAAACTAAAGATAATTTTAGCCTTATAGATTGGAGACAAGATTTTGCAGATGATTTGGAGGTAGGTGATATATACTATGATTTAGCTAAATTAAACCATAATCTAACAGTTAACCATGATATAGTAGATAGAAAATTATTTAACCCATCTCTTGAAGATTGCCACATATTATGTAATAGTACTTTAATTAGATGTAAAGATCTATTATATAAATTTATTATAGAAAATGGGTATGATCTTAAAAAAGTAAAAATATTAAGTTCAATTATATGGCTTAATATGGCTCCCTTACATGAATATCCTTTTAATAAATTTTTATTTAATTTTGGTAAGTATAACTTACATAAAACATTACAAAATGAATTATCCTAAATATTATATAGGTCCTATGTCTAAAAATGTAGTAGAAGCTATAATTGAATATAGTGAAGAAACAGGTAATAGTATAGGTTTAATTCCATCTAGAAGACAAGTAGAATGGGATGGAGGTTATGTTAATAATTGGACAACTAAAGAATTTAATAAATATGCTAATAAAATATTGCTAAAAAGAGACCATTCAGGCCCTGGGCAGGGGTATACTGATGATGATGGGTATACATCTTTAAAAGAAGATTGTAAATATTTAAATATGATTCACATCGATCCCTGGAAAAAATATCCTAAATACGAAGATGGGTTGAAATGGACTATAGACATGATCCAGTTTTGTTATAAAGAAAACCCAAGTATAGAGTTTGAAATAGGTACTGAAGAAGCTATAAGAAGATTTGATAGTGAAGAATTAGATATGCTGTTAAATGATCTTTATGTTAGGTTAGAAAAAAATATTTTTAATCAAATTAAATATTTAGTAATTCAAAGTGGGACTTCTTTAAAGGGTAACTTAAACACTGGGGAATATGATAAAGATAGGCTTTTATCTATGGTTAAAGTAGCTAAATTTTGGGGGTTATTATCTAAAGAACATAATGGAGACTATATCCCCACTAATCTAATTAAAGAAAAAATGGAATTAGGGTTAGATGCAATAAATATAGCACCTGAATTTGGTCTTATAGAAACTCTTTCATATATTAACTCAGGAATTAATATTAATGAGTTTTGGGAAATTTGCTACAATTCTAGAAGATGGGAAAAATGGGTTGATTCAAATTTTGATCCTTATACTCAAAAATTAGATTTAATTAAAATTTGTGGCCATTATGTTTTATCAACCCCAGAATTTTTAAAAATTAAACCTAACATTGATAATAAAATTAAATTAAACATTAAAAAGAAATTAAATGAGTTATACTGAAAAAAGACCAAAAACCATTTTTTCGGATATTGATGGTACCCTAGTAGAACATATAAGTCCATTTAAATCTACTAATCCTAATCATAAAATGAAATTACTACCAGGTACTCTTGAAAAATTACAAGATTGGGATATGAAAGGTTATTATATAATATTAACTACAGGTAGAAAAGAAAGTATGAGAAAATCAACGGAAATACAACTAGCTGAAGTAGGGATTATGTATGATCAGTTAGTAATGGGTATAGGAGGTGGTATCAGGGTTTTAATCAATGATACAAAACCTTATGGTGATTTTAACACAGCAGAATCAATCAATCTTAATAGAAACGAAGGAATTAAAAATATAAAAATATGAAAATAGCTTTATGTCTTTATGGTTTAGTAGGTAGTGATAGAGGAAAATCCTATGATAAAAAAGGAGGCACAGATACTGTCTTAAAAGAATGTTTTAAATCATTTAAAAATCATGTTATTGATAAAAATAATACAGACGTATTTTTTCATACATGGGATCAAGAATTTGAAGAAGAATTAGTAAAAAATTACAAACCAAAGTTGTACAAAACAGAACCTCAAAAAACATTTTCTAATACGGTTCCAGGACCCCAAAAAAGAGTCCAAGCACATTATAGTAGGTGGTATAGTACAAAAATAGTTAATAATTTAAAATTACAATATGAAAATGAAAATAATTTTAAATATGATTATGTTTTACTATCTAGATTTGATATGGTTTGGACTGTAGATATTTTATTTAATAAACTTAATAAAAATATATTTTATATTCCGGGATCCACAAAGGGAAATGTACCTTGGGGTTGGCCTAACAATGTAAGTGGGGTTAAATATGAAATAGATGATTTATGGTTTATAAGTAATAGTAAAAATATGGACGATTTTTGTATTTTATATAATTTAATAAACCAATATATACAAAAAGAAAACTGTCCTGTTCATACGGGTATATCCAACCATATGTTAGCTTTTTATCATTTAAAAAAATTAGGATTAATTCCTGAAAATACTAAAAGGATATTTAATGGCCCTGATTTGCCTAATATTTCAGGATATAGTGATTATCAATTATATAGAACTTATTTAAAAAAAAGTAAAAAATGAAATTATTTAAATATAAAAACTACGAAGATTATAAAAAAAATCAAATAGAAGCAAATATAAGGAAAATAAATAATTCTTATGTCGATCCTAATTCTTTACATTCTCTACTAAATTATTTAGTAGAAGATTTAAAGATTAACCCAAAACTAATACTATGTCATGGTACTAGGAGAGGATTAGAGCAACAATATATTATTGACTTTTTAAAACCTTTAGGACATGCACCTAAAGTTATAGGTACTGAAATAAGCCCTACAGCTTTAAATTACCCCAATACCATCCAGTGGGATTTTCATGAAGTTAAACCTGAATGGGTCAACAATACTGATATAATATATTCAAATTCATTTGACCATTCATGTAAACCCCAAGAATGTTTAGACATATGGATGTCTTGTTTAAATAAAAAAGGTGTTTGTGTTTTAGAATATAGTCCAGATTGTGATAATAAGTCCCAAGCAGCTGATCCTTTTGGCGCTACATTGGATGAATATAAAAATTTTATTGAGGAAAAATATAAGATTGTAGACACGTTAGTTAATGATGGGATAAAAGATGAAGGGATTACTCACAAAGGTATTAGATATTTTATAATAATAAAAAATAAGGATGAATAAATGTATTCTTGTAGGTAATAGTTCTAGTATTTTAAATAAGGGATTAGGATCTTACATTGATAGTTTTGAAAATGTGGTTAGGTTTAATAGATTTAAAATTAAAGATTATAAAAAGGATTTAGGAACTAAATGTACCCATTGGACCCTAAATTATAAATTGACAACTGATGGTAGAAATTATTTAGTAAAAAATTTATCTAAAGTTAAATCAATTACTACTGACTTAGAACAAATTTTAATATTAACTACATCAAAAGATAATGGAAGGATTGATCAAATTCAAAAACAAATAGATATAGAAACTATATATGAAAAATTTAGTCCAACCTTTTCTTCTAAACCAACTACGGGTTTTTTAGCTATTAGATATTTTTTAAAACAATTTCCAAAAATAACTTTAATAGGATTTGATTTTGGGAAAAGCAATCACTATTGGGGGAAACATAGTATATCTGACGCCCCCGGAAAGCATGCGTGGGGTGAAGAAAAAAATTACATTGATAGTTTAGTTAAAAAAAATAAAATATTAGTAATATGAACTTAAAAAATCAAATACATTCTAAAGATTTTATAATAGTAAAAAAAATAGCAGTTATAACACCAATAGTACATCTTAAGGGCATATATGATTTACTTTTAACTAAAGGAGATGTTTTTTTATTAGAAAAAGGAAATAAAAATCAAGTTAAAAAATTATTACTAGAAAAAGATATAAATGTTATTGTTTGCAATCCTAATCATCAAAATTATAAAATAGATGAAGAATTATTAAATGGTACTCAAGTTAATATTATTAATTCTTGTTCTACAGGATTAAACCATATTGATTTAGAATATTGCAAAAAAAATAATATAAAAATACAATGTCATAAAAATGATTATGAACTAATAAATCAACTCCCGTCTACATCAGAATTAGCATTTGGTTTAATGCTTAGTTTACTTAGAAATATTCCTGAGTGTAATAACCATGTTTCAGGATATTATTGGGATTATACTCAATTTATGGGACGTCAAGTTAAAGATTTAAAGATTGGGATTATTGGGTATGGACGTTTAGGTAAAATGATGGAAGGGTATTGTAAATCATTTGGTGCAAAAACTTTTATTTATGATCCTTATGTAAATATTTCCCAAACTTCTCTAGAAGTAATGTTTAAAAAATGTGATGTTATTTCACTTCATGTTCATGTTACAGATGAAACAAAATATATGATAAATCAAAAATTACTTGGATTATCTAAAAAAGGTTTGTATCTTGTAAACACAAGTAGGGGAGAAATAGTAAACGAAGAAGATATAGTACAATCACTTAATAATAAAAATTTACTAGGGTATGGTACTGATGTTATTGAAGATGAGTTTAATGATATTACTAATTCTCCAATTATTAAAGCAATGAATGAAGGTAAAAATATTATAATAACACCTCACGTAGGTGGTATGACAATTGAAGGTCAAACTAAAGCATATAAATGGTCAATAAATAAATTATAAAAAATGATAAAAGCATTTATAATAATTCCAGCTAAAGGTGATTCCAAAAGATTAGTAGGAAAAAATAAAAGAATTATAGCAGGTAAAACATTACTTGAACACTCAATTAAATATGCTCAACAGTCTGAATTAGCTACTACTATAATAGTCTCTACTGAAGATGAGGAAACTAAAAAAATAGCTGAATCATATGGTGTAACTGTAGTAGGGAGAGATAAAGATTTTATGGGGGAAAGAGAAGTTGCTGACGTGTATATAAAAATATTTCAAGAATATGGAAATGATAATGTTACTCATGTTGTAGGTATACAACCTGACCACCCAGATAGAACAATTCCATTGGATAAAATGTTAAAATACTCTGTAGAAAATAAATATGATGATTTATTTACAGTAGACCCTGATGGTACTCGAAATGGTTCAATTAGAATTACTAAAGTAGAGCATGTTAAATCAGGTTATATGAGTAGAAGAGTAGGGAGTATGATGGATGATTGTACTAATATTCATAGTGAACAAGATTTATTAAATGCAGAAAAAAACATAAATGAACGAGTATATTAAATCATTAAAAGACTCAGGTAAATTAAATATTTCAATTGATAAAACAAAAATATTTAATTGGAAATATACTAAAATAGCAGGACCTTGTTCTGTAGAAGGGCCTGGAATAATAGATATTGCTAAAAAAATAAAATCACTAGGTGCAAATGCTTTTAGAGCAGGTGCTTACAAACCTTGTACTTACCCAATCCTAAAAGAAACAAATGGTTGGAAAGAAGGATTAAGAGAAGAAGGATTAAAGTTACTACAACAAGTAAAAGAGGAAACAGGACTACCTATTGTAACTGAAGTTATGGATGCTAGTATGATTGATGAAGTAGGAGAAGTAGCAGATGTATTTCAGATAGGTACTAGAAATTTTCAAAATTATACATTATTAGATGCTTTAGGTAAATGTGATACACCAATTTTACTTAAAAGAGGTACTTGGGGTACTATAGATGAAATTTTAGGAGCATGTGAACGTATTTTAGTAGGTGGTAATGATAATATTGCTATATGTTTAAGGGGAGTTGTTGGAATGCCAAATTATCGTCATGTATTTCCTAGTACTAGATGGGCACCCGATTTAATGATGATCCCGGCTTTAAAGGAATTTACAAACATCCCTATTATATTTGATCCTAGCCATTCAACAGGATATAGAAACTTTGTAAAACCAATGTCAAATGCTGCTTTAGCGGCAGGAGCAAATGGTTTGATAATAGAATGTCACCCTGACCCAGATAATTCAATTAGTGATCCTGCCCAAGCAATACATTATAATACCTTAAATGAAATATTCAATGGATAATTTATACAATAATATAAAGTCTAATAAATTTGTAATAGCAGGTCCATGTATTATGGAGGATTATGATACATCATTAAAAATAGCTAAATTTGCAAACACTATATGTGATAAATATGGGTTTACTTTTATATTTAAAGCATCTTTTGATAAAGCAAATAGAACTTCAGTTAATTCTTATAGAGGAATTGGTTTAGAAAAAAGTAAAGAAATATTTAAAGAATTAAGTAAAAAATTCTATACTACTACTGACATACATACTCCTAACCAAGCATTTGAAATAATGGACTATGTAGATATAATCCAAATCCCTGCGTTCCTTTCTAGACAAACAGATTTATTAGTAGCTGCGGGTGAAACCCAAAAAATAGTTAATATAAAAAAATTTCAGTTATTATCCGGTAAGGATATGGTTAGACCTATTGAAAAAGTATTAAGTACAAATAATAATAAAATTATACTAACTGAAAGGGGGACATTAATGCCTTATGGTAATATGGTTGTTGATTTAAAAAATTTAATTGATATGGTAAGTTTAGGATATCCAGTAATTATGGATTGTACTCATGCATGTCAAGAATTAAATCCAGGGCAAAATGAAACTTCTGGAAGAAAAGAAATGGCCCCTATTTATGCCCAATCAGCTAAAATATGTGGTGTTAATGGTTATTTTTCTGAAATTTACCCAAACCCAAGTTTAGCTAAATGTGATTCCTCAACATCTTTATCCTTCCCTCAATTTGAAAATTTAATTAATAAACTTTCAAATTTATATAATATTTATAATGATGGATAGTAAAAAATATGTTCTACAAAAAATATTAAATACCGAGGTTCAAATATATCCTTGGAAACATTTAATTATTAACAATTTTATCCCTACATCATTATACGAAGGAATTAAACAAGAAGTTTCAGTTTATAACGATAAATTTTCAAAAGCTAAAAGTAAAAGAGGTTATACCACGGAAATAAATAAATCTCAAAATGTTTTCCCAAATTCTAATACCAACCCCTATTTACATGAATATGCTCAAATAATATCTGACCCCGATATAGAAAAAGTTATTAAACAAAAAGTAAATATAGAAGGTTATCACAGCAATAATTTATCTAAAGATATGTGGTCTTCTTTTGATATCCAATCCCCAGGATTTATTTATGATGTCCACCCTGACCATGAATCTAAAATTCATACATTGGTACATTATCTAGCTGATTTTGGAGATGATAAAAATTTAGGTACTACATTATACTCCCCTGATAAAAATACATTTGGTGGGGTTTATTGGTGTGATGATTGCAATCAAGAAAAATGCATATGTGGAAAAAAATTACCTCCTTTCAATACAACTAAAGATTTTTTAAAACGAGCCTCTTATATACCTAATAATGCTATAATTTTTTCCCCATGTACTAAAATTGGATCTATAACAAATCATTCAATGTTTCATTTATCAGAAAAAACAAAATATAGAAAGACATTACAAACTTTTTGGCTAAAAGAAAATGAAAATTGGACAAATTTAGATTGGTCAGCTCTTAATTTAAAAAAATGAAATACGAAAAAAATAAAAAAGTAATAATAATAGGAAATAGTCCTTCTATTTTAGAAAAAGAATATGGGGATATCATTGATGGTTTTGATACAGTTATTAGAATTAATAGATGTGTTACCGAAGGATTTGAACAATTTATAGGTTCAAAAACAAGTATATGGGCTACATCCTCATGGTGTTTAGAAAAAAATCCAGATAACTTAGAATCAGAATCATCAAAACTAAATTTACCCTATTTCTTTCCCCCTAACATAAAAGACTTAACGTCTATTTGGTATAGAACTCCTAGAACTAGAGATGATTTCATTAGAGATTATTCTAAATTATATAAGGAGATAGAAAATAAAGATAATTACTACATAATGTGGAAAACACAAGAATTTTATAATAACTTTAGTGAATTTTGTAATAGTAAAGATGAAGAATTTCACCAAATCATTAAATCTTCTCCAAAGAAAAAAGAAAAGATAAAGAAAAAAAACCCATTAGAATTCGTACTAAAAAATAGTAAATCTGATTTTGATACTGGTTTAATGGCTATCTTAACTAGCACTTTATTTTTTGATAATATTACTCTTTATGGATTTGATTTTTATTCAGAAAAAAATAGTGGTCAGCCCCAAGGTAACATTACAGGATACTATAGAGAAAGTGAAAAAGATGAAAATGGTACTCACCCTGAAGATGTTGCTTGGAGAAGAGCTAATACTGAGGGTTCATACGCTACGGCATTTATAAATGAAGAATCAACAATTGAAAGAAAATCCATAATCCAAACTTTAGTTGATAGAAATCAAGTTAAAATCCTCAAATAATTATGAAAATAAATTATAAATCAGATTCAGTAAATATTAAATCAGATAAAAGTTATGATAATATTGATTCATGGAATTTAGAAAAAAGATGTAAAGATTATCAAGAAAATGAACCCCATACTGTACAGTGGGTAAGTTCATTTGATAATAATTCTATATTTTATGATATTGGTTCTAATATTGGAGGTTATTCTTTTATAGCTTATATGGCCAATAAAAATTTAAAAGTATATTCTTTTGAACCTAATTTTATGAATTTTTATACCCAACTTAAAACCTGTAAAGAAAATAATATCTCTAATATATTTCCAATTAATATAGCTATTAATAATAGTAATAAATTTAATTATTTTAATTATAGTATTTTAGGTAATGGGGGGGATGGTTCGTTTGGAGATGAACTTAAAAATCAAATGATAAATTCAGATTATATGAACCCCTTCTCTCCTCATAATAAAATTAGTTTAGAAATAGGAGTATTAGGATTAAGTTTAGATAGTTTAGTTTATGATTTTGGTTTAGATGTTCCTAATTATTTAAAAATAGATGTAGATGGTAATGAACTGTTAGTTCTTAAAGGTGCGCAAAAACTATTAAATGAAGAAAAAGTTAAAGAAATATTTATTGAAATAGATGATAAAATTTACGTGAATAGTGAGATAGAAAATTTTTTAAAACAATTTTCATTTGATATTTATAAAGATATAAATGTAGGTTCAATAGAAAAACCTATTAGAATGGTGTTATTTAAGAAATAAAAATAAAAATGGGGTTACAATTTGAATTTGATAAAGATTACAACTTACAGTTTTACCAAAAAAGATGTTTTGATAAAGTTTTTAAGGGGGAGTTAAGGGAAAATGAATTTTATGAACATTACTTAAATCATCCTAAAGTATTAGTAATAGGAAATAGTCCTAAAGTATTGAAATATAAAATAGGAAAATATATAGATGAACACTTTGATATAGTAATAAGAATAAATAAACACCCCATAAAAGGATATGAAAAGTTTATAGGTAGTAAAACTGATATATGGGCAACTACATTTAATATCCCCCGTCCCGAAAAAGATTGGTATGATGGAGTATATATACCTGAAAATTATGAGAAAATAAAACAAATATGGGCTAGTTCTCCAAACACTAGGGTAGGAGGCATCGATAAAGAATTTTTATTTGAAAAAAAAAATAACCATGAACTGTGGTGCATGTGGGATAAATCATTTAAAGTAGATAAAAGAAGTGTAAGGATATTTAGAATGTTTGAAGAATACAGTCAATTATATTTATTTAATAAATACATTGAGGAGTATAACATAGATAGTGGTAAAGATAAACGTTTTATTAGAGACCACTGTCTAAAAAAATTTCAACCCTGTACGGGTTTAAAAGCAATTTTAAATGGTTTAGTATTTTTTAAAGATATTACTATCCATGGTTTTGATTTTTACATGGAGGATGATAAAATAAATAATAGTAAATATGGGTGGTATTATCAAGTAAAGGGAGATGCTTCTAAATGGGAGGAAAAACATTGGGGAGAAAGAAATAATGGGGATGGAGAGTGGGATGAAGTTATTAACTCTTACTCAAAAGAAATGAACTTTCCAGGATGGTATCACCCACTAAGAAATGAAAGTAAAAATAATTTAATAAATATTTTAAATAAACAAAAATATCTTAAAATACTTAAACCAGAATTAATATTAATAAATAATAAACTAATTAATAAAAATTAAAATAATATGAAGCTACAGGGAAAAATATGGGGCCTTACTAAAGAAATATTCAAAAATCATAATTTTGAATTACATAGAATTGAAGCTAAAAAAGGTGGTTTCTGTTCTAAACACCAACATAAACATAAATTTAATGCATTTTATGTAGAAAAAGGTAAATTAAAAATAACAATATATGAAACAGATTATGATTTAGTGGATGAAACTATTATATCTACTGGGGATTTAACAATAGCTAAACCCGGAACATATCATAGATTTGAAGCACTTGAAGATACAATCTGTTATGAAATTTATTGGGTGGAATTAAACCACGATGACATAGAAAGAGAAGATGTTGGTGGGGGAAGTAAATAATAAAATGTCAACAGAAACAAAATATAAAATAGGTATTATACCGGCTCGGCTACACTCAACAAGGTTTCCTAAAAAAATACTAGTAGACATATATGGAAAGCCTATGGTGATAAACACTGCCGAAAAAGTTTCTAAAGTTAAGGGTTTGGATAAAATAATTATTGCTATTGATAGTGATGAAACATACCAGGCATTAAAAGATTTTGGTTATGAATTAGTAATGACATCTGATAAACATAAATCAGGAACTGATAGGATTGCAGAGGTAGTAAGAAATATAAAAAACGTTAGTACGGTTATTAATATTCAAGCAGATGAACCTTTTATTAATCCTAAATTAATTAGTAAATTAATTAAAGCACATAGTGATTCTACTATACAAATGTCAACATTGATTAGTACACAATTATCAGAAACAGATTATAATAATATAAGTATAGTAAAAGCTTTTTTAGATGATAATAATTTTGCTATAGATTTCAAACGAAAGTGTACAGCTAAATACAAACATTTAGGCATATATGGTTTTACCAAAAAATCCTTATTAGATTTTGTATCATTTAAACAGTCTAAAAATGAAGTAAGTAGAGATCTAGAACAAATGAGGGCGTTAGATAATGGAATTAAAATAAAAGCAATTTTAACTGATGAAGATTGCTTATCAATAAATTTAAAAGAAGATTTAATATGGCCAAAATGAAAAAAGGAATGGTAGATAATATAGAGAGAAAACAACCCTCTATAAACGATGTTGTCATGCGAGGAAGATTTCCTTTATTTAGTTTTATAGAATTAAATATTAATGAAATTTGCAATAGAAAATGTCCTTTTTGCCCTCGAGCAAACCCTAAAGTTTACCCCAACCAAAATATCCATATGGATATGAAGATAGTAAAAAATATAGCTCAACAACTTAAAGAATTAAACTTTACAGGTATTGTGAATATAAGTGGTACAGGAGAACCTTTACTTACAAAATATATTGTTGATATAATAAAAGAATTTGGGGATAGAGGAATTCATATTGAAATAGTAACTAATGGTGATGTATTAATTGGGAATAAAGGAATTAAATTAATTAAAGACATATATGCCGCAGGATTAAAACAATTTGTAGTAAGTATGTATGATGGTCCTGAACAAATTGAATTTTTTAATTCATTATTTGAAAGTTGTGGTATAGATAAAAGTTTATATTCTCTAAGAGATAGATGGTATGATGAATCAGAGGATTATGGGTTATTATATACAAACCGAGCAGGTAATATAGGGTTTGAGTTTTTATCTGAAACATCCAAAGAAAAATTAATAAAGTCTGGCAAATCAGCTTGTTTTTATACCCACTACGCAATGATGATTGATTGGAACGGGGATGCTTTAATATGTTGTCAAGATATGTACAATAGAACAGTTAAATTTGGAAATGTTTTAAATAAATCTCTATTAGATATATGGACAGACGGAAAATTAACTGAATTTAGGAATAAACTTAAAAATGGAGAAAGATCTTTATCTCCTTGTAGTAGTTGTAATGCTAATGGGCAAATTTTTGGTTCAAACCATGCTAAAGCATGGGAAAAAAATAATTGTTAAAGTTAATTAAAAAAATTAGGAATAGCCAAAATTTTTATTTATATTATAGTAATAAAAATAAAACATGGTAGTAAAAGAAGCAAATAAATGTTATATAGTTGATGAAAACGGTAATAAGCTAATTGATACTACAATGGGTTCGGGAGCTCAAATAATAGGTCATAATAATCCTTTAATGCGAGAAATTGCAACCCAAGTTAAAAAAGGAACTATATATACTATACCCAACAGTTATACAAAAAGTGTAAATAGTTATCTAAAATTAATAAATCCTGATCTAAATGAAGAATATATATTTTGCAATTCAGGTACAGAAGCAAACATGAGAGCTATAAGATTAGCTAGGGCATATACTGGTAAAAATATAGTAGGAAGATTTCATGGGGGGTGGCATGGGGGCTTAGATGGTTTTTTAGAAGAACACCCTGATAATAAAGGTATACCTTCAGATATTAATAATTTATTTAAAGTATTGCCTTATAATGATAATAAATGTTTTGATTTAATTACACCTGACATGGCTGCTGTAATTATAGAACCGGTACAAGGTTCAAATCCAAGAAATGATATTGGAGAATTTTTACAAAAGTTAAGAGATCATTGTACTAAAACAGGAGTACTATTGATATTAGATGAAATAATGACGGGGTTTAGATTATCTAAAAATGGTGGATCTGGGGTGTTTAATATAAAACCTGATATAATTACATATGGTAAAGTTTTAGGGGGAGGTTTTCCTATAGGCGCCGTAGGAGGGAAAACTGAAATTATGAATACTCCAAATGTTTTTTATGGTGGAACTTTTTCTTCAAATCCTCTCAGTATGTATGCCTCAAAATTAATACTTGAAACTATAATAAGTAAAAAATATATTAATTATGATTATTTAGATTCTTTAGGAAGATTATTTAGAGAAAAATTAAATAAATTTTTTATTAATAATAATAAAAAAATAAGAGTAATAGGATGTGGTCCTTTAAATAGAATTATATTTACAGATAAATTTGTAAGAAATAGAAAAGATAGAGATTTGTTTGAACCCATAAATTCCCAAAAATTATTTACTGATAAATTAAAAAAATCGGGGGTATTTTTAAATAATAATGGATTATTTCATTTTTCGATGAGTCATACCCCTAAAATTATAAATAAAATAGTAAAAATTATAATCAATGAAAGTTAGTGTAATAATTAGGAATAGAAATGAAGAGAATCATATAGGGTTTGCAATTCAATCTTGTTTAGATTTTTTTGACAAACCTGAAATAATAGTAGTAGATGATAATTCTATGGATGATTCAATACAGGTAGTAAATTTATTTAAAGATAGGACTAAAATTAAAATAGTTCCAATAAAAAATTATACTCCTGGTAAATCTATTAATTTAGGGGTTAAATATGTTACTAATCCTTACACTTTAATCTTATCAGCTCATTCTCAGATTACTAATATAGATAAAAAACAACTATTAAAAGATTTAAGTAATAATTTAGCTGTTTTTGGAAATCAAACCCCTATCTATAAAGGTAAAAAAATATCAAAAAGATATGTTTGGAGTCATTTTACAACAAAACGGGAGAAAAATTTATTTTCTAGTATAGAGAATAGACCTTTCCTCCATAATGCTTTTTGTTATTATAACACTGAGTATTTATTGAAATATCCGATGCCCGAACAATATTCAAGTAAAGAAGATAGATATTGGGCAGCTAACATTTTAGATGAAGGTTTTTCATATATATATGATGGTATTTCCCAAACTTGTAATCATTTTTATACCTCTAATGGGGCAACTTGGAAAGGAATAGGATAATGAAAAATGTAGTCTTCATACCCAATATAGATCTGGGAAATAATAGAAGTAACCCTTACCACTATTCAATCAAAAGTTGGAAAAGATGGTGTGATAAAAATAATGTTATACTATTTGAATGGAAAGATGCTGTTTTAGACACTAAAGACTTTCCTATAACTTTTCAAAGGTATTTAGTTTTTGACATCTTAGATCAACATGAAATTCAATATGATCAAATTTTAATGGTAGATGCTGATACTATTATACACCCGGATTGTCCTAATTTTTTTAATGAAACTTATAATAAATTCGGCGTAACAATTAATAATGGGTGTTATGAATGGGTTACTAGAAGTATAAATAGTTGGGGTAATGCTTTATTTCCTGATGAACCAAAACCTAAAACGTGGGAATATTTTAATGGAGGATTTCAAATAGTAAATAAAATACATAAACCATTTTATACAGCTGTAGCTGAATTTTACCAAGAAAATATACAAGTAATAAATCACTACAGAAATTTAATTAAAGCTGGTACTGACCAAACTATAATTAATTACTTAACTAATTTATATGAAATTGAAAAACATTATTTACCTGAATGTTACAATTTACAAGATTTATTTACCAAAAATCTTTTACATCTACCGGGGCATTCTCATTTTAAAGATGATTTAATATTTTTAGACGCGGGTTGGATATATCATTTTAATGGTATTCCAACTACCCCACATAATAGAGACACAGCATATTGGATGGAAAGAACTTATAAATATTTATACAATGACTAAAATAGCATGGTTTTCAGAAATGGGTTTTAATAGTAAAATTCCTAGATCTCATAAAAATATGAGAACAGAATTTGCTTGGTTTGTTGCTTTAGATGCTATGCATCATAATATTCTAAAACTACAAGAATTACCTGATAATACCTATGATTTAGGAATTATTATAATCCCTAAACATATAGAAAAGTTTATAAATTTTGATATAGTAAAAAATTTAAAAAGAGTATGCAAACAGTATGCTTTTATGCAGGAAGGTCCGTCTTGGTACTTCCAAGATTTATCTATAAATAATTCATTTTGGTTTTACAATATAATGCTTAACTCAGATTTTATATTAGCCCATAATGATAAGGATAAAGAATATTATGAAGGTCTTTTAAATAAAAAATGTTATATAAATCCTACATTAATGATTGAGGATTCTATCAAAGATCTCCCTTTAATTGAAAGGAAAGATACAATAATAGGAGGAAATTTACGACGTTGGTATGGGGGTTTTAATTCTCTAATAGTAGCACAAGAATTTAATACAAACATATGGGCTCCTCAAATGGGAAGGATGCATGCTGAAGAAAAACAATTAGAAGATTTGAATCATCTCCCCTATATGGAATGGGACCAATGGATGATTTCATTAAATAATTTTAAATATGCAATCCATTTAAACCCTAACTCAATAGGAGGAACATTTAGTTTGAATTGTGCTTATTTAGGTTTACCATGTATAGGGAATATTAATAGTAATACCCAAAGATTATGTTTTCCTGATTTATCTATAGAACCTGATAACATAAAAGAAGCAAAATTATTAGTTAAAAAAATTAGGAATAACCAAGATTTTTACTTACATTGTAGTAATAAAGCTAAAGAACTATATAATAAACATTTTTCAGAAAAAAGTTATAACGAAACATGGCAAAAGATATTAAATCAAATAAAAAAATAAGAATAGTAGGGTATCAATCTGGTAAACACGATGTATCATATTGTATTTTAGAAAATGGTGTACCTATTATCCATGAAGAATTAGAAAGATTAATAAGGATAAAAGAACCATGGGGTGATGGTTTAAAAATGTATTTTGAACGAGTAGGTGAAGAAAAAAAAGTAGACTATTTTGCTTTTGGTAATCCATATTTTGCATATACCGATGGGAAGTGGGATAGTAGATGTTCAAGCAAAGAAATAAATGATTTAAGGGATGAAATAATAATAAGAGATAATGCAGAATTTCATACTATAGGCCATCATAAATCTCACGCTGCAAATGCTTTTTATTCAAGTAATTTTGATAATGCCCTAGTATTTACTTTAGATGGGGGTGGAGTAGAAGAAAATGGAACTTCCCATGCTTTAACAGTATGGGGTGGAAAAGATAATAAATTAAACCCTATAGATCTAATACCTATAACTACTCTTAATGTTGGTTCCCCTTGGAGGTTGTATACAGGAGAAATATTTGGATTATCTTCAGGGTATCCTAAAGGAAATCAATCAGGAACTGTAATGGCTATGGCTTGTGTTGGGGATCCTGATAAGTACTTTAAAGATTTTTATGATGGGTTTATTATTGGGGGTGGGGGTCATAACCCTAAAGTTTGGGAAAATTGTAAAAAATACAAAACTATAGTTGAATCTAGTGAACAGGATAAATTTGATGTAGCGGCATCATTACAAAAAGCTACAGAAGTAGTTATTAAAAACTTTATGCAAACTTATATAGACAAACATAACCCTACTAATATTTGTCTATCAGGTGGAGTGTCATTAAATTGTTTAATGACTGGGAAAATGATTGATTGGTGGCCTAATATTAGGTTTTATGCTGATCCTATCCCATATGATGGAGGTTTATGTTTAGGTGCTTCTAGATATTTATGGCATCATATTTTAAATAATCCACGAATTAAATGGGAGGATAATACAACTTCATATTTGGGTCCGATTTATAGCAAAGAAGAAGTACTAGAAGCTTTAGATGAGTTTAAATGTAATTGGGTAGAAACAACAGATGATGATGTTATTGATTTAATATGCAGCCAAAAAATAATATCTGTGTTTGGTGATGGTTCAGAATCAGGGAGAAGAGCTTTAGGTAATAGAAGCATATTAGCGGATCCACGAAGTGAAAGTATGAAAGATATAATTAATGAAAAAGTAAAACATAGGCAATGGTTTAGACCTTTTGCCCCTTCTATCTTACGAGAAGAAGTTAAAAATTGGTTTGAGCATGATATAAATAGCCCTTATATGTCTTTTGTATTAAAATTTAAAGAATCTGTTAGAAATAAAGCAAAAGCAGTTGTACATTTTGATGGCTCAGGTAGGTTACAAACTGTAACTGAAAAAGATAATAAATGGTACTATAATTTTATTAAAAAATTTAAAGAAAAAACAGATGTACCTATCTTACTAAATACTAGTTTTAATGATAGAGAACCTATAGTAGAAACCCCCCAAGATGCTATTAAATGTTTCGATGGGACTGATATAGATTATTTATATTTTTATAATTATAATATTTTAATAAAAAAATGAAAATAAGTTTAATACAACCAAGTAGAAATAATTTAAAATACCTAAAATGGTCTTACAATTCAATTCGTAAGAACCAAGGTGACCATGAAGTTGAAATTTGTGTTGCTGATGATTTTAGTGATAAAGATAATACCTGGCAGTGGTGTCAAGAAATGATGGAAATAGATCCATTATTTAAGGCAATTAGAAATGAAGGACCTACACGCTTAGGGCACACGATTTTATACGATACTCTAGTGAATACAGTCGCT
>TARA_R110002020_G_scaffold276042_2_pt1 | contig 21822 bp, 28 predicted proteins | sample TARA_R110002020 | Tara Oceans TARA_R110002020 (sample SAMEA4396489) | marine metagenome | biome: Westerlies Biome; feature: [MES] marine water layer (ENVO:01000295) within the mesopelagic zone...; material: water (ENVO:00002006), including particulate matter (ENVO:01000060) such...
TCACGGGTTGTGTCTTCTTTTCGTTCTCTTTCTGCCCAGTCAATTTCTTAAAGTACGAAAGGAGGGGGTCGTACGTGCGGCCACCCGCAGCACCAAGGCCACCGCCAGCAAGAGCACCAATCAAAGCACCCTTACCACCGCCAAGGAGACCACCACCCAAAGCACCAATACCAAGGCCGCCTACTCCCCCAATGATAGAGCTTCTAGCCTCAGGAGAGAGACCTTCCCAATAGCCCTTAACCGAATCGCCAATAGAGCTGAGATCAAAAGCAACCTTGATCTCTTCTCCACGAGCAGCGGCACGAGCAATATTCGCAATTAATTCTGTATTCATAATTTAAATTCCACAATTTAAGCACTATCTAGATAAGGCAGCCGCCAACAATGCCGCGTCCCCGCCAGACCTAGTACCCTGCACCGCCATATGTTGACGATCTAAATCACGCTGGTAGACAGGGTCAGCAAGCATATCTCTACGTGTCGCGCCTTCCGGCAAGCGACTCATAAGATCTTCCACGTCTTCATTTCGCTGCTTTCGGCCAAAATAAGTCAACAAAGCCGACAAACCACCTACACCCAGCCCACCAACAGCAGCCCCAGCGGGCCCTGCACCAACTTCGTTACCTAACACTGCGCCGCCCAAAGCACCAGCGCCACCGCCCAAAAGCGCAGCAAGGATGGATTGTTTACCGGGGCTAGACAGTAGTTCCGTAATAGGCGTCTTGTAGCTCTTAAAAATCTTTGGGAACATATGGCTCTTTTCTTCAGAGATATCTTTCTTTTCCCTGTCCGAGAACTCTCTAGTGGCGTCCAGCGGAGCGAACTGCTGAACCCCGACGTTCTTGAGCGGGTAAGAATTAGCAGCCGCCTGTTTTGCCACAGGGAACTTAGCCGCCTCATTTGCTACCTGATTATCATCCCAATCAGGATACGCTTGTCGGATAGCCGCTTGAGGATTTAAACCCTGACTGATGAGACCCTGAACACGAGCAGCATCCGCCTGCTTTTCCAGCTTCTCAACTGTCTTTTCAAACAGCATACAAGCCAGCTTGAGACGCTGTGGTTTACAGAATCTCAACTCAAGGTAGGCCTTCTTCTCCCGCTTACCTTTAATCTTGACAGTAGCCAAGGGGGTCATTTTGACCGTCCTTTTGACAACCTTGACGCCTTTAGGATGCGATTTGGGATCAGAATCACCAAACAAGTCACACAATTTCTTAGCTACAGCCTGCTTTCGCAGCGATTTGTATACAACTTCTTTCATATCATCCTGCCGATTTGAACGGGGTGAAGGTGGATCGTAAGCCCCCATTTTAGGGACACGTCCTGCGGCAATGCGTCTTGCCATACGCTCACGAGTATGTCTGTTTACAGCCCGCTGGAGCTGCTCTTCCTCTTTACGACGCAACTTTTCCTTGGTGGCAATGGCGTCGGAGGCAGCAGCGACAGGAGCTTTGATAGCTTCCCAAGCGGTGGCAAGAGCATCCTCCGCTTTCTTTTTACGCTTCTTCTTTACCTTCTCAGGTAGAGACTTGTGGTCGGGAGTATGCTTCGACCACTTCTTAGCCATCTCAGGCTCGTTGGCATACATCCAACGTTGTTGTGCTTTGCTGTTGAAGGGCATCCGTGCACTCCGGGAAAAAAGACCGCTTGTAGCTTGTAATTCTAGCGTGAGATGGGAGCCCTAGCCAATAGGGATTAATGTCAAATAATCTCTTCCCCACGCAGGGCAGACATCAGTCTAGCCATGCCACTACCGTACGTTGGATAGTATACACTAACATGCCGCATAACTTCGATATCAACCACCACTCCTTTCATCTCTTCCGGGTGATTCATTATCCCCGGCTTAGGGGTGGTAACAATATTCCTGTCCCCAAACTCTTCTTTTAATCTCTGAACAGTCGCAGGGCACTCGGAAATGACGAAAAACAGCGTGGACGGGTCTTCTTCCCTATGCTGCCGCATCTGCGGAACAATACGTCCGTAAGCATCCCAACTTCTCAATTTAGGATGTAGTTGTCGCATATAAACTCCCACAGTGGGACGACTCCTAAACGATTTAAGAACTTGATCCCGCACTTCCTGCTGTTTACCGTGCAATTTTAAATACTCATCGTAAAGCTCGGCCATGCGTTGAACGAGTTGCCAGCCCTCTCCGTCGACGTCTAACCAGCCGTGTGCTTCAACCACCAAAGAAGAGTCCTTGTGCTCCAGAAAAGGCACAGGACGAGCAGAGGACTGTATCTGGTCCATTCCCAGCTGCGTGTATTTGAGACCGTAAGACGGAAGACCCTCACGACTAACATCTCGCCATTCTTCCTCTGTGATTGTCGGAAAACTAACGTTATAGAGTTCAGACACACAAAGAGGAAAATTAGCTTCCTTCATCGCGTGAGAAGATGTCCCACGATAAGAGGTAGGCCAGTTCAACGCGAGGGTATGACCACTGCGAGCTATACCGGCAAGACTCGCAAGAAGAGGTAACAAGCGATTGCCCATTCCCCCCACGGCTCTCAAGAAAAGTGTATTAGCGTCACGAGCCATTTTCCTCTTCCATCGCCTCCGTTATATGCTCACCGAAAGACCGAGCATTCACCAGTGCATCCGTTCCCTTATCTCGGTGATACCCACGACTGGCCACCCCCACCAAGGGGTCCCAAAGACTCCCAAAATCTATGGCGGTATGTCTTCCCTTTGTTAAGGGATAAATCTCATGCAGAATAATTTCGGCGGGCATACTAGCACATATAGATATAAGTAACGGCTCGTCCTCCGCAGGATATGTGGTCAATAAAGATTTAATTCGATCTGTAATTGCGTCCTTCTGTAAATAAGCGTCACGGGGTGGCACATTAACAAACCGCCAATAATCCAAAGGAAGAGTAGGATGATTGTTGACGGCTATAAGAGGTGGAGGGCCCACCATTATCACTCTGCGCTTATTAACAGCAGCCACAATACGGTGGAGATGACCGTGCAGGGAACCCTGATGAAAGACGTCAGAGTCCACCCACTCGATATCCCCAATGCCCGCCATCTCTATCTGCTCTAATATACGGCCCTCGAAGATACGAAGTGCAAGTCCCTGCATCCCCATGACGTACTCGGGTTTATCCGCAAGGACGTTGTAAAGTTCCTTCCCCATTGAAGGAAAATACCGGTGCCTGTCGCAATTTCGTTTACCAGAGTACTGACCGAATACTGCACGCCATTCTCCGTCCCCCCACCGACTAAATGTAAATGCGTCTTCGGGGTTTTCAATACGTGCCAGCACGTCGTCCAAGTGCAGTACTTTCCTTTTTACCATTCTAAATTCCTCGTCAACCACCAACACCTGCCAATACGAGCCAATTCCTCTCGGGGAAACAGCTTATCCTTGTGACAGCGATCGATGGCGGTTGCTATAGACGTCAACTGCCCACTTCCATTTACAAAATCATCTCCGAGTATAATTGCCTCGGGGAAAAGCCTAAGGCAATCGGAGATATCTAAGTAAACATCGTCTTCCTCGTGGCTTCCATCAATATAAATGAAGTCAGGAGAAATACCATGTTCTTTGACAACAACTAAACCATCACGTGAATTTTCACGTACGGGAGTAAGGCGATCACGTTCATTCCATAAATTTCGACAGAAGGTGTCGTACAACGAAGGTAACCGCCGCCTATATTCTTCTTTCTTGTGATGCTCTTTACCGCCCTCCCAAGTATCTACACAGATAACGTGCATATCCGTATGGGCTAAAACCCACGCTGTGCTGCCGCCACCCGTCCATGTTCCAATCTCTAGGTACGTTGTCTTGTCGGAAGGGCAGCCACCCAGCAACGCCCCGAAAACACGTAAGTGGTGCTTGCTAAACCAGCAATGCATGTCGGTAGGCACGGACGGCACAGTATCAGGCCACGGATACTCGGAATTTAATGTTTCTAGCGTCATTCTTCTCCCCCTTCCGACGACAACACGTCCCAATTGCCGCCTGTGAGTCTATTACCCGTCATAGCTTGCCTTGCAGATAATTCAGCCTCAGGGGGAAGAGGTGGAAGTGCGATAGAACGCAATAAATGAATTGCATGCTGTAAGGACTCCCGTCTAATCGCATCAGGCTCATCCTTAGTAGCCGCTACCGCCAGACGAAGAACTTCTTCTATGTCTTCTTTAGGGATTTTTACCTGTTGTATGTCGTGAAGTAGATCCAACGGTCTCTCCGCTACCATGTCGTGAAACTGGGAAGCGCTTAAACCGCCAATCTTTGTAACAAGGTAGTCAGACAAAATTCCTTTCGGCTTCAACATGTGGGGAGGAAGCACACACATAAAGGAAAACAAACGATCGTCTGCCCACCGCACAAGATAGGAGACATGAATCTCAGCAACAGGATGACGAGGAGTACCACGCTGAGCAATCATAAGGGACGACCAAAACTCCTGAATCCAACCACCCCCGGGATCAGCGTGTAGGAAGCTACTCAAAAGAAAGAGCGCATCACCTTCTGGCGTGCGCTCTTCTGGTTCTTCAGACTCTTCCTCGTCTTCCTCTAAGGGCGACTCGGGAAACGAAACCCGCAGCCACTCTACGAAAACTTGAGGACCTCGCTCTTGCCCTTCTTGCGCCTCAAATCCCATGTCCGCAAGGTAGTCGGCGTACAGCTTGAGCAAGTAAGGAAAAAATACGTCATCAGAATTCATATCTTGATACTGCTGGTGGGCTCAGTCGCTCCCGGCTCAAGAGAGCCCTCCTCACCTTCTCCTAACTGCGTTCGTGTGCCGTCTGTAAGAGTAAGAACGACATACCCATCAAAAGCACTGGCAGTTGTGGGAGGATTTTTCTTCAGCTCTTCCCTAAAGAAATCGAGAAGGGGTTGCGCCGTCTTCAGAACTTCCAAGTGTTGGATGTCCGATCTCGGCGCGTTTTCCTGTTGGTACCGAGCAGTTAACACCTGAAATAGGTCCTGTGCCGCAGGAAGATCCTCCCCCGGTAATGGGGATAAGTGGCTCAGGGACGGGGTCGGGGTCGGGCGGGTTTCGTCTGTACTCATCGTGTAAATCCTCACTAATTTCCTTCGTACAGGTGAGAGTGTCTATCGTTGCTTCCAGTACTTGTAGCTCACCATATCCTGCAAGCCGGAGCAGTTGACCACATCCTAAATTAAATGAACGTGGAAATTCTAACGAACCATACATTTCGCCATCTACGAACAGAATCTTTTTTTTAGTTGTCGGGGCAACAGGCGCCGTAGAACCGTTGCCCGCCATGGCGGCCATGAGTTCCGGCGGAAGCTTAAAAGGTATCTTCACCGATCAACCATCTACCCCAAGAAACTTGGCCATCGTAGACTCTAAAACTGCCTTATCCATAGCAGCTTCTTTAGCCATCTCTGCCAGTTTCTTGACGGGTGCTTCTAGTTCGGAAATCATGGCATACATCTGCAAACCGGGAGCGCTGCCGGGGTAAACACCCCGATGAACCACGGTATTAACCCCTTGCAGGGCACTCCCAAGAGTGCGACTCATCTGGGTAAACCCGGCATCGAAGAAGTCCATACTCAGCTGGTCAAGCGTTTGGAGATCACCCACGAACAAGACAGCGCCCTTCTTGCCTTTCCGTAGATCCACCTCAGCCAGTACGCTGCTGGACAGCTGATCCCGGATAGCCTCGGAAATGTCAGCGGGGCTCTGGATCTGCGTAGGCTCTAACGACGCAGCGCCCATTACCACGATCCCGTGATCCAATAACTGGGCCAACTCACTGCGGTCAAAAGTCACAAACGGACTATGAACCGCACCTAACTGATTAAAAATGTGGAACAACTGCGCCACTGTGTTATTGATCGTAGAGTGTACCGAAAGGAAGCCGGGCTTATATAACTTCCGCACTTGGAAATTATCAACGAGTACAACTGGGCTTACCTTGAGATCTAGTAGTTTTTTGAGGCTCTGAAGGGCATTCCTGCACACCTGCTGGCCCTCTCCAGTTTCAGGAAGAGAAAGAATAACACCCACTCGTGGTGCGTGTCCTTTACTCTCCATGTACTTCCTCGCTATTTCTACAAGCTTGGGGGACAGACCACTACCTGTTCCTCCCCCCAAACCCGCACAAATTAAACCGTACTCCACATCGTTACCCCAAGAGCGCTGTAGGAGGTCCCAGACCTCTTCCTCACGACCGTCGAGGCTGTCAGCGGCGAACTGTGCATCCTTAGCTGCGCCTCCGACGTCTAGGCTGTGCCGATTAATTTCTTCCGGCAACCCCTCAAAATCAGTGTCCGTCGTGTTAACGCAACCTATGCGGCGATAACCCAACGAATGAAAAGCAGCGGCCAAACGGCCTCCACCTTGTCCAGCACCTAAAAAAGCCATATTGAATGCCACTTCGTACCCGTGAGCATCATCAATGACAACCTGCTTAGCAGCTTGCTGGTGTGCCTGAGGAGAAACAACAGACGCAATATTAGAAACATCTACAACCGACACGCCCGGAGGGACAGCCGGAGCAGCAGCCGGAACAGCAACCGGAGCGGGCGGCGGGGGCACCGGGGCCGCAACTGCGTTCACCACAGGAGCCGCCTTCTCTTCCGGTTCCTGCACTTCTTCCGGTTCTTGCACTTCTTCTGGTTCCTGCACTTCTTCAACATCTCCACCAGCAGCGGCAATCGACTTACGTAACTCCTCATCAGTAGGACGAGGATCGTTTGAATTATCATTCATTTCTTCGGGACTCCTTGACCGGTTATAAAAGTCGCGAGGGCCAAACTCACCGTGAGGCATGGTGACTCGCGTCCTTTTAGTCATCCTTCACCTTGCGTTTTACTTTACGTCCATAGCGATGTGGTGATTTTACATTACCACTCGGTTCCTGTAATGCTTTGTGTGCCTTTTTCTTTTCCTTTTTGTCCTTCACTTTGAAGGTACGAGAGTGAGAAGAAGTCCTAGGAGGCAAAACAGCTGGGCGGTGATATCGTTTCCGCGCAGCCAGTTTTCCTAACATTGCGATTTTTTCGTACATAATGTGCCTTCCATAGCTTGTGCTTCAATCCAAAGTAGCCGCTAGGTAATTTTCCTTCCCTACCCCTGTGCACTCTGTAAAAGTAAACGGAGCGTCTACCTTCAATTCTGAATTTTCAATGTACCAAACTTTATCTACAAGACCGATATCACCTTCCAAAGATTCGCGGTAATTGTCTATTACAGCAGTTCGGTCCTTGCGTGAAGCATGGGGAACCCAAGTCTTCAGAACATCTTCCACTTCTCGATTTGAAACCCTGATAACCACTAAATCCGTCATGTAATTTTGCCATAACGGAAGGAAAAAACAAAGCTTGGTATCCACCAGAATAGCAGGTCGATCATCAGGAAATCTAGACAAATACTCCGCTGGACCCGGGTAAGGGCGATCATAAAACCTAGGTCTAGACGTCGTAAACCACTCTAACTTACATTCATCCAAAATAAGCTGGTGCATACATAATAACTCAGTATTCTCACCATTCTGGACATATTTACTCTCGGCGTCTGCTACCCTTAGATCCTGACCGGGCCACACTATGGAACCACCCGCTTCTTCTAATCTAAAAGCTACCTGATTCGTCCAAGCCCCAAACAGACCAGTTACACCAATTACACGACGCCCCACTCTTTGGCCCAAAAGAGTCGAAATTGTTTCGAGTGTTGCTTCTCTCGGCTTGTTGTCGTTCTCTGGCATTTCGAGTGTAGCTCCTGTTCCCCATTAATTGCCTTCGCCAACGTGTTTACCACCGACACGAAACGAGGCCCCGCAATCGGAGCTCCTGCCCAATTAGAGTATATATCACATTCTACAAGTAAGCCATTTACTTCATCAGTAATAAACTCGCAATAAGGATTGATGTCATAGACGATAACAGGAGTACCGCAGGCCAAACTGCGCTGAGCAACTATCCCAGTATTAACACGAGTACTGGGTATCCACGTCCAATCATGCCCATGCATTCTCCGTACGTGAGACAAAGGAGATAGTGCATGATTGAATTTCACACGATTTCTATACTTCTTTGTTATTTCCCGTATAAAACGTCTAGCCCCTTTGGACCACGACTTCCCGCAATCAACTGTGAAGCGAACATGGGGAAACAGCTTAAGCAAATCTAGGATGGCCCTGAGAACCAGCAATCCCGTCTCGTCTATTACGTGGGGAGACACGGGAACATAAATGGATAAGGAACCAGCCTCACGCGTCCGAAAAGACTCCACAGCCTCAAACCCGCTGTCCCACAAGCACCAAGTTATTCTTTTATCGCTCGCGGCATCGTCTCCATACGCCTCGGCCAGTAGCTCTTCTTTGACTTTCTTAGAGGCACAAACCACTCGCCCTTCCTCTTGCGGAGAAAAACGGTCAGATTCCTCCATATCGTGGTACATGGGAACGTGCCAATGACGAGCCCCCGGAGAAACCAAAAAAGCCTTCTGATAAGTAGATTCTTCCGTGGAAAACCAAACTATGTGAGTACACCCAGAAGCCCACATGTACGGGCGATCGCCTTTGTTAGCCCGCACGTACTTGTCCCAGTAATGGTCCACTCCCTTTTGAACCGACCCCTCGGCCAAAAACCGAACACTCATGGCCAGCTCACGACCCAAGTCCGCCAGTCGAATAGCTGACAACGTGGCCTCACAACGGCGATAGGGGGCACAGATACCCAAAGTGTACATAGACAGGTCACCGCTTATGCGAGACAAAATCAAAAAATGCCGACTTCTCTCTATGTCCGGGTATGTGACCGTACTCGCGATTTAGTCGCCAACACACGTAATTAAAACTCAACTGATCACGGAAACTGTCCTTCGATAACTCGTTCCACCACGTAGCATTAAATTCGTGTATTTCAGAAGTATTAGCCCGAAAAACACAAGCAGTCTCCACCATCCCATTATATGCAGGATAGCCCTCTTTCCGATACCTTTCCATCTGTAGTCGCATAACATCAGGGCGGTCTTTCCTATGCTTTTCACAGGCTTTTTCTTCCTGATAAACACACTGACGGAGGGGATGCTTGAATGTGGATAAATCGTGTCCACCTGAGATTTGCGGACTAACTATATCATTCCACACACGCACAGCCTTAAGTATCTGACTACCGTCAACCCATACGCTGTAGTCGTGAGGGGGGAGGATGCGCTGAGGCATACACTTGTGGTAACGGGCACTACGGCGTGGACACGTATCGTGATGCCACTTTAACGGACACACTTCCCATCCCCCTGTATCGCCGTCAGGAGACCTATCGGTGAACAATACAAACTTGACATTGTCCTCCCGAACAGGATTTCCACGCAACAAAGTACCGGCTACGTCATCGTAACCGGCTGTCACACAACTATAAACAATTACCTGTGGGCCCATTATCCTGTTTTCCTTCTATACCACTTTCCTTTCCGATACTTCTTACCACGTGTCACGGCCCGGTAGTGAAAAATGAAACTGCTGGGAACTACCCCGGCCCGAAAACCGAGCGATCTCCACCTCCCCTGCAATTCATCCTCGTTCAAAGTCATTAACGGGGTTTTATTCTTATAACCACGGCTCGTCGAGGGGTTGCGAGGTCGATACACATTTCTGTTGTCGTACCGACCTTTCCACCATGTAGCCAACGCAGCCATCTGAAAAAATCCGTTAACGGGGCAATCCAAAACTGCCCCTAGGTGATTTTTCAGAAGATAAGACTGAACACGGTTCAAGTAAGTATCAGAATCGTTTACTTCGTAGTCCGGATAGTAATGCCACACCTCTTGCCTATGCTTTGCAGTCACTCCCGGAGCATTAGACACAGGGCCTACCAAAGAATAACCATTCTCTAAAGCATGCAAGAGTCCCTGATACCACAGCTTCGGAAATAGGATGTCGTTATTGCCGCAAATAACGTAATCACAACCAAGATCTTTCGCCAAGCGAAGACCCTGATTCCAACTGCGAGTCAGACCGCCCCATTCATCAAACCGAAATACAAAACACTCCTGTCCTTTGTATTCGGCCAACCCCTTTAGATGGCTTTCATGGATCGTCTCCCACCCGGGAGAAGCGTCATCTACAACAATAGCTACCCCGTCTGACGTCGTTTGAAAAAACGATCGGAGTGCAGCTGCCGTGTACTCGTGAAGCTCACCTTCTCGGTGAGTGGGGCAAATAAAACCAATACGAGTCATACGTTCCCTTTACATAGGAGGCGCGCCGGGCTGACCACCGCCCATACCTTGCTGACCCATCAGCATTGCGCCTCCCTGCATGCGGGTTTGCCTGCGTATATCATCCATTTTCTCACGCACTAACGCGTGGAGAGTTGGATTAAATTGCTTGAGCTCTCTAAGTTGCGAATCTTTGGTGCCCTCGTCTAAACCTAATAATTGCTGGGCCAAAGATTCAGCCGCCGCCTGTAGATCATTAGGAGTGATAGGAGTATTGGGGCCCATAGTTTCGACGTATGCGCTCACAGGAGTCATGCCCGCACCCATCGCAGACTGGGCATCAGGACCGGGAGGATTACCACCACCGCCGGGCCCACCAGCAGCTACCGCACCAGCCATAGAGCCGGGGGCACCCATAGCGCCTGCCTGACCGCCGTCCGGAGGAGGCGGAGCCATCGGGTTAACACCCTTAGCAACCTCCGCAGCAAATCCAGCCTGCTCCATCTCTTCTTGGGTTCTTGCCTGCAACTCCTGCTGCTTCTGAGCCTCCTCAGACAGCAATCGCTGCTCGGTATCCCAGTCGTAACCAATGGCCTTGAGGCCTGTGGTACCAGATACCTGCTGACCCATCATCAACTGAAGTGCGGCCATCTGCTTGTTCATATCGTCAGCAATGGTCACCCGAGTTAGAGAACCTTCAACAGGCTCCCAACTCATCAACTGAGAAATGCTCTTAAGGAGCCACTGGATGAGCGTATTGGCCTCTTGAACCATGTTACGCCAAGTACTCTCAAACAACCTCAAAGCCACAGGAGCAGCCTGTAAGGAAAGCGTACCTTTATACAATTCGACGGGCGTTCCAGACTCGTTTAAAAGAGTCTCCATTCCCTGATCCAACAGGTCCTTGGGAGCTAACTGATCTGCATCCCCGCCCAACATCTGATAGTTCACCGGGAAAGGAAGAATCTGCCAGCTCGCCGGATCTTGACGACGACGATTCATCATCCCTTTAACCTGTGATCTAAAATCCCCTGAGTTATAAAACATCATAGGGTCCTGAGCAGCCATTCCACCAGCGTTACCGCCGCCCCTAGGTGCCGGAGTAATCAAACGGAAGGGAATAACGTAATCGAGTGCAATAGCTTCGTTGTACCGACGGAGAACCTGCACGTAATAAATCTGGCGGAAATTAACCAAGCTACGAGGCAAACCCCATCCCCGGTTACGGATACCCGCCAACGTGGGCTCCTTCATGTGAAAAATAGCATCGTCGTTAAAACGAAACATGTGATCGTTTTTGATCGCCTTTAACACCTCTTCGCTCGCACGCTCCAAGTGAAAAAGATGACCCTGCTTGACGAGTCGTTTGTAGTCCTCGGGAATACGCCACAAGTAAGACATCTCATCCGTATACGGATCATGCAATATCTCTATTTCGTGGGGGCTCCAGCGCTTCAGGGAGATATGCTCTTCTTCGTCCTCAGGTTTATCCACTACTTTCCAAGGTCCACGCCATTTTGTCTTGGGGCACGTAGCAATAAACTCAAACTCGCCCGACCACTTAAAGTCAAACTGTGTGCCCTTATAAACGATATGCAAAGGATACAAATCGCCAGTTTTAGGGCACATCAGGTACCGACGAAACGGAACCAGAACGCTTCCGAAAGCATTCCCATAACACATGCGGTCACGCATCATGTTCTGAAGAAAGTCCATCGTGTGCAACGAATCGGACAGAAACTCGCCGTACTTCGACTTTTCATCATCAGAAACATCTCCCGATATCTCAATATCGGTGAGAAAATACGAAACAACTCGCTCCATGGCCATTCGGTACGTACCGAAAACATTCCAAATATACTCAGACCACCAAAGAGCATTCCGGATTGTCTCCGGCATGTTCTGAGAAGCCACGTCCAAAAAAGGATCAGGAAATACCTCTGACCCTCCGGGAGTGGAATGCTTCCAAAAATTTGACCTACCTGTCGACATGACTGTCCTCCCTGACGTCTCTTACTCAGTTCCCCGCAACAGCTTGCTGTGCCTTTTAAGACACCCAAGCACATCTTCCGCATTAGCAACCTTTTCCAGCTGAGAACGCATTTCTTCCTGCAATTCAGGATGCTCCCCGATACCTGCCGGGTTTTCAAAATAAACTAGCAGGTTATGAAGACCCTCAGATGCTTGCGCTTCAAAATGATTGTGTAAAGCTTCATAAGCTATACGACGTCGTTCACTCGACATTCTTATCCGTCTCCTCGGCAACAGTGTCAATTGCATCGGTCATGGGACTGCTCTCTATGTCGTCGGCTTCTTTTTCCGTGACAGGTTCCGCCGCTTCCCCAAATTTCAGGAAGAGCTGCTCGCTTGACGTATCTTGCTGGCCAGCAGGACCACTCTCACCTTTTGGGCCACACGCGCCCCCACCACAACACGTACCCAAGGGCGTATTCTCGTTAATGACTCCACGTTTTTCCATCGTCATGAGTAATCCTCCTTAATTACATTGCCATCGTGCTTAAACAACACGACCACATCTAAAACACCAATATTAAAATGAATTCCAACGCTTGAACAAACATAAGTTTTGTTGTCGCGAGGAAGCGTCATATTTATTTTTACGTCACCCAGCGCAGGAGGAATCCACTGATAGCCATCCTCGTACCTCGTGTCGTATACAAGCGCTATGCAGTTGCTACCTTCAATCACTTCGTGATATCGAGCCCCCATTGTACCCGCTTGAGGCATTTCGAAGTAGATTTCCTTCTGCGGCTTTAAAGGAATAGAAGCACCCAAAAAAGGCATCCCCACATCTACGCCCAACTCTGCCTCAGGCTCTTCCTCTAATTCCTCAGTAAATTCCTCAGTCTCAGGGGGAGGAGGAACCTCTGCTACTTCCCTATCTTTACGAAGATCAGCCACTTCAGACATCAACCGACGTATCAAATCCGTTTGCTCACCGAGAACATCGGCCACAGCCCCCACATCACGGCCACCACGATTGATGGGCGTAACTTCGTCAGTAGGAACCGGCACAGGTGCCGGTTTCTTCAGTTTTGGTTTGTTCATGCCACGAGGCTCCTTCTTTAGAACAGAAGCTGGCGGAGAAGGAGATGTCTTTTTTCCGCCTTCCGCCAGCTCACTTGCAATATTGCTGAATGCCTGAAAAGCCCCGTCACCATCAGGGGATGCCCCTACGGCAGTCTGAATCTTGTTATTCAAACCATCAACTTCAGAAAACTTAGAGAAGTCTACCTCCAGATTGCCGTCTTCCATATCCGGATCTACTATCACCAGCCCGGGCTTGTGAGGATCAAACCCACGAGACCCTCCATCCTTAGTAGAACGGGGAATCGTAGTTCCATACGCACTAATGTCAGGATGGTACTCTGCGTCATCCGGCGTATGTGCAGTTACGAGATTTCCCTTTTCATCTGGCACGATATATTCCCTGATAGCTAAAAAAAAGTCCCCTTTAGTGTAACATACTAAGCGTCTACTTCCTCCCCCTCGTCGTCATTGTCATCCTCTACTGCGGTATCAAACTGGTCATCCTGTGGAGCTTCATACGCATAGTAAGCCTCAGTATTACCCTGTGTAAACGCTTCATCCCCCAACCAGCCATCCTCTTGTATTTCGGGAAGAATCTGATTTTCCATCGCGGTATAGACAGGAGGAGAGGAACCACGACTAGAAATAGGAACAACTTCCTGATCAGACGTTAGCAAGTAACGTTGACCAGATAACACATCGGGATATGTAAATCGAAGAGGAGTACCATAGAAAATCCAAACAGAGACTTCTTCTCCCTCCAGTTTAGCAACATGCATCAGCAAATGCTCTAAATCAGGGAATACCCGCACACGAGAGTAATCGCCCTCCGGTATCTCACACAAACACCAAGCAGGTCGTGTGCTTACCGGCATCTCAGTACCCCCGCTCGGCTTCAGTAACCGCTCGTGCAGCGTACCGGGAATAACGTTTAGCGTGGCCTGATAATTATGCTCAGACTCGTCAAGCGATTCTGCCGCCGTCACTTTCGCCCCTAGAACGGTCGCTACCGGAGACGGCATCAAGTTTAGGAGATTGTGCCATTTTACGTCTCCGCTCGGGGTCGTCATTGTTATTAGCCTTTACATAAGTGACAGCCATCCGTGCCCCGTCTTTTCCAGAGGAAAGAGGGCCCGGACATACCACCAAACTTTGTGTTTCAGAAATCCACGTGTTTATCGCTTTCTCGACTTCGTCAGGTGTCTTTCCTTCAAACACTTTGACACTGACCAAAGCCTGTGGAACCAGCTCCTCTCTTACACTAAAAATAGGATGTTCCATCACGCTACCTATTGATCGTACTTCTTATATTCCGAACCGTCTATACACACATCTCTAAACTGCTCAGCCACACCACCTATGTCAGTTTGCCCTTTCAGCAACTGATTTGACAACTCAACTATCCCCGGATCTGGCGGAATAGTGTACACATGAGGATGTGACGATACCCCTGTCGCGGGATTAAACGCAATCGTCGACTTATTGCTCATAACGCCAAAAGCATAAATAGTGGCAACCGGAGTTTCAGGAGATATCAAGTTACTATTCTGAACGGCTATGGGATCATAAACAAGTACTTCCTGTAACCCGTACTTGACCATTAAATTGTGCTCGGTATTCACATTGGTTACACCTAACAACGCATCTTTAAGGATACCCCACTCCTCTTGTTTTGCCGCCCACAAAGTGTGATTCCAAAACGAATTCCCGCCGTTTTCGAATCCTGAGAATATCACAGTATTGAAAATTCCCTGATAATACTCAATGTTCAGTTCTTGCTGTAGCCCGGAGAGAATGGTGTTACTCAAACCTCCCCACAAAAAGGCGGGGGCCGGGGTGTACCACACCCACTCCGGGAAAGCCGACAGAGACGGGGGCTTCCCGGCAAACTCTATGGGACGAATGTTTACCTTGTAGGAAGTAAACTTTTCGTACTTAGCTTCAAGCGGTTTAAAGGCCATCGAACTACCTTACGGGGTGCCCCACAACCAAAAAATAGACCCAAACAAGCAGGATAGCTGGGCATCGTGCTCAGCGTCTACATGCCCCCTCCACCCCTTAACAAGTTCCGTGTACTTTTCCAAATCGTCACCACTGAAGCCCTTAGAAAAATATTGCAGGGCCTTAGTTACATCTGAGCCCTGTGTTCCTAAGTAATCATGCAGCTCAGACAAGCACTGCTTATGCATCCAGTAGTTCGACGGAAAAAATGTGTGAGATAAAGCACAGTCAAAACCGACAAACCGTAGAAACTCTCCGACATCGAAACCCACAAAAGTGGGAGATAACCCTACGTCGTATGAGTGTTTTTTGATGAAAGAAGCCGCAGCCCCTAAGACGCTTAGTTTGCCGCTTCCCTCACCACGACCAGCCGATCTGTAAGTAATAGCCTTCTCCAGTGTCGGAATAATCATGTGGACGTCCACTACGTGATTATCATACGGAGATAGGCTGGCAATCTTTTTCTCCTTTTCCGCAGGAAGCACAGAGTAGCCCACCACAATGTTAATGTTAGATTTCATAGACATTTATATTCCTTCACGGGATGATGATGTCACTCGACGAAAAGGCGTCGATCTCTCCCTTAGCAACATCCACAATGCGATGATGCCTTCCCACTATAATATCGTAATTTCCGTTTTCTCTTTCTTCAACGGCCACCCCACGAAGATACGTAAACAATCTAAATTGCTCCCAGATTGGTGTATTGAAATCTGGAAGTTTTTTACTGTCCAACAGTACTCCCCCCACAAAAGCAGCACCCATCGTAGTCGACCACTTCCGTAACTTCTTCTGAGCGTCCGCAGCTTTTGCAATATCGGACTGAAAGCTATGCCCTTTACGAGCATGAGAAAGATCCGTCACTACGAAAAGATCTAGGGGCTCATGCAGCTTATCCAAGTACGTCTCCTGAAAAGTGCGACGCCACGAATCATTACTGCGGGCACAATCCTCCCACCCCTTTTCCCCGACTGTCATAACACGAGGATCTTTATGACCGCCGCCTTCTCGCGTTAAAACAACCGTCTGCTTAGGGGCAAGCGAAGAAGCAAAAGCCTCAGGAGAAGTCGCATACTCTAGCACGTGGTTAATAGTCCACAATACCGCAGGCTTCCACCCCGCCAATACTAAAGTTCTGACCCTATTAAGCTCTTTTGTTCCCTCAAACTCCGCGTCGGCCAAGTCATCCTCAGAGGACTCAGCCTGAGTGTACGTAATACCAATATTAATATTCTTTTCTCGTCTCTCCTTCTCCGCTGTTTGGATTTCTTCTCGCTGCATCCGCTCCTCTATGGTGTTATGCTCCTCGGCAACATCCTTCATCCAAGGCATAACCGTCTCCTCCATGCCTTGAAATAACTCTTGCTCACGAAAAGGATTGGCCGCCTGAGATGCGGCGGAAGAAATAAATATCTCCCGCAACTGATCCCTCTCCTCCTCGTCCACTTCCAAAGCGTCAACCCGCACATCCATGTCGTGAAGAGCCATGGCGTACAACTGGCGAGAAGCCAGCATCGCCCCAACCACCTGACGCAATCCCTCGTTAGACAACAACAAACCCTGAGCCTTCTCCGAGAGAGCCTGCCACCGATCCATATGCGCTTGTTGCTCTTTGGTGATCTCAGCCTTCTCAACAGAATCCGTCTTAGCCTCGTCAATAAATTCTTCGGTGGACTGGTCGTCTTCGGGCAATTCATCGGTCATTCTTCACTACTCCTTAAGCGTGCATATTCTGCAATGAGTAACGCCTCAGCACGGTTATGATCCTTTTTTCTACTCAGGGATGCACCGGGAAACATCTTCTGAGCCTGCAACCGTGCCGCCTCTTTGTCCTTTTTGATCAACCCCATTTTCCGCTTCCACACTACAGGACGTACTGTCTCATGGGACATACCGTGGCTATACAAGAACAAAGGCCACATGCCAAAATTCCTTCCCACCGTAAAACCCGTCAAAGCAGTGTCTCGCGGAATTGGCTGCTGATGTTCAATCACAACACGGATCATGGAAAACTCATCGTTATCCAAAATCATCGCAAACAACTCCCACAACGCCCCCAAATCCGTATGGGTGCGGTAACTAGATTTACCGCCCTTCTTCTTCTTGACTATCTTGGTAGTGGGAATATCAACTGCAACTGAACTTTCAGGAGAGCGGGCGTGTACAAACGCCAAAGCCCCAGTCGATCCGGGGTCAATACCTAAAAAAATGCGAGCACGATCACCGTACGCCGCACGGGTGTCAAGGAAGAATTTTTCAACTTCCTCAAATGCTGTTAACTTCATATGACTCTTTGTCCTCTTTTCCTGCCCCTCCGGGGCTGAGGTCGGGACGATGGCTCAGCTACTTCAGGTAACACATTCTCTACTTCAGGTAACACATTCTCTACCTGCGGCTCCGAAACCGCTACTGTTACCGGTTCTGGCTGACGAAGCAAGGGCTGCCTAGGCGCCTCTTCCACAAGTTTAGACAGGACATCCTTTTCCTCAGACACCTTAGCCTTTGCCATCTCCTCCTCAAACATACGCTCAAAAGTCTCCGAACTTTCCAGCGCGTTTTCTCCTGAATTATTCCGTGTAATTCTTGACCTATACTCCTGCATCAGCAGATGCGAACAAAACGCGTCGTAATCTGCTTGATGAAATCTATGTGTATCCTCCAATTTATCCATTAGATCGTAGTACTCAAGGCAGTGCCTCAAATTCCAGTGAAGACCTCTTATCCTCGCGTTAATGACACGCTCGAAATAAGACCGCAGGCTATCAGAACTATCAGGCATCGACTTCCAACGATGCGAAGACTGAAAAGAATCCGTAGACTCAAACAACCTTGTGGCCTTAAAAATCGCCCCCGTATCCCACAACTGGTTATCCTGCATGAAGAACGGCTTATTAATAAATCTGTTGAAGTTGCCTCGCAACATCCTCTCCTCGGCCTTCCTCCCGTTATGGGCTACGTACGGTAAGTCCCGTGCGTGCCATGTTCGAAATAACCTGTCATAGAACCTAAAAGCCTTAACGGGAGATATCCCTTCCTCCCGCATAACTTCCCACGTGACTCGCCAATCGTCTCCCATCTTCGAACGAATGTCATCCAGTTTATATCGTACAAAAGCCGAGGGAACCTCTTCGTGTGTAGACCAATCCAATACGACATTCATACGATCAATGACATGGCCGTCTTGAACCATGACATGTCCTATCTCGACAATTAAATCTTCCCGCTCATTCCCTCCCGTATACTCCGTGTCAATACAGAGATATGTGTTAGGAAATATATGACCGTATTTTTCCGTAAAGGACGGTTCCCACTCGTTAATTATCATTACTCGTTCCTTCGAGCTTACTCGAAACTCCTAGCCCACTTTCCACCCTTTTCCAGATCTAAACTTCTCCTCTAGGTCCGCTTCCTCTTGTTTAGACAATGGCTGACGCTCTGTGTCAACGATTTCGAAATCGTCTATCGGAATATGAATAGTCGGCTCGATATCTTGCCAGTCATCACGATCTCGTCGTCCGCCCCACGCTATCTTGTAGTCACTAGTAGCACTTTTATGCGCATTAACATGGTGAATACCATCCACGTCCGACCAACGGACAATCAGGAAAGACTGACCAAATTCACCATAGTTCCGTAAGCTCATATACTTGTGCAAACTAAGCAAAACAGTGGGATAATATTCACGGCGATTAGACCGACGCTTGAACTCACAAAAGCCAATCACCGCCCCGCTGGGAATGTCCTCTATTGCACACTCTAAGCGGTAGCTAAGCGGTAACTTTTGAAACCTGTACCTCTTATACTCGTCAACCCTCCGTAGGTCCTTAAAAAACTTAACCTCTTCCATGAGGCTATTCGAATTTTCGTACAGGGGTCGCGGCACTTACTAGGACCTTCCTCGTAAAGAATCAAAAGCACCCTTTAAGCGGGCAGTAAATCCAAACCACCTACGTTTCCACCTAGGAACTCGTAGAGCCTTGAGGCAACGCTCACCGGCCTCTGTGAGGTCCCCCACCTTGAGTGCTGGGCCTTCTTCGTCCAGCGTAGCCTCACGTATTCCGCGATGAGCCATTCCTGCCACCACGGTCCCAACTACGGCTAAGTAGGCCGCTTGCGCCAACGGTTTACACTCAAACCAACCTGCGTTCGTAAGCCCCTCAAACATGTCAGACTTTTTGTCCGTAGTTGCCGACGCCACGTACCGACAGAATGCGGCACAAGCCTCACCCAAGTCGTCCATAGTAACGTCATTTTCTTTCAAATGAGCGTCAAGTTCTTTCCATGTACCATCCTCTAACCGAGCGGCTACCACCTCTAAAACTCGTTTGTAGTTATGCGCCAAATCTCGGTTAACGTTATACATACGAGGGTCATGTTCGTTAAACCTCGCTTGCAACGTTCCCATATTCATAAACCACCTCTATTTCTTCTTTTTTCTGAATTCCGCAGAGCAGTTAACACAATGACTACTTAAGTCCTCCGGATCAAAATATGCCTGCTGATCACATTTCTTACAGAAGTCGATACTGTAAGTTTTATCATGACAAGCAGCACTACACTTATCCCGTCCAATGTAACACGTATGGCAAGTTTGTGTTGTCGAAAACTCCTCAGGGCAAACGTAACCAGAATCCACACGCGCACGCTTCCTGAGCAGTTCCCGGTTATACATGGCTAAACTGGACGAAAACTTAATCTCCTGAAAATCAGGACCATCGTCAGAACGATCAGGGTCCACAACAGCCAAACAACGCATCCCTACAAGTTGTCGGGCATCTGAGTATGGATACTTAACAATGCGCTTAGAGCGACTGTTCACACTCCTAGAGAACATAAATCCGTAACCATTTTCATCCTTACGTGATGCTAAAAAAGAAACCTTTTTCAGGGACCAGTGCTGATGTGATTTAAGAGGGCACGGAGATCCCGCCAAGAACTGAAACAAAACACCATACACCAATTCCCCGAAACGCCGAGTAAGCTTCACATCCATGATCTGCACTGGAACGGTTTCAATACCCCTCTGGCTATTCCAAGGGTGACTGGGGGTGCCAGACAACAGCTTAGGAACGTTACCCGACAACCGCCAAAAAGTGTCAAACAACATTTCTCGACTAGGGGATTCTCCAGCCAACTCAAACAAAGACTGAAAAATCATTTCCTTAGGAATACCAGACGGCATCCTTAAACATATCTCGTCTACCAGATTGGAAAGAAGGTCGTCCGTGATACGTTGACCCGCAAAACGACTTTCCAACTCCCGGAAAAGAGTATCCCTTCGCCGTAAGACGCCGCTGACAAGATGATACCTATCAACTAGCAAACTCATCGTCAGGCTCCCCAATTAAAGTGGCTGCCCCGGCAGCAGGAACAGGGGGACCCGCCGCTGGCACATGCCCCGCTTTAGCATCGGCAGTGCCTAATAGTTCCCGCTCCAGCTGCTTGATGGTTTTACCAAGCTCGCTCAAGCACTCGATGACCGCAGCACCATGCCACTCCTCTAGAGCGTTAGATATAGCTTCTTGCGCTTCCGGCACCAGCTGAGAAAGGTCAGACACCGTCTCCAGCGTATCCTTCCCGTTGTAAGAACTACGATACGTCACCATCGGAAGAGACTTGCTATCGTCAGCAAATGTCATCCACGATGCCAAGTTCCTCTTAAGCATCAAAACTTCGTCTTCAATTTTCTCTACGCGTTTAGTAATTTCGTCCACAATTATTTCTCCCTCGCAAATGAAATGCCCATGTAGACCCGATGTGCGTCTTCACCCTCTTCTTCTTTCGCTAAGTCGTGACACTCTACTCCCAACACCAATACGACATGCGTAAAAGCATGATGGCATAAAGAGTGTGCCTGCATACCCAGCTGAACTCCGTAGCCAAAAATGCCGGACGGAGGCTCCTTCCCGGTTTTATAAGCAAACACGGGAATACGAACCTTCTCACTCCCGGCATCCGTTATAGAAAACTCACGGGACTCAGCTGTCACAGGAGACAGAAGAGTGTGATAAACATATTTCGGGTCGTAGTCCATGAGATAGACTGGCTGTATTCCCGAACGCACATACCGCTCTACAGCAATAAACTTGTTAATGAACTCCATCGAACTTGTACATCCTTATGTCAAACTGATGATGATCATGGTTTTCAGGTCGTTCTCCGTGGAACTGCCACGGATAAATCTCATCAGCCGCCTTTTTACCTATACCACGTCGTCCCTTACGACCACCCTCGTTGACGTGTACGACTCCCTGCCTCGCTATATTTTTGTAACAACAATCTGCGTGGCACTGGGCACCGGCTTTAAAATCAAAAATAGAAGCCGACTGCTGTCTACATAATTCGCCCAGTATCGAGTCACCCCCGTTGTGATAAACCTCCGGGAACGGGTAATCCCACCGCCGCAGGAATTCCGCCTTACCCAGCCACCAACCTCCCGTAATAAACGTAAATCGGTGGCGTTTTTGTATCTTTTGATCCGTATACCACGGCTGCAACGCAATTCCCTGTGACTGGTTTCCACGGGACCCAATGAGGTGGCGTAAACCTACTACCGTTGCATTCCGACTAACACGCTCCACCTTGTCCCACCATTCATCCATAACGTGTGCGT
>TARA_R110002020_G_scaffold148779_5_pt1 | contig 21796 bp, 9 predicted proteins | sample TARA_R110002020 | Tara Oceans TARA_R110002020 (sample SAMEA4396489) | marine metagenome | biome: Westerlies Biome; feature: [MES] marine water layer (ENVO:01000295) within the mesopelagic zone...; material: water (ENVO:00002006), including particulate matter (ENVO:01000060) such...
TAAATGTCTTTTTTCCATCTTGCTCAGTAACAATAATAACAGACTCTCCCTTCTTTAGCTTATTAGCCTCTTGCCTAGGGTCTCTAGCTCTGTCATTTTCAATCTCTTCTCCTCCTAGCTTTTTCAGACCATTTCTAGTGGCATATACAGAAAACGTCCCCTCTTCTGCGGGCTCTATAGGTTCGTTGGTTGGTTGAGTTTTTTGTTCAGACTGCATCTCCTTAGACAGCGGAGTAGACTCTTTAATGTTTACCTTATGATGCTCTTTTAAGGCGCTTTCATACATCTTTTTAAGAACTAACCCTTCCTCTAAGGATATTTTGTTTTCATTAATAAGGTTGTTTATGTATTGAGAGGTTGCTATCTTTTGCTTCTTTCTTTTTATTGTTACCTCTGTCTTATTAATGTCCTCTAAAGGCATTCCTTTTAACTTTTTAGAAGTATAAGACTTAAGCCTATCATAAAGGTCTGTAAACACTTTAGACCTTCCTGTGCTCTTTGTTGATTTTTTCTCTGTCTCTTTAGGCTTTTTCTTCTCTGCTTCTACCGCTTCTATTTCTGCAAGCTTTGCCTTTAAATCATTTATTTGATTAGTGAAGTCGGATTGAGCATATTCTCCTGTAGGCTCCCCGTACTCATCTAAAACAGGCTCTTTTCCTATTTGCTCACTTGCCTCCTCTAAATATTCTATCTGAGATTTTATTTTTTCTTTTTCAGTTTGCTCTGCCCCCGCTCTTCCCTCTGCTCTTTTCCTTGCTTTATCAATAATTGCGTCTTTTTTCTTTTTATTTCTTTCTTTGAGGTCTGCAAGCTGTTTTTTGTGAGCCTCTATAAGCTCATTAAGCTCGTTAACTGCTGCCTGAAAATCATTCTTAGATTTTGTGTCCTTGCTCCCCATATCAGCAAGCCTTTGCGCTTTCTTGTCTGCAATCTCTACTTTTTTTCTTGCGTCTGACAACTCTTTAGCCTGACCCTCCTCTAACGTCTTCTTGTCTTCGGTGTACTGCTTGTTTATTCCTTTTAGCTGAGCTTTCTCTTGCGGAGTGTTTGTGTATGGCTTTCGCTTTTTAGTTGTTGGCTTTTTTATCTCTACTTTTTCCTCAACAACTGCGTCATCCACAGGTGTTGTTTCAGGGCTTGTTTCAGGGCTTTTCTTCTTGCTTTCCGTATTACTTTTTTTAACATTACTCTTTCCTTTGATTGTGTCTTCTGCTTTTTGCTCTGCTTTCTCCCTTTTAAGAAGGTCTTGTGCTTTTTTAATTTTATTTTTTATCGAAGTGTCTTTCATTGTTGGAAGGGTTCCAACTGCTTTTTTATATATGTCTATCGCCTCCTGATAGTTTTTGTTTTTCATAGCGGCATCTCCTTCTTCCACTGTCTTCTTGTACTCGTCTTTTTTCTTTTGCTTGTCTACTGACGTCTTCCCTCTTTCTGCTTTTGTTGGTATAGTTCCAACCGCAGCATCCATAGCGTTGATAACCTGCTCAACAGTTTTTCCTGCCTCTAAAGCGTCTTTAAATGTTTTTGCAACAAGCCTAGAGTTTGCTGAAGTGGTTCTTGTTAACCCAAGCTCTTCTCTTGCGTTTTGCGCTTGTTCAGGAGTGATTCCTATTTCGTCAGCATATTTTTTTAAAGCCCTTCTTTTAGCATCATCAGTTTTTGCGTTTTTCATACTGTTGATTTGCCTTTTTTGAGACGTTGTTTTAGTGTCGTCTATTAAAGCACTAGGGTCTTCTTCTACAGGCTTGTATCTTTTTCTTTTTTTCTTAGTTGTTGGTTTTTTTTCTGTTTCTTTAGGCTCTTCTACAACGTCAGAAGGAGCTGTCTTTGCGGGTTCAGGCTTTATATGTTCATCTATTTTTATGGTTTCTCCCTGTAAGAATACCGCTAAATAGTTTCCCGCTCCTCCTTTCCGAAGCCTTTTTATGTCGCCAAATTCATCTTGAAAGTCTATGTAATTATTTGTTTCGTTAACTATGGTAACTTCTCTGCCTTTTTTGGTTTTATATTTTCTCCCAACAAGACCTCCGTGTTTCTTTTTGGCATAAAAAACATCTGCCTCAGGATATTCTTCCGTAGTCTCGGTTTGCTTTTCAGTCGACACTTCAGTTCCTTTTTTAACCGCTTCTTTCGCTTCTTTCCTTTCTTTTTCAACCGCCTTCTTGTCTACACCTTCAGGAATCATTTCCTCAGTTAAGTCTTCTGTAGTCTCCTCCACAGCTTCAACGTCTTCAAAAGGAAGCTCCATTTGAGGAGGCGTGCCCTTTTTCGGCTCAACAATAGTTCCTTCTTCTCTAGCCTTTTCTATTTGCTCTTTTGCTATTCTAGCCCTAGCGTTGTCGACATACACCTTTCCTTTGTCGGTTAAAACTCCGTTTTTAATAAAGTCAGAAATTCTGCTTGAAGGTATATTTACAACAACCCCATTCATCTCTGACCTAACAATATATGACTTCTTTTTCCCTCTTTTGCCCTTGTATCTCTTTCCGAGCTTTTTAGCCCTACCTGCAGGCTCTAGTTCTTCAACAACATACTCTTGTTTTACGACCTTCTTTTTCTTAGACCCTTCAGGAACCTCTATTTTTTCAATCTCTTCTCTTGCTTCTATTTGCTCTGACGTCTCTTCGACAACCCCTGAAGGAGTGTCCGATATTTCTATGGGGTTGTTTAGCTCATTGATATTATCCTCATAGCTTATCCCTGTTTCGCTTTCTGCTCTTTCTTGTATTTCCTTAAACCTAGGGTCATTAACAATGTCTTTTCCCCTAACGTCTATAAAGGCAGACGTCATTAAGTCTTTCTGCTCTTGAGTAAAATTGTTTTTCTCTAAGTACCTTAAAAGGTCTCCATATGTTGACTCAACAGAGCTATTGCTCTTCAATATGTCGTCCCTGAAGTCCTTCCAATCCTTTTTGTTCATTGTAACTTCTTTGTCAACCCAATTTCCCTTTTCATCTTTTACCCTAACGCTAATAGTTACAACGTTTGGCATCCCTCTAACGTGGCTCCAAATCGCCTTCCCTCCTTTGACGCCTATCTGAATACCCTTCATAGCTTTTCCGAAAATTACTGTAGCTAAAAATATGTCTTCAAATTCTCTTTTCGTGATTCCAACGTCTCTGCCCATTATAATATCGCTAAAAACTTCATTTAAAAGCTCTTCCATTGTTTCGGCAGGAATGCCGTCATAAGATGTTCTCGTTCTTAATATGTCGTCATAAAGCTCATCTTTGGTCATATTCTTTAGCTTTAGCCATTTTGAAATCCAAAGCCTTTCAACCCATTGAGGGTTTCCTATTATTTTCTTCCACGCTCCTTTAGGAAGTGCTCTTATCACTGACGCCCCTATAAGCTCTGTTGCGTATTCCGACCAAGTTTTACCATATCCTTTAATAAAAGCCTCTGTAAAAGACATTCCATTTTTATTTATTGCCATAGCAACATCGTCAAGCCCTCCTGATAAAGCTATTGCCATTTCAGGCGTCATAAGGTCATATGTCTCCTTTAGGTATCTGTCAGGGTGTACTGTTGTAAGCGCAATAGAGCCAACAAACCCTCTATAAAATTTCATATAAGTCCAATTCCTCGCCTGAGACTCTACCCAATCATCAACCCCTCCTTTTATTTGCTTTTCTATATAATCATCAACCCACTTTTGCCCTTTCATTACCTGAACAAAGTTTCCTCTACTCATCGCTCTTTCTTTAATAACCGCCTTCACTTCTGCTTTCGTTGCTTTCTTTCCTGTTTTTTCTGAAAGCTCTTTAGCTATCTGCTTCTTTAGTGCCTTTTTTAACTTGTACTTAACTAAAGCCTCTGCCGACTCTTGAGCTGCTTTTGTTCCTACTCCTACCGCTCCAAAAGTTGCAGCAAACTCAATAATAAAAGGTATCATATACTTTATGGTCTGCCCCGTGCTCCTTCCGTGCCCCGTAGGTATCATAGAGTTTATTTGGTTTAGCATTCCGTAAGAATCCAAAAGCGACCTCTCCGCTTCAGTTAAAGGCATATTGTTTGCTAGCTTTTGAGAAACCCTGTAGAGGTTTATAGAAGAGCCTAACTCATTAAATGATGACAAAAAAGGTATGTATTCAATAAGAGAATCGTGTGTAGAAACCCCTCCCCAAAAACCATCCCAAAAACTATCATCATATCCTTTGTTTATAATTTCTTCTAAATATATTCTTGCGTCATCAAAAGACTTTATGTTCTGTATTTGACCTAAGGCGATGGTTGTTGGCGTTGTTCCTGTGCCGTACATTAATTCTGAGGCGTCATAAAACCCCCAAGCATTCCCCCAAGCTTCTCCCATCCCTTTGCTTCTTCTAGCTAAGTCTTTAACGGCTCCTTTTGTTCTTGACTCAAATTCTCTAAGTCTTTCTAGCTCTGCTTCAGCCCAATTTTTAATGGCAAAAACAGTCATTTGAAACCCATTTTCTTCTCCTTCTGAACGAACTTTGTCGTACATAAGCCTATCCATAGCGTACCAAGTAAATTCTTTTTTAGCCCGCTCTCCTGTGTTATATATAATGGAAGTCTTTCTTTGGTTAAGTTCTTCTTCGCTTAGCGGAACTTCTTTCGTCCACTCATAATAAGGGAGCGATTCTTCCTCTATATTTGCGGGAACTCTTTTTGTGGTTTTAGACAGCTCAATGGTTAACATATCTCTAAACTCAACCCACTTATCTTCTATGAACTTCTTTTGCCCTGAGAAAGGCAAATAGTTAAATTCTTTTGTATTGTCTATATTATCTGCCACCCAATCCCTTACGCCATATTGAGAGTTGTACCCCGCAATAAAGTTGTCTTGAATGTAATCTGAAAGCCTGTCAAACACCTCTTTGTTGACGTCTCTAGAATAATTATCAAAAGCAAAATCAAACTTTGTTTGCCACACTTTCGCTGACCGCTCCCTTACTTCATCTATTTTTGCTTGATTCGCTTCATATACTTCTTTTACTTCTTCTATTTGTTGAAGCTCTTTATTGTAATCAGCTATTAACCTGTCTTTAGTGACTTGATTGGTTATGTTTTTTATTAAGTATGAATATTTCTTTTTAATTCTTTGAGCCTCTTCCGAGCCCTCTATCGCCTTGTCATAGAGAGGTTCATATGTCTTGTTTATAATATCATACTGCCTCTCCATATCAGCTTTCATCTGCCCATTAAGCTCTTGCTTCAATTCGTCTACTCCTTTTTTAACAGACGCTATCATTTGCTCGTTTATGAGCTTCATTCCCTCTGTGTACTTTTGTTGAGCCCATTCGCTTGAAAAAGCTAAGTAGTCGTGATATCCTCTAAAATCATCAATAGGAGAATCTTCTCCTTTTTTGTGGTTCCAATGCGTTGAGCCCGCTTTCCAAATGTTATAATTCGTTATCTCTTCGTCAACAAGCTCTTTAACTCCGCTTTCAATCATCCCAAGGTAATAGTCTGCCGCTTCTCTTCCGCTTTCAAAAACCTTGTCTAATCCCTCTACATTACCCTTTGCAACTCTATCCCACCAATCGGCATAGTTGTGATACCAATTAGCCTTCTTCTCAAGAAAATCAACCTGAGCTTTTTGTTCTTTTTTTGACACTCCTTCGTCATACGAAGGCTTAAATGCTATTATTTCATCTTCTTTTTCTTCTTTTCCTTTTCTTATATTTCTTCCTCTTTGGGACATCTGCCAATTACGCCACCTTCTTTTATAATCCTCTGCCGACTCTCCTTTTCTTTGTTTCTTTTCAAAATAAGAAGCTCTCTTTTCCCGATTAATATTCTCTCCTACCCCGTAGTCTTTGGGTATAGCTATGCGCTCCCCTTCTCCTCTATATGCTCTTTCTACCGCCTCTAAATACTCTTCTATAAAAAATGGTCTTTCCCACTCTCCTGAGCCTGTCCCTCTCGCTACATCTCTGTCTCCGCTTTGCAAAAGAGTTCCTTTCCCTAAAACATCAGAGTTTAGGCTTTTTAAAACCTCTTGATGCAGGGAGTTTAACACAGGGTTTGTATATTTAATATCTGCCGCAGTGTACTTCTTATTGTCATCTTTAAATGTCCAAAGCGTTTTTTTAACGTCTTCTTTTATTGACGTCTCTTTAGCCTCTTTGCTTCCTGTAAATATCTGAAGCCTTCCTCTAGCCGTCTCTAGCCTTTCTTGAGGGGTTTGGTCTGCGGTTATTGCTATAGCCTTATAGTCTTCAATAAGGTCTTTTGCGGGGTATTCTATTTTAGTGTCTCTTTCGTCATCCCACATTTTTTGTTCTATGTCGCTTAACCCTCCTTCTTCACTTCTTTTCCTTCTATCTAATTCTAAAGAAATTTTTTCTATTGTTTCGGTGTGCTTGTCAATTCTATTCTCCCATCCTTTTTTCTTATTTTTCTCTTCATTAGATATTCTGTCCTCTAGCTCGCTAATGGAGTGAGATAAATCATCTTCTGTTTTGTCGTGAATACCCGACTGCACATACACCGCTCCGCCTTTTTTTGAAAGCTTTTTTAGCTCTCTTTCTACAAAGTCATCCCATTTTGTTCTATTCTCCTGATGGTGTCCTGCTCTTTTTTCTTTTTTAGAGGACGCCTCGCCTGAAAGGCTCTCATACTTGTCGGGATATTGCTCTCTAAGAGACTTGTCATAAGAAGAGATTGCTTTTTTTGGAGCAACAGGAACACCGCCAACTTCTGTACTCCCTGCTTTGTTTTGAACGTCTACATATTTTCTGTCGTACTCATCTTGGTCATACGACTCTCCCTTATCAATAGCGTCTACAACATTTTGTAAATAGTTAACTTCTGAAGTAAGCCTCCTAAGGACTCTATCATCTTTTTGCTCAAGAGCAAATTGGTCAGGAGTGATGTTAAATGTCTCAAACGGGTCGGGGGTATATTCATCAAACTTATCCTTTTCAGAGAACGTTTTTCTAACATCGTCTATGTCTTTCTTAAATTCTTGATAGTCTTTGTTTTCTTCAACTATCTGCTCAGGAACGTGGCTTTTTTCAAAGTCCATATTGTAGAGCTGGTTGTTAATGTCTTTATTTACTCCTTCTACAGAAGAGTCATCAGGCGTTTCATATGCGGGGTTTTGCTCTTTTTCTATTGTTACCTTTTCATAAATAGGCTGTCCGTCTTCTGATTGGTCAACAACTCTAGCTTGCCCCATATAGATATTATCCTGAGCTTTTTGACTCCTTTCGTATCTCTGTTTTTCTCTATCTTCATCTGTTATTGGCGGAGCTTTTGCAGTAACGTTTGGCTCATCTGAAAGAATTTGAGCGTCCTCCTCCTCTTTTGTTTGCCCGTTTATTATGATGTTATCCACGAAGTCCTGAGTCCCTAAAAACTTTTTTGGAAACTGATGCTCTCCTCCGTTAAACATATTTATTTTATAAAACAGCGACCTCAACTTTTCCTTGTTGTCTTGATGCTTTTTTACAAACTCCTCTTTCGATAAGACAACATTTGCATTTGGCGTCTTTTTTATCCAATCATACACCTCTTCAAGCAGTCCTATATTTGCAGGCGGAGGAGCCTCATAGTCGGGCTCTTGCGGAAGTATATCAGGAACATCTTGAGGGGCATAAGGGACGCCTCTTTCGTCTACGCCTGTAGAGGGGGCGGCAGCAGCAGGGCTAACGTCTTGCCCTGCGTCAATAGGTTCCGTTGTTTGGTCTAATACATTGTCTTCCAAAGGAGCGCCTAACTGAGGGGTTTCTCCTACTCCTCCCGTTTGTAATATATCTTGTTTCCCTACAGGCATTTAATTTCTAATTAATGTTTATTAAAAGTCTACTCCTCCATCTCCTTGAATAACAATTTGATTGGGAGCAACATTTTCGACAGCTTCGTTAGCTTGACCTTTTGTTTCAAGGTCTAAGTCTTCAGTTTGCAAATAAATCTTACTAACAGGAATGCTTTCGTTTGATGTTGTTGTTTGGTAATCTTCTATTGTTGCAAATTCCTCCCCATACTTTTTCAATTCTTCCTCAGCCTCCGCCCTGCTTAAGCCTAAGCTTATAGTTTTACCAACTTCATAATTCTGTTTCGCTAGTGTGCCATCATTAGTTGGGTTTCCGTCTTCGTCAACATCAAATTTTTTCTTAACAACAATTTGATAGCTGTCTGCTTCTTTGTGTGAAAAAACCGCATTTCCTGTTTCTAACCATACAGGCTTAATTTTGCTTCCATCTATTCCTTGCTCCATAAGGTCTTTATCATTTATGTCAGAAAACCTTAACAAGTGCCATTTGTCATCATCATCTCTATATCCATAAGCAGAATAAACGCTTTGCCTTGTTATTTTCACAGGAATATTTACCTCCGTATCTCCCGCAACTCTATCTAAAAACGCCTGCTCAACGTTGCTGTGTACTGTCATACCCTCAGTATTTTCTTTGTATTGTTGAAAAGATGTATTTACCCCATCATCAAGAGTCCAACCATTCACATTAGGGTCTCCAACTAAGTTTGTATTATACGTCTTAGCTTTAGGGCTTGTCATTTGTGCAACAACAGCTCCCTTTCTCTCAATAAAGTCATCATTGTTGGTATTACTGTTTAATGCTTCAATAACAACAGGCTTCATATCGTTCTTCGTGTCGGAAAAAGACTTGCCTTTATCAATTTCAACTCTAGCCTCGTCAAATAGGTTTTTAACTTGAGTAAAGGCAGGTGTTGGTTTGTTTGCAGAGCCCATTAACTTTTCTTGGTTGTTATATATATTGTAGGTTTCACTATGTTTTGTGCTTCTCCTACTAGCTTTTGCTGCTGCCTTCTTAATGCTCTGTACTTTAAGTTCTGTTCCTATGAATGGAAGTACCATATCTATTAAATCCTCCCTATCTACGCCTTCAGGAATCTTATATTGACCGCTTGTCATAATGCTGTCTGCCCAAGCATCAACCCTTTTTAAAGGAATGGTTTTTAACATAGCCATAAATGCGGTTATGTTTCCTTCGTTCAAGTCCGTTATTGCATCTTCAAGAGCGTTTAGGTCACTAGCAGAATTATACAGCTCATCGATTGTAGATTCTGCCCAACCCTTACTTGCAAAATGTTGGTCGGTCTTAGCCTTATCAATGAAGTTGTCTCTTAAATCGGCAAGGTTTGCTGTTGCCTCAACCTCTTCTAGAAGCTTATTGAACTTACTTGGGTCATCCACCCACTCATCCATTCTGTCAACAAATCTTCCTGATTTATAATCTTCAAGTAAATCAAGCGTTTTACCTGTAGGCGTGTAATATGGATTATCTTTTGCGAAATCAGTCATCTTGTCTGCATATGCCTTAAATTCAACCATAGACGCGCCTAAATCTTTGAATTTAGCCATTTTTATTAGAAAATCGACATCATTCATCGCCTCCTCAATTCCCCCCTCGTATTTTTTTGATTCCATTATTATGTCCTCAATAAACTTTTGCGAATACGCATTTTGATATGGCTCAAATGTCTTAGGAATCGTTGTTATATTGTCTAGCTTTTTCGCCTTTTGGGCAGCTTGCTTCTGAAGAGCTCTTAATCTTGCGTCTTCCAGCCCTTGAGGAAAAACAGAGCCCGCAGCAGAGTATATATTTCCTGAACCAAGAGTTTTTCTGCTGTATGTTCCAACAGCAATAGGTCTTTTTAGGTCAGGGAAATACTCTTCAGGAGTTAGCCTTTCAGGAGCGGGCGCAGCAGCGGGATATTGCTTATTGGCATTTTTTTCCTCTAACCACTCTTTGGCTAATTTTCTAGCTCTTTCAGGGTCAGTTTCAGCAATTCTCGCTATCTCCCTTCTAGTCATTTTAGAGACGTCATCCTTTGTTAGTTGTTGGTCAACGCCTATTCCTCCAAACAGCTCTTTTTTCAATTTCCTTATGCTCGCTCCCTTTTCATCATCTCTCTTAAAAGGGCTAGCTATTTTTTCAACTAATGAGTTTAGTCCAATGTTTTCAAAAAGTCTTTTTTCCTTCTTTTCAGGAGTGTTTTCGTCTGACGTTTCTTTAAGTAATTGTTTATAGTCATCAAACGTTAAGCTCCCATCTTCATACAGCCCTCTAAGTTCAGAAACATCATCTGACAAGGTGGACTGCTCTCCTGCGTTAATCAAGGCTTCTGCTTTATTAATTCTTTCAAGAGCCTTTTCTTGGTTGTTTAAAATTTTATCGTTAGAAAGAACTTTTTTTAACTTCTTTTCTCCTCTTTTTTTGTCTTTTCCCCTTCTTTTACCCCACTTTTTTCCTAACTTCTTTTCCTTTTCTATCTCTTTTTCTGTCTTTTCTCCATATTCTTCCTCTTCCTCGTCCCCTCCAATTAGCCTATTTTCCTCCTGCTCTTCTAGATTTTTTATATCTTCTCTAATAACAGACTCATCAACGCCTCTTACAGTTCTCTCCTTTGATTTGGGTGTAATTAGCTTTGCTCTTCTAGATTTCATCTTCTTGTCAAGAGGCTTCCTTTCAGGCTTCTTAGCGTCAGGAAGTTCAATGTCCCCTATAGCCTCTATGTTTTTGGCAACAAGACGTCCTTTTTCGTCCCTTTTTAAGGTCTCTCCTTTTTTGAATTTTAATTTCTTTTTCTTACTAGGCATTCTTGTAAATTTTATTTAAGCATCTCCATCATATGCGGTTACACTTGTGTTTTCGCCTTTACCGCTTTGTGAAGCTACATACTGATTTAAGTTAGCTGCTGCAGCTCTTTTATATCCCGCTGCATCTGCAAAAAGCCTATCTGATTTATTCATCGCTAAATCTATTTTTCTTTGAGAAATATTGTCTTGCATAGTATTCTCTGTTGTCTGAAGAGTGTTAGCTGCCGCAAGGTTTTGCTGCTGTAACTGATTTAGCTGATTGCCAAACGACTCGTTTAATTGATTAATTCCCGTCATATTTCTTCCGCCTGTCTTAAATGTATTTTGCATACCCATTTTAAGGGCTTTAAGAAGCGTGTTTCTAGTTTGAGTTGATGCTGTCCCTGACTGAAGAGCTCTTTTCTGACGTCTCACTGATGAAAGCGCAGACCTTTGTTCAGCGTCTTCGTTTGAAGGAAGCGCTCCCTCTGCCTGTTTCTGTTTTCTGTGCCCTTGAATTGCTTGATATCCAATTTGACCAACCTTAAACATATTTCGCCTTTGCTCCCCTTCTCCTTTGCCTTTCTGAAAAAATCCCATTTCTTTAGTTTTTAAAAGTTAACCTAACAACCTCTTCCCCCTCCACAACAAGAGACTCTTTTAATACAGCCCCTTTCTTAATAAGCCAATGAATTGCGGGGGTGTTTTTAGAATATAAAAACGTAGCAAAATCATTACCTATCGTATTAGTTATAACTTTAAAGAACTTATCTTTAATGTCATCACTCCTAAATTCGGGCTTAACCCCAAAAGTAGTTAAAAAAGGCTCTTTCATATAGATTTCGTGACCGAAAAATCCTATTATGTTGTTGCCATCTTTAATTTTATAAAAATTAAATGTGGTCTTGTCTGTGTCTTCAGTTAAGGTTTCCATAGTGTTTTTCAACACTTCGTCTAATCCCTTTCCTGAGCTTATGTGCCACTTCTTTAGCAGCTTTTCATCGTTTTCCCAACATTCTTTTAATACCTTTTCATAATCTTGCTCTTCTACTTTTACTTTTATCATTTTAATTGCTTGTATTGTATATCTGTTGATGATATTCTAAAGTCCTCGTCTAAGTTATGAATAATCTTAAAAAGTAACAAGCGTCCCTGCATTCTGTTTTTAGGAGCTGCGATTTTTCTTGGGATATATTGTTCAAATCCGTAATAGTTTTTAAATGCCAACGGAGTTACAGCGGTGTCTAAAGAAGCCTGAGGGTTGTTATTTAATACCTGAGATAAGTCAGTGTAAAATTCAGCCTTAACGGGCTTATTGTCACTATTTATTCTTATTCTAATAAACTCCTTGTCTTTCCAAATGTCTTTATTGGAGCCCGACACAACTTCTGACGTCAATATTTGTCCGTTAATTATCTTCCCTTCATCTAGCAAATAAGTCTCCATATCTTTCATTCCGTACGTTTTGTTATCAAAAGAAAGATACCTGTCAAACTTATAAGAAAACGCCCCTTGCCATCTTTTCTGCCCTTCTCCAAAAACCAAAGTTGAGCATTCGGGATATGCTTTTTCGCAATCTGATATTGTGTAAAATTCAGGAACCCCTTCGTCATTAATATTTGCGGGAGTAAAACAAAAGCATTCCCCTTGGAGGATTTGCTTAATCATTGTCCCTGAAAACATTATATTTAACGGATAAGGAGATGTTGGGTCGCATTTTATACAAACAGAGTATGAAAGCATATTATAGCTAAGCCCCCCTAAAAACACACCATCTAGAGACGTTGATGGCTCTATTATTTCTGATAGCATAATTGTTTCTCCTGAGGTTGCTCCATAAGAAGCTCCTGAGCAGCCTGCTCCATATACGCTGTCGACAATATTTATATACCTTCCAAAGGTACACGAATCAGGATTAGGGAGAACTTTTAAGAAATCCACCCAATATTCATTATGAAGAACGTCATAAACGCCTGTAATTTTATCACTATATCCTGACGAAAAGTTGTTTAAGAACTCTCCATACAACTTGCTATGGTAGCCCATTCTACCAATGTCTATTATCTCGTTTTCATACATCTTATAAGCAGACTTATAGTTGCTCCAATAAAGCATATTTGAATACTCCGCAGCGCTTCTCCACATTTCGTCCGCCATCCCTATCTCTGTGTTTAACCAATACTCATTTAATATCCCTCCTATATCAGAGCCAACTGTCGCAAGCTCAGTGCCTTGTATTTCAGAAATCACTCTCTTGTCAACTAACAGCATCGCAACGCCTTGGTCTGTTATTGCGTATAGGTTGTTCCCTTTCTTAGAAACAGAACTCCAAGCAAATTTTATTTCTCCTGTATCGTCAGTTAAATCATATATATTCTCTGTTGGAAACGTCCTTACTGTTGGCGTGTCTTGAATATTTACGGGTCTTTTGTTTGAATAAACAATTCTTGTGCAAAACAAATCCTGCTCCTTAAATCCAACTTCAGGAACGCTAGTAAAAACACGAGTGTAATCTTCCTGAGTATAATCATCATTTACTTGAGGAGAAAATCTAAACCCCCCGTATTGCCAATTATTGAACTCATCTCCATAGTCAGTTTCGTAGTCAGAAAATATGTTGTTGTCGTTATATACGTCTGCAGCAGTACCCCCAAAAGAAGTGTCGTCCCATTCGTGAGGATGAACAACGTAGTTTTTTAATGGAAAATATTGAGTGCTGTTGTGAAGCGTTGTTTCATCATTAAAGGCAAACGATAGATTTATTCTTGTTTCTGCTGTCCACATCGCAATTAGCTGAGCTACGCTTGCTCCCGCAGTGTGCGCTGCATTCTCAAACAACATTAACCTTTTGTCTTGTATTTTATTTATTCCTGTTGTGCTTTCTACCTGTAAATACCTTGGGTTTAGGTAATATGCAGGATATGGAAAGCCAACATTAATTCTAAAATCATCCCCTACGTTTGTCCCGAAATCTTTACTGTCGTCTGAGGGGTTCCCGTTTTTATTATAAATTTTGTCTTTTACAGCAAAAACAGATTCGTTTATCCAAGTGTTGCCCCCAAAAACCCTAACAGGAAATCTATTGTCGTACCTAACATACACTACTTTACCCCCTGTAGGAATTTGATACTTAGCATCAAGACCTAAAACTGTCACTGCAAAATACACATAAGGGGTTTCTGCTGTTCCGCTCCCTATAAAACCATCAGACACAAGAGGAACGCCATTATAAACCCCGTTTATTCTGTAGGTTCCTGAAGGGTCTGTGACGTCAGCATACCCATTAGCAGTAAGAGATGATGATATTGCTGATATTTCTATTGCTGTTTTTCCCTGAATGTCTGTCCAAAGCTCTGAGTTCCCTGCCGCATCTTCTATTGTTAGAAATTTCCAATAAGTAGCATATGCGTTTTGAAATTGGTTTGGAGCTTCATTTATACAGTCCTCCCAACGTTCATCTACCAAGTAGATTGGATTCGCTCCTCCTCCAACTCCATCAGAAACCCATATTTTAGACTTTATTTTCTGATAGTGCCCACAATACTTGTAGTTAGTAGTATTTTCGTCAGGAATTCCTGCTCCTTTTTTTATAATATTAACAGCATATACAGGCTCGTGCCAATCCTGAACATCTGAATCGTCAAATCCGTGCTGACCATTTGTATTTCCTTTCGCAAATAAGTTTTGAAGCATTGTTATTTTAAACATCTTCTGCCTTGCTGAAGACGTCACAACGTCTGAAATAGAACCAATGTCAAACGTGCCGTTTCCTCCTCCGCCTGACGGGAAGAGCGATGAAAACTGAGTTTGAGCCCTCCATTTTCCAAACCCCACATACCTCTTGTTAGATGGGGTTCCATCCCCAATTCCCATAAATGGAGATTCATCAAAATTTATTTCCCCTCTATCTTGGAGTATTCTGCAATAAGTGATTAAATCAACCCCCTTATCTCTCCCTGCTCCCTGTTGGTCAAATGAATATATTTCTGTAAAAAAGCCTAATGGAGATACAAACTGAATCTCAAATGCCGTAGGGTCTGCCTTTATTGAGTCCACTAAAGAAGTAGCGACTCCAATGTTTTCGTCTAAGTCAGGAGAATAAAAAATAAATTGGTCTTGAGACTTTGTTGTGTTTTTTACTGTTCCGTCTGCAGAGGACAAATTGTAATAAGCCAATCCTTGCGCTACAACCCTTCCCCCGTTGTTGCTTTTAACTATAGAAAAAGCCTTCGCCCAAGACGGAAGATTATTTACGCCTCTAAACGCAGCTCCTAAAGAAAAATATCTTGGATTAAACCCTTCAGGCTCATAGTCCTGTAACGATGCCCCTCCTTCATTTTTTCCTGCGTAAGTGTTTACAACATAATTAGTGTGGTCTATTATTGTTGAGGTTTGCTTAGTGGGAGAAAAAGGATGATACCCTATATCTGAAGCACTTCCGCTTGGGGCGTCCTCGCAGTCAGGGTCTCCGTTTATTCTAGACTTAGCAACACTTCCTGCATCAAGAATGTTTACAAAAAGACACTTGTTTGTTTTTTTCTTACTGCCTTCTCTTAAATCAAAAACTTCGTGAGTGTTTGAAACAGCGCCATTTACGTTTGCCGCAACAGGAGTTCCTTTGTAAGAAATATTTTCCGTATATGTAGATGTAACCGCCCTTCTGTTCGGGAACTGATAATTACTTGCTAGGTCTATTTTTTTTACGAAAGACCACTGCCCTTGGTCATCCCAAACTAATATTCCATATCCATTTATCTCTCCCCTCATTTCTGACTTTCTATAGGTCGCTGTCCAAGGGTCTTTGTGCCCGTGCTCTTCTATGTTTGATATAGCGGGATGCAAAACTGAGCTATCTGCATATTCTAAGATAGACACCGAGTTTGTTATATCTCTTTTAGCATATTCAACATTCATTAAATATAGGCGTTGATTAAAATACCTTATTGCTTTTGCCCTCTCAATAGCTGCCATTACAGTTGTCGTGTCCGCCCCTGATAAAATCTCTTCAAATCCACCCTTGTCTAACACATTAACTACCCTGAACTCGTCAGCAACGATGTCTATTTTGCCTATTATTTCTGACGTAGCAGCGGTTCCTATTCCCGCTTCCGTGTTCCAAGAGTCTCTTCTTATTTCTATAAAATCAAAGTCAGAATCGTTATCTACTCTGAACTTTATGTGCGCTCCATACTGACTAGGAATTGAAATATCTGCATCTTTTGAGTGTGTTTGAAAGCTATGGTAAGCGGTTGTTGTGCTTGCTGAAGACGTTAAGTTTACGGCAACCTTGTTCACAACAGGAATCAACGGAGTTGGAGGAGACCAAGCTGTCCTGTCTCCCGCTGCAGTTACATATCTAAAAGAATAAGTGTAATACCCAACAGGGAGCCCCGCAGTTCCAAAGGTGTTTGAATAATTAGCTCCGCCAACAGCATCAAGCTTAATAAAAACAGGAGCGTCTATCGCTCTTGCTATATTTAGAGTGTGCTGAGTTTGGTCATATAAAGAAAAGTATTTTTCGGTACACGAGCCTGTCTCAGTTCCAATATTAACGTTGCTGTTTAAAAGCAAGTCTTTTATGTTAAAAAGCATAGGAGCTACATTATAGTCAGTAATATAAACTTCTCCCCCTATGCAAGATTCGTTTTTAGCAATTTGTAAAGGGTATTTAGCCTTAATAGGAAACGAACTGCTCATACAGACAACTAACCCATTTACTCTTATTAAAGAAGGCTCCACTTCCGCAGCGTCTGCCCAAAATTCAACAATGTTATTGTTTATTTCTGCCGTTCCTATACATTCATAGGTGGTAGCAAGAGGACTATATGGCAAAGGCAACGAGCATCTGTTGTCTAAATTCTGATATAAAACAACTTCTCCGTTTATTTTCTTAATAGAGGAGTTGTCTCCGTCCATAGGCATAGTACGCATATTACAGGCGTCAACATACATACCCTCCCCTAAGGATATTAACTCCTTATCGGTGTCCCTCATAGCTCCCTTTCCATAAAGCTTTGTATCGCGACTGTGATGTTGTTGATTCATTATTTATGGTACATATTTGTAATGTAATTGTTCAAGCTTTCCTTCTCCCAAGTGTCCATACTTGAAACCCGCATTCTTGCCTTTTTCCAACTTCCATCCCTGACGTCATATAACTTCTGATAGGAGTCGTTCCAAAGCCCTCGATAAGCCCTAGAGTCTCTTGATTTCATAGAGTTGTAAAACCTTTCCTCCACATAGTCATTTATGGCTCTTTCAAAAAACCTAGGAACTATAGGAGCGTCTCCTATTGCAGCTCCCATCCCATTAACAACAAGCCTTACCTTAGAATAGCCCTTGCAGTCAGAGCTGAACATTATTGTACCATTTTGTATGTTTGCATAATACTTTGTTCCAACAAAACTAGAAGAATTATTGTATGTCCAACCACTAGGAAGATACGGGTCTGTGTGACTTGTCCCCGTGTCTTTTACTCTTGCGGTATAGCCTTCCCCATCTCCCCCGTTATTGTATAGTCTTTTCCACCAAACAACTTGACTTGTTTCAGGACTACAGCAGTCTCCATTATATAAATATAATTCCCTTATGTTAAATATGTTCTTAGGAAGCTCCATACTTAACGTATTTATAGGAAAGTCTTTATCTAAAGTAATTTCATCAAAAAATGTATCAAAAGCTAACTCTTGGAGGGCATCTTGTATTCTAGACACATACCATCCTTTAGCAAAACCTTTTCTTAATTCAGTATCATCTAACGTCTGAAGAACTTCAGCTAATATGTGATTTACACTTACAAAGTCGTTACTGTTCATTGTTGATAGTTTTCAGGGTTTTGAGGTACTTGAGGAGCTTCAGGAATATTTGCCATTTGCTCTCCTTCCGCTGAACTTTCGTCCGCCCCTTGATTAACTCTTTCTTCAGGCATCATCATTACAAACCTTCCGAGCTGAAGAACCTCCTTCATAAGACCTTCTATTTTCTCATCAGGCAAAGGAATAACGTCATCTAAACTACAAACAGCAGCAGGGTCTAATGATAGCAAAAGCCCTATTTCAACATCTTTTACGTCAATACACTCTGTTCCGACTAGGTAAACCCTATTTACAGCCACTCCATTATATTTATCTCCAAGTCTATAAAAATAAGGATTTGACGTTGTGGGTTTTTCGTATTCGTCTAAATAGAGCCGATGAACAGAAGAGACGTTGGTGGGCTGAAAATATACTTGAGCAAAATTTGCTCCCGTGCAACAGCATCCCGTGTCGTAATTATATGTTATATACTTAATTCCTTTTTCAAAAGGCAAGTCCATTATCTGACTAGGCAAATCAAAATATTGTCTTCCTTTTGTATCTGTAAGAATTGTAACCTCAGTAAAAGTTGACAAATAAAGACCGCTTTCAGTTTCTAGATATCCCTCATACCTAAGCCTGTTTGCTATTACTTGTACCCAATACAATATTTGAGTCAACCTGACGTCAGCATCGTCAAATGCTTTTTTCATTGAGGTTTGTATGTCTTTTGCTACATATCTATAGGTTGCCATTATTGTATAGATTTAATTAATAATGAAATGTCTTGCGTTGTAATGCTGTTAAGGTTTGTTTGGTCTCCCTGCTTGTAGGATATGTATTGAAGAGCTTTGTTGAATATTGTCTGAAATGCAGTGTCAGGAAACTCGATATTGTCGGTAAGAGCGGTAATAATCGTTGGCTTTCTAGCCCAAACAACAGTTACGTTTTTTTGATTTAATAAAGGTCTTATTTCTATCTCCCTGTTTACTGTGGTTGTCCCGTCAGGAAAATAATTTATTGGAGATAGGTAAGCGTATTCCTGTATGTCAGGGCAAATAGAGGTTTGAAGATATCCTGCCTCAAACGGATTGTCTTTATTGCTTATCCATTCTTCTGTTGTAAGTCTTTTTGCGTCATTATCAGACGTTATGTGATAAAGGTCTGTCCTTAGTGCGGACTTATAGTTCTCTGTTGGGGGAGTAAAGGACTGCCCTGTTCCTCCTGTCTCAGGAAGGGGATATATTGCTAATATTGTCCATACCTCTTCAGGAAATACTGAAAAAGAAATACGAGAGTCTTTCGTTGTTTGAAAAACCCTCGCAGTAGAAATGTCTTGAAAAATTTCCTCTCCTATCTTCTTCTCGCCAAGAGCGATATTAAGCACATTTACGAGCCATCTTTGGGCTGCGTTAATTGCAGGTATAATATCTAAGGTGTCGTCATAATGTTCGGCTCCTTCGGCATCCAACGCAAATCGCATTGAGTTTGCCATATCTTGTGCGAGTATAGGCATAAACTTATAATTTTAATATACACTTGTTGTGGCAAGGTCAGCATCAGTTTCTCCTATTTTCCTGTTTTCTATTTTTCTTCCTTCTTTATCTCTTTCTCCTCCGCCAATTTTCAACTCGTGAACGTGGGCTTCGTTTTTCAGGGCATCTTCTGCCATTTTTCTTATAAGAAACTTTCTTAGTTCCCTAATGTCCGAAGTGCCTATTTCTAAATCTTCTCTTCGTGACCTTTCAATTACTTGGTGGTCATTCATATTAGAAACAACAGCGTTCATTTCAGACATTTTTTCCGCTAACGTTACATTAACGTTTTGAACTTTAGAAATGTTCTCAAAGAACTTTATCTGAAACAAACTGTGCTTTCTTAAGTAATCAGCAGTTGATTTGCTTCTTATTATGGCTTGACTAACGCTTATAACCTCAATACCTCTCTTGTGCGTACTTCTCTTGGGGTATCTGTATAGCTTTTCAAATACAATAGCCTCATCCCTTGGTGGCTTAACTTCTCTATTGTATTGTTTGTCTCCATAAATTGCAAACCAAGAGCTGAACGCAAAAAATACTGCAGGCTCAGACAAATAGTCTTCAACAGGGTTTTCATATTCTACACCTTCTTTTTTTAAGGCTGTGCTTACCGCAGATTGATTTGCCTTTAAATCGGCTACTTGCTGTTGTAAGTCTTTTAGTGCTTCTGTATATCCACTAGGAAGAGGCTCATTTACTTTTTGAACTTTTCCTACAGACATACCATCATTTTCTTCAAAGGGAACCTCTTTTTTTGATTCCTTTGATGTATTCTTCTTTTTCTCTGCCATTTTATTAATTAATATATACCCCCCCGATTAAAGGGGGGTATGATTAGAATTTTGAATAACTAATTATGTTACGTCAATCCATCCACAACCTAGAGGGTTGTTGAACTTAACTCCCATATTAGCATCAACCCACATCTCTTTGTATCTTTTTGGAATACCTTGAGTTCTAGAAAGTGTTTCTCCACTTCTTTCTCCCCAAAGCTGACACAAATTAATGTTCTTCATATCAAGAATCATAATTCTGTTCTCAAAAGCAGCAGGAAAAGATGCTCTGTCTGCAAACCTTTGATAAGGAACCATAACCACTCTTGAAGAGCCGATATCTACTTCATTCAAATGAAGTTTAGTAACAGCTGAATCAGTTGGCTTATATCTTGTCTTTTCGTCTTTATACGCCTTAGAAAGCTGTAAGTGCAGTCTAGGAGTCATAAAAGCAAATCTAACACTACCATAGTCTCCGAACTCAGAAGATAAAATGATATCCTCAAAAGCATCAGTTAATGTAGACGATGTAGCGGCAGCATTTGGCGAACCTGACGCAACCATAGCAGGGAATACCCCTCCTGTTGATTTTGCCACTTGTCCACTTTGAAGAGACACCTCTCCTTGTTGACCATTCCAAAAAGCATTTGAAATATCAATACGGAATTGACGCATCATAGCGTTTCTTTCCATTTCAAGGAAGTTATTTGTTACAGCGGCATTTTTAAGCTTATAAAGCTCAATTTCTCCATAACGCATAACCTTGTTAAACAACTGAATGTAGTTGTGTCTCTCAATAGTAGTAGCTCTAAAATATTGCGCCCAACCATCAGCTCCATCCGCCTCTACAGACGAAAGATTTCCAAACACATCTCCTATTGCTACCGCAGGAAGAGAATCGTTTGTATAAGGCTTAACTGTAATTTGTGAAGCTCCACTATTGATGCTTACTACAGTACCTTTTTGATTATTTGGGTACACAATAATAGTATCTGTACTAATATTGTCTATGCTTGTCAAGGCAAATGTTTGAGACGCAGGATATGTTGCTGCTCCTGTTGCTGCTGCTGCAGTAATAGGCTCGCGCTGATATCCCATTTCTTTGTAGAAATACTCATCAGAGTTTACTTTCATAAACTGCTTCATATTTAGCAATTTAAGGTCAAAAAACTGCTGAGGAGCTGCATCAAAAATCGCCTTGTTTGTCACTTTCTCTACTAAAAGAGAAATGTCGTGACCGAAATCCGCAGCATACTGCGAACCAATACTATTAACATTAACGTTGTTAAAAGTATCATTAGGTAAATTATATAACGGCATTTTTTTTAAATATTAAATTTTGCTACGAATAAGGGTCGCTAGAAAATGAAGAATTAAGGTGTGAGACTGCGTTTATAGCCTCCGAGCTTTGGGCTTGCTGAGTGCCTCCACTTCTTGGTCGTCTATTACCTCTTTTTACCATTCTTTTATTTGCTTCTGACTCTCCTTGAGCTGTAGCTTCCTCAAGTAAATCCTGCATAACATCTCCTCCATACAAAGCCATAGCAAGCATTGTCGCTGCATCGTCTGTATATGTTCCGTCTTCATTATAAAACAAGTTACCAACAGTTCCATCAACCAAGTGTTTCCTTATTTTATTAAGGTCTTTATTACTGAAGTTAGGAAATTCTTCTTTTAATGTATAGACGGAACTACTTACACTTTCTTTAAAAGCCTTATAATTGACTTCTTGCTCAGCTTGTAGGTCAGCACGCCTTTCATTAAACACCTTTTGGTCTTGTTCAAATAGTCTTTTTGAAGAGCTATACAACATTTCAACTCTGTCGTCATAATCAATATCATCAATGTCGCCTTCGTCTAACTTGTTATTTAGCTTCTTGACTTCATCTTTGAAATAATGCTGAACGACACTTTCTTTCTTTTGGTCTTTAAAAGAATTGTTGTAATTCAGTCTTCCCCCCGCAGCTCCGAAGGCTTCGTGGTAATCTTCTGCATTGGCATAAGCAGTTATTGCGTCTTTTATCTCTTGCGGAAGGCTTTGTATTCCGTCCAACAAGTCCTCATACTCTTCAGTGGTTTCTGTAGCTTTTTGAGCTTGTGTTCTCCATTTATCAACAGAGTCAAAAAAAGTGTCTACTTTTTCAATCCCATAATGGTCTT